>Ga0207655_1004318_pt1 | contig 10149 bp, 11 predicted proteins | sample KBSM44metaG_FD_184398 | JGI IMG/M metagenome (GOLD analysis project Ga0207655, IMG submission 184398) | Miscanthus rhizosphere microbial communities from Kellogg Biological Station, Michigan, USA - KBS M4-4 metaG (SPAdes) (version 2) | ecosystem: Host-associated > Plants > Roots > Rhizosphere >... | reverse complement strand
GCCGGGAGTCGCTGGTGGACCACCGGCACACGACCGGCACTCCGCTTTACGTTGAGTTTGATCAACTGGGTTTGCCGAAGTGGCGTTAATCACCAGCTGACGCATAGAACGGTTAAACAATAAACAAACAGATTAACTAAACTTGTTACTTTATGAGCCATTAAGTTTAATGGCCTCAATACCTGCTTATTGCTTTCAAAATGGAATAGTAATGAATTTTCTAAAACGGTTCTCAAAGGACTATCGGCGCATTACCTCTCGCCACAACATCCCTTACGCGCAGGTTGCTGGAAGTAATAGCCGTAATGATATATCCAGCGTTGTTATCCCAACTGTAGGCGCTGACTTTATTGAAGAGGCCATTCTTAGCGCCACGTTCGCAGCACGCTATGCGCCAGAGCTGCGCGAAATAGTTATCGTGACCGATCAGCTTGCTTCCGCATTTACTAATCTGCCGGAAAAGGCGCGGGTTGTGACACTGGATATTCAGATCCCAAATCCTTCACACCGCTATGCGCAGATATACAAAAGCCGTCTCTTGAAAATGCAGGCTCCGTTATCAGCCAGCCCGGACTCGACCGGCGTACTGATGATCGACTCAGATTTAAATCTTCTGAAAATGCCGAGCTACCAACTGGAGAAATTCAGCCTCTACTCATGCTTCCGTAACGGACGTATGGGCGCGAAGTTTGAAAAGCGTGGTTATCAGAACGTGCCAGCCTATTACGCTAACAGTGTGCGGCCTGGTCTGGAACAGCATGTTAACAGCGCGTTCCTGGCGGCTACCTACTTCACATGGCAGAGGCTCTGCCCGTTGTGGGTAAACCTGTTTAATGACACATGGGAAACGCTCCCGGATGATCAACCACCAACGGATCAGCCGCCGCTGTCAGCCGCACTGGACACCCTGGACTATCAGACGGTGAACCTGGGTGACTGGACTAACTGGCCGGTATCCAAAAAGATTGGTGGCACGCCGTCTGTTATTCCAAAAGAAGTGATTGGCGCTCATGGTGGCTTCCCGTTAAGCGAATGGCAGAAGTATCTGGATAACCCCGATCAGCCGCTGCTGTTTCGAGGTCAGGATTACACCCGCAAGGTGCGTTATCTGACGGATGAAGAAAAGCGAGCTGGCGTTTCATCCTGATTTCCGCTGTCCACCAGCTATCCGGCTGGTGGCCGGTTATGAGTTACAGTAAACGCGGCTCTACGTTTTGACGTGAAGGCGCAGATGTATAAAGTAGAATTAATCAGGTAGGAATAGGGATGAAATACGCGCAGCTGAAGCGCTTCTGGCATGTGGAAGTTATTGGTATTGAGAAAAAGTTTTCCTGGGTTCGGCTTGCAACAAGACTCCGCAATAAGCCGGGGCTGAAGTTCATTTTTTGGTGGCGCTTAGCAAGTTTCCTTTATGAAAATGGATACCGCCGCATCGCGTACCGTATTCACTCACGCATTAAAGGCCGCTTTGCTTGCGATATTATGTTGGGCGCAAAGATAGGCGAGGGCTTGAGTATCGCACATCATGTTGGCGTCGTAGTCACCAAGCGGGTTGTGGCAGGGCGCAATATGCGGCTGACGCAAAACTCCGTAATAGGAAACAGTGGGAAGGGAAAAGACGGTTCAATTCTAATTGGCGATAACTTTTTCCTGGGATCAAATAGCTGTGTAATAGCTGATAATCTGGTGATCGGGAATAACGTTACCGTCGGTGCAATGAGCTTTATCAATAAAGACATTCCTGATAACTCCACTGTCTACACCCGCAAAACTGTAGAGCTCGTAGAAAGGGATTAAAAGCCCTGCAACCTGACGAATTAAGAACATCGCGTAGACGCCTTCTCCTTCTTCCGACTGACCACCAGCTATCCGGCTGGTGGATTGTTAACGGATTAAGCCTGCCAGCTACGCAGTACCTGACAGGCTTAACATCAACTAATTCCGAATTTATTGGCCAGAGAAAGAACTAGTTAGGTCGCCATTGATATTGATTGGGTAATTAACACCTTGGAAGTGTTGACCGAGGAAGTTACCGATCGTCGTCATGTCTTCATTAGTCTTAGTGCGGTGAGTGGATGCATTGAAGTCATAGTTATCCTGATAACCGCGAACAACGCCGTTGAATGTCCACTGTCCAGAGGCATCACGATTTAACGTACCTTCCATCTGAAGGGTGATATTGCCGAGGTAGTAATTAGAAACCAGGCTATCAATACCTGTGTCATAAGCAAACTTTAGGCTGAAGTTGTAGCTGCCTGGTGCGCTCATAGCCATTAACTGATCATTAAAACCAGCGATTTTCTGCGGTGCGAGCTGAAGACCAATTTTGTTGATATCAACATTCATTGGACGACCATTACCCCAAAAGAAATTAGCCAGTGCTGAAACCACGCTATAAGGACCACCACTTAGCTGGTCGCTCATATTGTTTAATTGCCAGTCACGCCACTGGGCACCATTACCCGCCATAGCAGAAATGCCAGCAGTCCCCATGGCCGGACCCACAACACAGTCGTTCAGATAACAATTGTTTTTAACCCACTGCAGCAGGGTCGTGAGATCATTCTTATTAACGCAATCCAGGCCGGACTGGCTGTTGAAGTAGCTGCCATTAAGCACCTGTTGATACATCATTGCTTGTGCCTGACCTGGCGGAACAGAGGTAGAGCCGCCTGGGCTATAGCTACCAAATCCGGCAGGAGGACCACCAGCACTTACTGCCGGTGCGCTTACAACCAAAGTACCTTCGCTCATATGTATCTCCTTATGTTTATCATGTTGTTAACGCGATAAAGAGGATAACAATTCAGGCCGAACATCGGCCAGAAACATATGGGTTTTTATACAGTATTAATTAGCATGTTTAACTGCTTGAAAAGCGAAGCGACAGGCTTTGATAATTCTAAAAATAAAATAATCAATAAATACAGTTTCTTATACTAGTGCTTTTGTCTGCAATTGATAACGATTGCTATTTGTATATAATGTTGCCTAATGAATATCCATGAGCGAGGGCGTTATGACAGGAAGAGCAGCAAAAGGGATCGCTTTGGTATTAGCTGGTGGCGTTTTATTAGCCCTGGGTGGCGTCGGTACGCTGGTTTATCTCAGAACTGGCGCTCAGTATTACAGCGCTTCAAATCTGGAAGAGTGTAAAAAATACACAAATGAGCAGGCAAAAGAAGCCGTGCTAAGCGCACGACTCAAACAGCCCAATGCTTGGGAAACCTGGAGTGAAGCCTCTGAAGTCGCCAATAAAAATGGCATAAGGTTCGTTGATAGCGAAATCCAAGGTCCGGATAAGATCTGGCTGGTTCCGTTCTACGAAGCAAAAGCGCCTGATAAAAAGCAGTTCGGTATGCTGGACTGTGGAACATTAACAGTTGAGTTTGCATTAGAATAGCGCACTAATCTTGAGCGTAGCCAGTGCCTTAACTGGCACAACCGGCGCGTGAGAACTACAACAGGCAGTGGTATTGCAGTAAATGCGGCGACACGTTCTTACGCGATAATTTTGCCAGCGCATAATCTGACACGGCTGGTGTATTAGTGGGTAATTCCGATCAGTACCGGGGCCACTAGCCCGCAGGAATAAAAGATCCACTTAAAGCAGACGTTACCCGCGCTTGCATGGCGGTTGCCCTAAGCCGCCAGCATCCCTAAAATGCGCCCTTCTTTACGCTATACAGACAATTTTTAAACGGACTTATGACACAACAACTCAAATCTATTCAGGCGCTGCGCGGGCTTGCCTGCCTCGCCGTCGTTACCTTCCATTTCCGCTACCAGATATAGGCGGACTACCCGGCATTTACCAAACTGCTTTCAACCGGCGTTATTGGTGTGGATCTGTTTTTCATCCTCAGTGGCTTTGTTATCACGCTCTCTGTATCGCGCATGGGTACTGGATTCGCTTCAGCGGGCGAGTTCCTGAAGCGCCGTGCGTTGCGCCTGCTGCCAGCCTATTTCATTCTGCTGCTGATCTACTTTCTGTTAAGCGGAGCAATGGCGACGTTTCACTATGCTGATAAGACTCAGGAGCTGATTAGCGCGGCGACTCTATCCGTTTACCTGCCGCATAACGCGCCGTTTTACGTGAACGACAGCGGGTTTATGGGCGTGCGCTGGACGCTCAACTATGAGTTTCTGTTTTACCTGATGATGGCTGTTTGCCTGCTGGTGCGCGCACGCTGGGTGGCGCTGGCCGCAATGCTGGGCGCGGTGCTGGTGGCAGTACCGATGGCAGCAGGCCACCAGCCGACATTGCTGGTGAGCGGATATGACATGGGTTACGCCTACCTGAACCTGATGACGAACCCGATTATCTGGCAGTTCGCTGCAGGCGTGCTGATTGGTCTGGTTTACCCGCACATGGCGCGCCTGCCGGTTGCCATGCGGGTGCCGTTCCTGCTGGCTGCAGTTGCCCTGTTTGTGCAGCACATTATCAGCTACCAGAATATAGGGCATGGTCTGATGGCGTCCGGTACCGTACTGGCACTGCTGCTGGCCGCTGTGGCGTTCAACGACAGCTGGTTAGGGCGCATCACGCCGCGCTGGCTGGTGTTCCTGGGGGATATTTCTTTCTCTGTATATCTGATCCATATCTTGGCCAAAGCCCGGTTAGCAAAATCATTCACGGATCAGGGTATGGCGTTCTTCGTGTGTAACGTCCTGCTGGCGCTGCTGCTGGGCTGGCTTAGCTACCGTTATATTGAGCCAATCGGACAGAAGATTGCGCGCCGACGCAGAGAGAAAGCGCTCCGTACCTCAAACAACGACACATAGCCCGCAACCCTCTATCAAGCCCGCATCAAGCGGGCTTTTTACTGCCTTAAAATTCCACCAGCGTAAGCCGCTTTTTTGCTGTCAGCGACTCATACAGCGCAGAAGTGCATGTAAGCGTAATATTAATTACTCTACGGATAGTGTGCTTAGCTTGTGTGATTGAGCGCTAAAAAGATGAAAGTATCTCTCTGCTAAAGGCTGTTATGGCAGGATTTTCGGAGAGTAACGACGATATAAGAAGTGGCGTTAAGCGCTAGATACAATTAGGGCCGCATTACGCGGCCCCTTTTATGCGGCTATCATTTGAGGATAGCGCTTTGCGTCCTCAGCTACCAGAATCACACCGAAGCGGCTTGTGTCAGGATGTACACTCCAGATTTTATCGTCTGGAATGACAACACCATCATACTGAACACGTTCACCATCATAAGGGTAAAACTTACCTTCGTCGGAATCAAATACGAAAACGATAAGCTCTTTTGATTTGGCAGCGATGCGTTTCCACAAAGCCTTGCCACCTGCATAGTGATTGTTGTCACTCATGAGTGTGAGGTTCTTTTTCACAACGAGCGTCTCATAGAGACGAGTTGCTAACCCAACGTCCTGCACAGCTCCATCTACCACAACACCCTCAACCTGGATGGCATCGGTATCGGCCCAGAAATTTTTAACGCTCAAAACACCATCAAAACTCGCAGGGCGTGCAAGTTCCAGCATAGCAACAGACATGTGACGCAATTCACCATTAACGTCAGACGGGCTGGCATTAATGATTGCGGCAAAAGGTGTTTTGCTGTCGTAGGCAATCCAGTAAATCTCACCACCAATGGTAAGCTCATCTAAGATTTCAAAACGACGCTGAACTGTGCTCGGGCTGTATGCCAAAGGCATTACGGACATATTAGAGTCCCCCATGTTGAGTACTGGCATTTCGATTCTATCCTGAATTTTGTTTAGGAATATCCTATTGAAATTGACAATAGCAAACCGACAACCGATATGTATTACATAAAATGCTTTCGTAGTACTTTTTGCGTACCTTTATGTCATGTTTTATGTTTACTTTTTTGTGTACGTTAATGTGCTTTTTTATGTTCCCTTTTTGTCTTTACATGCACATTACTGGTGCCATCTAAACTATAAACCGACCAGCGTAAGCCGCTTTTTTGCTGTCAGCGACGCATACAGCGCAGTTGCCAGGCATCCCGGCTCCACGAATCCCGCTCCTGACTGCACTCCATCCGGTTCGGCTACGAAAGACAGAACACGCATCATTGTGTGGGTCCGTGCGACGCACTCCAGCTCCAGCACGGCAAGCACCCGCTTACGCATTTCGCCGTCCTCGTCTGTAGCATCAGCCTCCACCACGGCGGCGCGTAATGCTTTTCCATCCCAGAGAATCAGACAGCTTGCGCCATTGAGGGTAACGGCATCGATCACTTCGTAATTCTGCTGTATTGCTTCGGCACTGTAGGACTGAGGTATAACAAACATATCTTGCGGCTCGTGATTTTAATTTATGAAAATCCAGCTTAGTGGAGGTTTTAAATCATGGAAAGTGCCTGTTTTAGTTGTATAAATTTCGTGCAAAACAGGTAAATCAAATGCGGTTTCAGATAGCTCAGATTGTGCCTGACGCTGGTGCATGGCGTCTATCTGATTGCCGCAGCCTGGGCGGGTGCGGTCCGGGCAGAAAAAAACCCGCACAAGGCGGGTTAAAGGCGCTCCAGGAGTTTCTGTCTTAGAGTCCCTACACTTCGCATCCGGCGATGTGTGGCTTTCATTTTCCGTCAATAACCATAGCGCATATTTAAGAATTTACCCGCCGAGTCAGTGCGGGAAAGTGGCAATAAAAAAAGCCTGCACGCGGCAGGCTGAAAGCATTTCGTAGATACGTCTTATTATTCTCTCGTGTACGCACGCCAAGCTCTAGCTGTGTGCAGTGCAGATCATACAGGAGAAATTAGTCCTGCATGACTATTAAACATGGCAGGTAAGTTTCTGGCTGAAGGCACAAAAAAGCCCGCACAGGGCAGGCAAATCATTACCAGGGAATGTCCATCTTTTGTGCAACAGCAGCAGTGGCTGTGTGCTGGCGGAGAGGGTACAGGGACAACCTTAGTTTTTGCTTAGGAACGGGCGTTACCGATATCACTAACCGCTTATCCTGGCCGTTACATCCATTCAGAGGCCACCAGCATGACTATCCCAACTGACTTCAACAGCACTGCCAGCAATGCGACTCCCTTGCCCGAAACATTCAACGCCGGCGAATTAACCCTTAACGACGGCGCAGCATTTTCACTGCCGATCGCCCCGGCGCCGCTGGTGGTGTCGTTTTACGGCACAGACGGCACGCGGGCGCAGCTTACAGTGAATAAGGGCAGGGTGACGTTTGAAGGCGATCCCGACGCTGCAGCAGAAATGTTTATCGAGGCAGTAACACGAAAGCATGCGCAGCAGTGGGGCGCACAGCAGGAACGGCTGGAGGAAGCAGAAGCCCAGCTGACGGCATACTCACACCATAACGGCCTGATGATGCTCTCACAAAGGCTGGTGGACGTTGAGAAGGAACGCGACACACTGCAAATGGAGGTTGATCGGCTGCGGGAAAGCGGAGGCGTTCACTGTAATCAGTGCTTAAACTGTAGTAAGTAACAGGCGGCTACTGACAGACATAACAAACCCGCCGAAGCGGGTTTGTTATCGTGATACTACTAAAACTATATGGCTGCAGCTTCTTACCTCAAATTTATATCGCACCCAGCGCGTCAATTGGAATTGATGCGGCTGGACTGCATTTAGATCCCACGGGATAAAACCGTTAACGCCAATACCCTTGTCGCCAAGTTCCTGAATGTACTGATGCCTGGCACAATCATAAATGTCTACCCTACCTACTACGTTCCGAATCGTTCTAGCCCACAAAGCAGCACCATACTCAGTCTGAGCGTTATCGCAGACCAGAAGCCCATGAATCAGAACAAACTGGCGATAGATTTGGCCTGCTAAACCGGCACCCGCTCTCTGAGGTGCTACATAAGCGCCGCGGATCTGTATGCCTGATACCGGCTGCTGGTTTGGGTCCAGTATTTGGATAGGGTCATACGCGAATCGTGCAACCACAACTTATGGATGTACATCTTCCATTCCAAGTTGGAAGATCTGGCGTACTACTTCTTCGTCACTTTCATCATTCTCACGTAACCTATCAATTTCATCTTCGATAAAGTCCGGCGAGTGAAATGCCAGTTGATGTACTTCCGCAACATAGCCGTACTCTGCACCTACATAAGCCTTCTCAACAATACGATAAATAGTCGTATCATCAGGAATAATGAAATCATAAGTCATACAATGAGAAACCCCGTCAAATGACGGGGCTTTAGATAAATCCTTAGCGTAGTTTCCGCTATTTACAGTAGGTGCCATTCCTTTACGCCATCCCGATTCATATCAGTGCTAACGAGAACTTTGGTACTGAACTTATCTTTCATGAAGTGAGCAATTGACTTCTCAATCATGTGAAGTATTTCTTCGTTGATTCGCAGGTTTGGATACTGTTTTTTTGGCTTCACAGTAAAGCGAACCTTGTTGTCGCGAATGGCCAGTTCAGCAAGAGGCTTAACTACCTCTGTGTCCTGAGCACGCATAACATCGCTTAACAGGGTTACGATGAAATGCTGAGATTCTTTGTGGGTACGGCTAAGCATGCTGCGCACTTCAACAGTGTCAGAAAATAGTGAACGTGATTCAATCGTGTCAATAACACGAGTGTTATCATTAATTGTGTGAATTGAACGTTCGCTTTTCGCTCTTGCTGCGCTATGTAACATTTTTCCACCTTAGCCGGGATACATGTATCACCAGGCAGCTCGTTTATGTGAGCCAATCAAGTCGGTTGACGACATCGTCAACTGTCCACTAAATCTACGTAATAGAACTCTATTACGCAAAGAGAAAAGTGCTAAATCCCTTTTAAACACTGGGAAAATGCCGTTTTCGGACTGTGGCAAATCACTACCGAAGGGTGGTCATAGGTTAGCCACCAGCAGCAAAAAAAAACCTGTCAAAGAAGACTTCGCTGCCGTAATTTCGACCGTAAATTACATTACTTTATAGCCGGGATATATTTTAATCGTGTGGTGTACCGAGGCGACAGCATTTCACGTCTCATTTGCCACGCGCTGTCTTGCTCCCCCTGTCCTGCGAAGAATACTTTCCCCCTACCGGAGCGATTGATAGCATCCAGCGCGGCCATTAGCGCGTCAGCGTTAGCTCGCGGCTGCTGCTCACTGAACATGTCAAACTGTGCCACACCTGACTGGTAAAAATCCCCCAGCATGACGCCTGCTTTTGCATACCGGTAGCCGTCGCGCCAGATGGTGCTCAGCCCGCGTAAGGCAGATTCAATAATGTCCCGCGTATCGCTGGTGGGATAGTCGCAGACACATGATGCCGTATTCGAATACTGCGGATCATCCGCGTGCCTTGCAGTAGAAATTGATACGCCAATATGACGGCAACGTGAGTTTTGCTCTCTCAGCTTTTCTGCCGCACGGGTGGCATACAGTGTGACAGCTTGCTTCATGTCTTCCAGCTCTGTGATCCTCTCACCAAATGACCTGGAGTTTAAAATGTTCTGCTTTGGCGGCGGGGCGTCTTCCAGTGCAATGCAGGATTCACCATTGAGCTCGCGAGTAGTGCGCTCAACGATGACGTCAAAGTTTTTCCGGATCATGCTGATGTTGCTGTCAGCAAGCTGTAAAGCCGTATTGATACCCAGCTGATACATGCGCTTGGTAATGCGCGGGCCGATACCCCATATATCGCTGACGTCGGTCAGGTGCAGTAGTTTTCGCTGCCGGGTTCGGCTCGACAGATCAACCACGCCTTTTGTTTGCGTCCATTTCTTCGCAGCATTGTTGGCTAATTTGGCCAGCGTCTTCGTTGGGCCAAATCCTACGCCGATAATCAGCCCGGTTTCACGCCGGACGCGCTCACGCATCTGCTGTCCGAACGTCTCAAGGGGGATCACATTGCTAATGCCGGTGACGTCCAGAAATGATTCATCTATGGAGTAAACCTCCTGTCCAGCCGCCATTTCGCCCAGTATGGCCATCATGCGGGCAGACATATCGCCATTTATGTGGAATGGAAAATCTACAGAAATTTTCGGTGCTTTAAGGTCCGCTATGAGCGAAGAGCAGACTTTTTCATCTAGGTTAAACTGCTCACGAAACACCTGAAGCAGTCCCGGCATACAGGCATTCAGTATGGGAATTTTTCTACTGGCAGAGAGCCATCCGTTGCCGGCAACGTCTTCACGCTCTGTTATCAATCACAGCTTCGTTCTTCAGCTCT
>Ga0207655_1004315_pt1 | contig 10158 bp, 9 predicted proteins | sample KBSM44metaG_FD_184398 | JGI IMG/M metagenome (GOLD analysis project Ga0207655, IMG submission 184398) | Miscanthus rhizosphere microbial communities from Kellogg Biological Station, Michigan, USA - KBS M4-4 metaG (SPAdes) (version 2) | ecosystem: Host-associated > Plants > Roots > Rhizosphere >... | reverse complement strand
GCGCCGCCGCACGCCGCGCCAGGCGAGCAGCCCCCAGACGATGATCGCCGCGTGCAGGGCGATGAAACCGATGAAAGGCAGCGGCGGGTAGCCGCGCGCGATCATGTAGACGTCGTCGGCGATCCCGCGCACGAGGCCGAGCGCGAGCGTGAGCCACAGCAGGGGGAGCCACGCGATCGGGCGGCGGGACCCGACCAGCAGGAACACGCCCAGGACGAGCAGGTCGAGGCTGAACACGAGCATCCAGTCTCCGAACCCGCCCGCGGCCGTACCGCCCGCGGGTCCATCGAAGTCCGGGATCTTCTGCGTCAGCGTGGCCGCGGTCAGCGGCGGAAGCCAGCTGAGGCCGAGGATCAGGTACACCGCGCCGGTCACGCGGTACCACCAGGTGAGGTTCTTCATGTCGTGAGGGCCTTTCTCGAGAACAGACGCGCGCGATGGCGACGGAACGCGGGGCGTCCGACGAGCGCCCACGCGGCGCGGGCGGGTGCCGGGAGGTTGCGCAGGAAGGGGTCCCGCTCGGCATCCGGCATGGAATCGAGCATGAAGCCCAGCTGGATGAACAGCCACCGCGGCGGGACCGCGCGGCGTCCGTGGCGCTCGAGGCGCCCCCATTCGGCCGGAGTGAAGGAGATCGCCGCGGCCGGCAGGATGTCGGCCTCTTCCTGGCCGAGGTGCTCGCCGAGCGCCGTGTTGAGGCGGTCGAGCTCCTCTCGCACGGCAACCGCCTCGCGCCGTCGCGCGCTGGACTGCCACGTGTCGACGCTCGCGTTCAACGCCGTCAGCCGCTCCTCGATCTCGGCGTGCTGAGCACGCATGTCTCCGACGTGGATGGCACAGGCGGGGGAGCGGCGTTCGAGGTCGTCCCAGAGGAACATGTCTTCGCCGTGGTGATGGGTCTCCAGCGCGTGCGCGATCTGGCGCAGATGGCGCACCGCGCGCGTCGTGCCGCGCCGGTCGCCGTCGGGGACGGTGTCCACGATGGTCGCCGCGTCGCGGAAGACCATCCGCAGGAAGCGGTGGAACATCACCACGTCGGCGGTGTCGCATCCCCACCGAGCCGATGGTGTGTCGCCGCTCGGCTGAGCGGATGATCCGGTTGACGGGAGGCGTTCAGCAGCCACGGCGCGGGGTTTCCGTGCTGGTGGTGCGAGGGGCGGGAAGGAGCGACGACACGGGGATTCCTCTCAGGAAATGATTTGTGCGTCACACTATTCATTAGATCGTCAATCTAGTCAATACCGACTACAGTGGATGTCGGAGGGCACATCGATGACCGGGAGAAAGCCGTACGCGTCGCCGTTGCGCGAGGCCGAAGCGGCGGCCACGCGGGCGCGGATCGTGGATGCCGCGGCGGACCTGTTCGTGCGCGAGGGGTACGCGGCGACCTCGTTGAAAGCGATCGCCGCGGCGGCCGGCGTGTCGGTGCAGACGGTCAATCTGCACGGGCCGAAGCATGCGCTCCTGGCGGCGGCGTACGAGCGCGCCCTCGCGGATCGGGAAGGATGGGCGTCGCTGAACGACACCGACCCCATGCAGCGGATCATCGCGGAACCCGACCTGCAGCGGCTCATCGAGATGTACGCCGCGTTCATGACCGCCGCGAACGGTCGCATCGCCGCCCTGCTGCGGACGCTGCGCGCCGCGGCCGATGCCGATCCGGCCGTCCGCGACGTCTACGCCGCGATCGACGAGCGTCGCCTCCGCAGCATCCGCGAGGGCGTCGCGCTGCTTGCCGCGCGCGGAACCCTGCCCGCCGACCGACGCGAGGATGCCGCGGCGCTCGTGACGATGCTCGTCTCCACCGACACCTACCTGCACTTCCGCGAGGCCGGATGGAGCGCCGAGCGCTATCGGGACTGGCTCGCGGGAGAGTTGCGGCGTGTGGTCGGGCCGTAGCGGGGCACGCGGACTGTCCTCGAGGTCTTGCTCGTCTCGGGTGTTTGTTCTCTGCTCACCGGCATCCCCGCCGTCGGCCGACGAGGATCACGACGGCGGCGAGCGAGGCCACCAGGACTACGGCGCGACCTCGGCGTCGGTGACCTCCAGCGCACCGTCGATGATGTCGAGTCCCCGCACGAGATCGTCTTCCGAGATGATCAGCGGCGGTGCGACGTGCACGCGATTGAAATGCGTGAAGGGCCAGAGCCCCGCCGTCTTGCACGCCGCGGCGAAGGCGCCCATCGGCGCCGCATCCGCGCCGGCCGCGTTGAACGGCACGAGCGGCTCCCGCGTGACACGGTCGCGGACGAGCTCGATCGCCCAGAACAGGCCGAGACCTCGCACCTCGCCGACCGACGGATGACGCTCGGCCATCTGCTCCAGTCGGGGGCGCACCACGCGCGCGCCCAGGTCACGCACGCGCTCCAGGATGCCGTCGCGGCGGAACACCTCGAACGTCGCGATGCCGGGAGCACAGGCCAGCGGGTGGCCCGAGTATGTGAGACCACCGGGGAAGGGGACCGTGTCGAAGTGCGCGGCGATGCGATCCGAGATCACGACACCGCCCAACGGCACATACCCGGAGTTGACACCCTTGGCGAAGGTGATGAGGTCGGGCACCACGTCGAAGTTCTCGAAGCCCCACCAGGTGCCGAGGCGTCCGAAGCCCACCATGACCTCGTCGGCGATGTAGAGGATGCCGTGGCGGTCGCACAGCTCGCGCACCCCCGCCAGGTAGCCGGGCGGCGGGATCAGCACCCCGTTGGTGCCCACGACCGACTCGATGATGATGGCGCCGATCGTCGAGGCGCCCTCCAGGATGATCGTCTGCTCCAGATGGGCCAGCGCTCGCTCCGCCTCCTGCTCCGGCGAATCCGCGTGGAACGGCGAGCGGTAGGCGTACGGCCCGAAGAAGTGCACCACCGAGGCGTCGGCCGGCTCGTTCGCCCAGCGGCGGGGGTCGCCGGTCAGCGTGATCGCCGTCGAGGTGTTGCCGTGGTAGCTGCGGTACATCGCCAGCACCTTGCGCTTGCCGGTGACCAGCCGTGCCATGCGGACGGCGTTCTCGTTGGCATCCGCCCCGCCGTTGGTGAAGAAGACCTTCGAGAAGCCGTCGGGTGCGATCTCGCTGATGAGGCGCGCCAGCACGCCGCGCGTGTCGTTCGCCATCGACGGCTGGATGGTGGCCAGTCGGCCGGCCTGCTCCTGGATGGCCGCGACGAGGTCGGGATGCTGGTGGCCGAGGTTGAGGTTCACCAGCTGCGACGAGAAGTCGAGGTAGCTGTTGCCGGCGTAGTCCCAGAACGTCGCGCCCGCACCTCCCGCGACGGGCAGTGGGTCGATGAGCGCCTGGGCGCTCCACGAGTGGAAGACGTGGCTGCGGTCGTCGCCGCGGACAGCGGCGTCGGATGTGGGGTCGGCGATCGGGTCGATGGTGGTCATGGTGTCTCCTCCGGATGCCGCGGGCTCAGTGGTTGCTGGGGAAGCCGAGGCTGATCTGACTCTCGCTGGGGTCGGGCCAGCGGGTCGTCACGACCTTGCTCCGCGTGTAGAAGTGGATCGACTCGGGGCCGTAGATGTGCGAGTCGCCGAACAGGGAGTTCCGCCATCCGCCGAACGAGAACGCGCCCACCGGCACCGGGATCGGCACGTTGATGCCGACCATACCGACTTCGATGTCGAACTCGAACTGGCGGGCGGTGCCGCCGTCGCGCGTGAACACCGCGGTGCCGTTGGCGAAGGGGCTGGCGTTGACCAGGTCCACGGCCTCGTCGTAGCTTGCGACGCGCGCAACGCCGAGCACCGGACCGAAGATCTCCTCGTCGTACACCTTCATGCCGGGGGCGACCCGGTCGACGAGGGAGACGCCGATGAAGAAACCGTCGCCGTCGAAGGTCTGCGCGGTGCCGTCGACGACGACCGTCGCGCCCTCCGCCGCAGCGCCGGCGACGTACGACGCGACCTTGTCGCGGTGTTCGCGCGTGATCAGCGGGCCCATCTCGCTGGCCGGATCGGTGCCGGCGCCGATGGTCAGCCGGGCGATACGCTCGGCGACCTTCGCCACGAGACCGTCGGCCACCTCGTCGCCGACGGCGACGAGAACCGACACCGCCATGCAGCGCTCGCCGGCCGAGCCGTAGGCCGCAGAGACGGCGGCGTCGGCCGCGGCATCCAGGTCGGCGTCGGGCATGACGACCATGTGGTTCTTCGCGCCGCCGAGGGCCTGTACTCGCTTGCCGGCCGCGGCGGCCCGCTCGTAGATGGACCGGGCGATCGGCGTCGACCCGACGAAGCTCACGGCACGGACGGTCGGGGAGTCGAGGATCGCGTCGACGGCCACCTTGTCGCCGTGCACGACATTGAGCACGCCCGCCGGCAGCCCCGCCTCCTCGTACAGGCGCGCGAGGAAAAGCGCCGCGGACGGGTCCTTCTCGCTCGGCTTGAGGACGACGGTGTTGCCGCACGCGATGGCGGATGCCGTCATCCACAGCGGCACCATCACCGGGAAGTTGAACGGCGTGATCGCGCCCACGACACCCACCGGCTGCTTCACCGAGTGCACGTCCACTCCGCGGGAGACCTGCTCGGCGTGCTCGCCCTTCAGCAGATGCACGAGACCGGCCGCGAACTCGACGTTCTCGATACCGCGGCTGATCTCGCCCCGGGCGTCGGAGAGCACCTTGCCGTGCTCCGCGGTGATGATCGCGGCCAGCTCGTCCGCGCGCTCCACGAGAAGGTGCCGCAGCCGGAAGAACACGTCCGCCCGCTTGATGAGGCTCGTGGCACGCCAGGGCGGCAGCGCGGCCGCAGCGGCGGCGATCGCGGCATCCGCCTCCGCCGTCGAGGCGAAGGCGACCTCGGCGCGGACCTCGCCCGTCGCGGGGTCGAAGACCGGCCCGGTGCGCTCGGCCGATCCGGCGGGCTCGCCGGCGATGTGGTGGCGGATGAGATCCATGGGGCTCCTGTTCGGACAGTTCGACCGGGTCGTGACATGCTTATGCTGACTGAGCTGTGGGGGGAGACATGGGTGTCTGATCGTCGCGATGTGGACGCATCTCGGACAGAACGTCCGAACGCGGTTCTGCCCGCCGTCCTCCCCACGGTCGCCGAGGTGCTCGGGCTGGACGCGTTCGCCCCCGGTGCGCCCGTCGTCGTGGTGGGCGGCGCGGCCCTGGAGGTGCCCGTGCGGTGGGTGCACGTCTCGGACAGCGCCGACGTCGCGCGACTGCTCGAGGGCGGCGAGCTGCTCCTGTCGACGGGGTCGGGGTGGCCCGACGATCCCCGGCGCCTGGCGCTGTTCGTGACGCAGTTGGCAGCCGTCGGCGTCGCGGGCATCGTTCTCGAGCTCGGCGCCCACTACCGCTCCGTTCCGGCGGTGTTGGCGGATGCCGCCCGCAGCGCCGGGCTCGCCCTGATCGTCCTGCACCGGGAGGTGAAGTTCGTCACGGTCACCGAGGCGGTGCACCGGCGCATCATCGCCGATCAGACGGCGGCGCTTCAGGCACGCGACGCGGTGCGCACGCTGTTCACGGGTCTCGCCCTCCGGGGCGCGCCGGCGGAGTTCATCGTCGAGCAGGTCGGACTCACGCTGGCCGCGCCGGTCGTCCTCGAGACGGTCGGTCACGAGGTCGTCGTCGCGCACGTCGGCGGGGCCATGGAGACACGCACGCTCCGCGACTGGGCCCGCCGCTCGCGCGCTGCGGCGGCGGCGCCCGAGCAGGACGGGTGGGCGATCGTGCCGGTGGAGGCCCGCGGCATCCGGTGGGGATGGCTCGTCGCTCTGCCCGGCGCGGCCCACCTCGCCGGTCGCGAAGCGGTGCTCGAGCAGGCGGCGACCGCGCTCGCGCTGGGCCGGCTGGCCGACCCGGGCGGCGAGGAGTGGTCGCGCCTGGGGCGCCGTCGCGTGGTCGACGCCCTCATTGACGGGCGGTTCACGAGCCTGGCCGCCGCCGCGGCGCGGGTGGATGCCGCGGGCATGCCCCTCGGCGGCACGGTGGCCTTCCCCGTCGTCGCGCTGATGCCGTCGGGGCGCGACGGCGATGTGCCGGGTGTCGCGGCGAGCGCCGACGTGGCGGCGGCGGCGCTCGGCGCACGCGTCGTCTGCGGCACGAGCGCCACACTCGACGACGGGTCCGCTCTCGTGCGGACGCCGCTGGTCCTCGCGGTCCCCGGCCAGGCGGCGAGCGCCGCCGACAACCGTGCCGACGCGTTCGCGGCGGCGCTCGAAGAGGCACTGAGGGCGGGGGCGTCGACGGCCCGCGCCCATGTCGTCCTGGGTGCGGGGGTCGTCGTGCCGCCCGTCGAGGGCGCCGACGACCACGACCGCGCCGTCGGCGCCCTCGTCGCCGGCCTCCGCGAGACGATCGACCTGGTCGGCGCGGACGAGGGCGTCCGGGGCGGCGCTCGCCGCGGCGCGGAGGGGCGCCGGCTCACCCAGCGCCCCCTGACGCGCGTGGTGGCCGCTCTGCGCGACGACCACCGCCTCATCGCGCACGCGGAGAGCATGCTGGATCCCGTGCTGACGGAGACGCGTACGCGCGGCGGCGACCTCCTCGACGTGCTCGCCGCACTGCTCGCGCATCCGTCCAATCGCACGGCTGCCGCGGAAGCGGCGCACCTGTCCCGATCGGTGTTCTACCAGCGCATCGCGCTGCTCGAGGATCTGCTCGGCATCGACTTCGACGACGGGGAGCAGGTGGCAGCCCTCCACGTCGCGGTGCTCACCCATCGCCTCCACGCGACGCGCTGACCCGGCGAGCGGTCTCCCGCTCTGTATGCACTAAGTCTCCTTCGATGCGGATCGCTTCCCTTGGGCGCGCTCAGTGTATACACTAAGTGTGTCGAGAGGAGACCGCGTGCGTGCCAGCGACCGCGCTTACCGCGCGCTGCTCGACGAGATCCAGTCCGGTGCGCTGCCGCCCGGCGCGGTGCTCGCCGAAGTCGAGCAGTCCGTGCGCCTGGGCGTGAGCCGCACGCCGCTGCGCGAGGCCCTCGGCCGTCTCATCGCCGACGGTCTCGTGGTGCAGTCCTCGCCCCGGGTCACGGTCGTCAGCGACCTCGACGCCGGCGACATCCGCGAGCTCTTCGACCTGCGCCGGGCTCTGGAGGAGACGGCCGCGCGGCTGGCCGCGCGAGGCTCCGGCGGCGAGGGTGGCGAGCGCTTCGCCGCCCTCGCCGCCGAGTTCGCCCGCACGGATGCCGCCGCCGACCCCGACGCGTACTACGCCCTCATCGCACGCTTCGACGAGACCCTCGACGACGCCGTCGCCAACGACTACCTGACGGCGGCGCTCAAGACGGTGCGCACCCACCTCGTGCGGGTCCGCCGCCTGGCACGCGACAACCCGGCGCGGCTCGCGGCATCCGTCGCCGAGCACCGGCTCATCGCCTCGGCCGTCGCCGCGGGCGATGCGGAGCTCGCCGCGCATGCCACCCATGTCCATCTGCACAACGCGCTCGCCGCGATCCTCGCCTCGTTGGAAGGAAACCCATGACCGTCATCCATCACGTCCGTGTGCACCGCAGCGAGGAGAACCTCGCCCGCGAGGATCAGCTGGCCTTCAAGATCGCCGAGGTCGCCGCCGATCCGGTGCCGGTGCAGCCCGAGGTGGTCGAGATGATCATCAACCGCGTCATCGACAACGCGTCGGTGGCCGCGGCATCCCTCACCCGCGGGCCCGCGACGGCGGCGCGCGCGCAGGCCCTCGACCACCCGGTCTCACGCGGCGGCGCCGGCGCCGACGTGTTCGGCGAGCCGAACGACGTCCGCACGAGCCCCGAGTGGGCAGCCTGGGCGAACGGCGTGGCCGTGCGCGAGCTCGACTACCACGACACGTTCCTCGCCGCCGAGTACTCGCACCCGGGCGACAACATCCCGCCGATCCTCGCCGTCGCCCAGCACACCGGCGCCGACGGAGCCGCGCTGGTGCGCGGCATCGCGACCGGTTACGAGATCCAGATCGACCTCGTGCGCGCCATCAGCCTGCACAAGCACAAGATCGACCACGTCGCCCACCTCGGCCCGTCCGCCGCGGCCGGCATCGGCACGCTCCTCGGACTCGACGCCGACACCATCGCGCAGGCGGTCGCGCAGGCACTGCACACCACCACCGCCACGCGGCAGTCGCGCAAGGGCGAGATCTCCACCTGGAAGGCGCACGCGCCGGCCTTCGCCGGGAAGATGGCGGTCGAAGCCGTCGACCGTGCGATGCGCGGACAGACCTCGCCGTCGCCGATCTACGAAGGCGAGGACGGCGTCATCGCCTGGATGCTCGACGGCAAGGAGGCGGCGTACGACGTGCCGCTGCCGGCCCCGGGCGAGCCCAAGCGCGCGATCCTCGACTCGTACACGAAGGAGCACTCGGCCGAGTACCAGGCGCAGGCCTGGATCGACCTGGCCCGCAAGCTCCACGGCGCCCACCCCGAGCTCGCCGACCCCGCCAACGTCGAGAGCATCGTGCTGCACACCAGCCACCACACGCACTACGTGATCGGCTCGGGCGCCAACGACCCGCAGAAGTACGACCCGAAGGCATCCCGCGAGACCCTCGATCACTCGATCCCGTACATCTTCGCCGTCGCGCTGCAGGACGGCGGCTGGCACCACGTCGACTCGTACCTTCCCGAGCGCGCCGCGCGCGAAGACACCGTCGCGCTGTGGCACAAGATCACGACGGCCGAGGATGCCGAGTGGACCCGCCGCTACCACTCCGAAGACCCCGACGAGAAGGCGTTCGGCGGACGCGTGGAGATCCGTCTCACCGACGGCTCGACAGTGGTCGACGAGATCGCCGTCGCCGACGCCCACCCCCTGGGTGCGCGGCCGTTCGCCCGCGCCGACTACGTGCGGAAGTTCCGCCTGCTGGCCGAACCGGTGCTCGAGCCGGCGGAGATCGACCGGTTCCTCGCCCTGGCCGAGCGCCTGCCGGAGCTGACGGCCGACGAGGTGCGGGAGCTCAACATCGTCGCCCGCGCCGGCGTGCTGGCATCCGTCCCGAGCCCGAAGGGACTGTTCTGATGCTCCGTTTCGACTCGTCGCTCCGCTCCTCGCTCAACGACCGGAGTGGCCTCTACCCGGTCGTTGAGCGAGCGCAGCGAGTCGAAACGCAGCAGCGCACCGAATCCCAGAACGGAGCCAACTGATGCTGTACAGCCAGACCCCGGCATCCGAGAAGCGGCGGCTCCTTCGCGAGCGCCTCGCCGCCGGCGAACTCGTCCGCTTCCCGGGGGCGTTCAACCCGCTGTCGGCCCGGCTCATCGAGCGGAAGGGCTTCGAGGGCGTCTACATCTCCGGAGCCGTGCTGAGTGCCGACCTCGGTCTCCCCGACATCGGCCTGACGACACTGACGGAGGTCGCCGGCCGCGGACAGCAGATCGCCCGCATGACCGAGCTGCCCGCGATCATCGACGCCGACACCGGCTTCGGCGAGCCGATGAACGTCGCCCGCACGATCCAGACGCTGGAAGACGCGGGGCTGGCCGGCACACACATCGAAGACCAGGTGAACCCGAAGCGGTGCGGACACCTCGACGGCAAGCAGGTCGTCGACGAGAACACGGCCCTCAAGCGCATCCGCGCGGCCGTCGATGCCCGACGCGACCCGAACTTCCTCATCATGGCGCGCACCGACATCCGCGCCGTGGAGGGCCTGGCGACCGCGATCGATCGCGCCAAGGCTCTCAGGGATGCCGGGGCCGACGCGATCTTCCCCGAAGCCATGCGCGACCTGTCGGAGTTCGAGGCGGTCGCTGCCGCCGTCGATGTGCCGGTGCTCGCCAACATGACCGAGTTCGGCAAGAGCGACCTGTTCTCCGTCGACCGGTTGCGGGACGCCGGCGTGCAGATCGTGATCTGGCCGGTCTCGCTCCTGCGGATCGCCATGGGCGCGGCATCCCGCGCGCTGGATACCCTGAACGACGAGGGACACCTCACGTCGCGCCTCGGCGAGATGCAGCACCGCGCCGACCTGTACGACCTCATCGACTACGAGGGCTACAGCCACTTCGATTCGAACGTCTTCAACTTCACCATCGACACCACCGGTCGTTGAGCGAGCGGAGCGAGTCGAAACGTCGCAGCCGCGTTTCGCCTCCTCGCTTCGCTCGTCGCTCAACGACCGGCACACTGCAAAGGAGCACCGCATGCCCGACATCCACAAGGGCCTCGCGGGCGTCGTCGCCGACGTCACCGCGATCAGCAAGGTCAACCCCGAGACG
>Ga0207655_1004313_pt1 | contig 10160 bp, 6 predicted proteins | sample KBSM44metaG_FD_184398 | JGI IMG/M metagenome (GOLD analysis project Ga0207655, IMG submission 184398) | Miscanthus rhizosphere microbial communities from Kellogg Biological Station, Michigan, USA - KBS M4-4 metaG (SPAdes) (version 2) | ecosystem: Host-associated > Plants > Roots > Rhizosphere >... | reverse complement strand
CAGCGGGCCTGGGTGCGGCGGCATCAGGGCGTGCAGGGTGGTCATGCCGGCCAGCGCCGGGATGGCGATTTTCAGCAGCGGCAGGTTCGATCGCTTAGCCATCACGAAGATGATCGGCACCATCATTACCAGGCCCACTTCGAAGAACAGCGGCAGCCCGATCACCATGGCCACCAGCGCCATGACCCAGGGCAACGATTTGCCCTTGCCCAGGCCGAGCAGGGTGGTGGCGATGCGGTCGGCGGCGCCGGATTCCGCCATCAGCGCGCCGAGCATCGAGCCCAGGGCAATGATGATGCCGGCTTCACCCAGGATCGCGCCGGCACCCTTGCTGAACGCCTTGGCGACTTCTTCCGGTGGCAGCCCGGCGCCGACACCGGCGATGAAGGTGCCAATCAGGATCGACAGGAACGGCGGCAACTTGGTCGCGCTGATCAGTACGATGATGCTGGCAATGGCCAGCAGTACACAAAACATGAGGCGGGTGTCGTGAACCATCCACGCGGCAGTCGATAACTCCAAAACGGGACTCCTTATCGAACAGGTTGGCTAATTTGTTTCTTTTTGTTTCCTGCACGAAAAGCATACCTGATAGAACCGTGGCAGAGCGCCCGTGTGCGATTTTGGTGCGGCAAAAATAACGCCGGACTGGCGGCCGGATGACAAATCCGCAAGGCATGCCACTTTTTGGCGTCAGGACTCTATCTTTGTAGGAGCCGGCTTGCCGGCGATGCCGCCCGCAAGGTCGACGCAATCCCCAAAACCGTTATCGCCGGCAAGCCGGCGCCTACATAACGAATCAGGAGTACCGCTTCATGAGCGCAGGACACAACCACGCCCAGGTACGCGCCGGCCACGAGCGCAAGTTATGGATGGCCCTGTGCCTGACGGGCAGCTTCATGATCGCTGAAGTGATCGGTGCCTTCGTCACCGGCAGCCTGGCGCTGTTGTCCGACGCGGCGCACATGATGACCGACGCCCTGGCCCTGGCGATTTCCCTGGTGGCCATCCAGGTCGCCAAGCGCCCGGCCGACCGCAAGCGCACCTTCGGCTATGCGCGCTTCGAGATCCTGGCGGCGGCGTTCAATGCGTTGCTGCTGTTCGCCGTGGCGTTCTACATCCTGTATGAGGCCTACCAGCGGCTGCAGGCGCCGGCTGAGATCCAGTCCACCGGCATGCTGGTGATTGCGGTGCTGGGGCTGATCGTCAACCTGATCTCCATGCGCCTGCTCAGCGCTGCCAGTGGCGAGAGCCTCAACGTCAAGGGCGCCTACCTGGAGGTGTGGAGCGACATGCTCGGCTCCATCGGCGTGATCATCGCGGCGGTGGTGATCATGCTCACCGGTTGGGGCTGGGTCGATTCTCTGGTGGCGGCGGCCATTGGTTTCTGGGTGCTGCCACGCACCTGGACGCTGCTCAAGGAAAGCATGAACGTGCTGCTGCAAGGTGTGCCCGATGGCGTGGATATCGATCAGGTCGAGCAGCGCATTCGCAGTGTGCCGGGGGTCAAGGACGTGCACGACTTGCACATCTGGGCCCTGACCAGCGGCAAGAATGTGCTGAGCACGCACCTGGTCGCCGATGCGTCCCAAGGCTCCGAGCAACAGATCCTCAGTCGAGTGACGGAGTTGCTGCACGAACAATTCGATATTTCCCACGCCACCATTCAGGTCGAGGGCGAAGGGTTCCAGCACGATGAGCATGACGAGGTGCATGCCTGACGGATTTGTAATCTTTCCTCCACCGCCGCGATAAGTGCCGAACGCTACATTGCCCCCGCTGGGAAACCTCAGCAATTTCATGGGCGTGGAACTCTCGTTATGGCACTTTTGCTTAGAACACTGTTGGGGGCGGCGGCCTTATGGGCAGCCGCCAGTGCCGTCCAGGCACAAACCCTCACCCTCGACTCGGCCCTGCAAACCGCCTTCGCCAACAACCCGGACCTGGCGGCTGCGCAATGGGAAATCGACATCGCCAGGGGCGGTCGCCAGCAAGCGGGGTTGATCCCCAACCCGGTGGTTTCGCTGGATGCCGAAGACACCCGCCGCGACACCCGCACCACCACCCTCAAGCTCAGCCAGACCCTGGAACTGGGCGGCAAGCGTGGCGCGCGTATCGACGTGGCGACCCGGGCCCAGGACGCGGCGGCGCTGACCCTGGAGCAGCGGCGCAACGGCCTGCGCGCCGAGGTGATCGACAGCTATTACAGCGCCCTGCGCGCCCAGGAGCGCCTTGATCTGGCGCAGCGCTCGCTGGCCCTGGCCGAGCGCGGCCTGGTGGTCGCCAATGGGCGTGTGACAGCGGGCAAATCGTCGCCGGTGGAAGCCACCCGCGCTCAGGTGCAACTGTCGGAAATACGCCTGGAGCTGAACCGCGCCGAGGTCGGTCTCTCCGACGCCTATCGTCGCCTGGCCGCCAGCACCGGCAGCGCCGCCATCGACTTCCAGGCTGTTGCGACGCCCACCCAAGTGGCACCGCAGTTGCCCGCCTCGGCCCAGTTGCTGGCACGCCTGGAACACACCACCGAACTGCGCCTGGCCGAACTGCAGATCCTGCAAAGCGAAGCCAGCGTCGGCCTGGAAAAAGCCCAGCGCATTCCTGACCTCGACCTGGCCATCGGCAGTCAATACGACGCCAGTGTGCGCGAGCGGGTGAACCTGATCGGCGTGTCGATGCCCATTCCGTTGTTCAACCGCAACCAGGGCAGCGTACTCGCGGCGAGCCGTCGTGCCGACCAGGCCCGCGACCTGCGCAACGCCACCGAGCTTCGCCTGCGCACCGAAACCCGCCAGGCCCTGGACCTGTGGCAAACCGCGAACACTGAAGTGCGTGCGTTCAACCAGCAGATCCTGCCCGCCGCGCAACGTGCGGTGGACAGTGCCACCCGTGGCTTCGAGATGGGCAAGTTCAACTTCCTCGACGTGCTCGACGCCCAGCGCACCTTGATCGCAGCCCGCACCCAATACCTCGCGGCCACCGCCCAGGCCACCGACGCCTGGGTGCGCATCGAACGAATCTACGGCGACCTCGCCCGGTTTTGATTTTCTGGAGTCCTCTATGAACCCTAAACATGGCGTGGCGCTTGCCGTCGCCCTCGGCCTGATGCTGTCCGGTTTTGCCAAGGCCGACGAAGAAGAAGGCGTACTTGAACTCACCGAACAGCAGATCCAGGCGGCCGGCATTCAGCTTGCTCAGGCGCAGCCCCGTGCGATCAGCACGATGCTCACGCTGCCCGGCGAAGTGCGTTTCGACGAAGACCGTACCTCGCACATCGTGCCCCGTGCGGCAGGCGTGGTGGAGTCGGTGAAGGTCAATCTTGGCCAGTCGGTAAAGAAGGGCGAGGTGCTGGCAGTGATCGCCAGCCAGCAGATTTCCGACCAACGCAGCGAGTTGGCGGCCAGCGAACGTCGGGTCGAACTGGCCCGCACCACCTTGCAGCGTGAGCGTCAGTTGTGGCAGGACAAAATCTCCGCCGAGCAGGATTACCTGCTGGCGCGCCAGGCCCAGCAGGAAGCCGAAATCGCCCTGAACAATGCGCGCCAGAAGATGAACGCCCTCAGCGGCAGCGCGGTGTTGGTGGGCGGCAATCGCTATGAATTGCGTGCGCCGTTCGCCGGCACCGTGGTGGAAAAACACCTGGGCGTGGGCGAGGTGGTCAGCGAAACCAGCAACGCCTTTACCCTCTCGGACCTGTCTCAGGTGTGGGTCACCTTCGGCGTGTTTCCCAAGGACTTGAACAAGGTGCGTGTCGGCAAACCGGTGACCGTCAGCTCCACGGAAATGGGCGCCGAGGTGCAAGGCACCGTGGCCTATGTCGGCAACCTGCTCGGTGAGCAAACCCGCACCGCCACCGTGCGCGTGACCGTGCCCAACCCCGATGACGCCTGGCGCCCCGGCCTGTTTGTGTCGGTACAAGTGGCCACCGACACCTACCAGGCCAAAGTCACCGTGCCGCAGGCCGCGATCCAGACCGTCGAGGACAAACCCTCGGTGTTCGTGCGCACCCCGGACGGTTTTATCACCCGCCATCTGGAACTGGGCGTCAGCGAAAACGGTTACGTCGAAGTGCGCCAGGGCCTCGACGCCGGGGCACAGGTGGCCACGGTCGGCAGCTTCATCCTCAAGTCCGAACTGGGCAAAGGCTCGGCCGAACACGCCCATTGATCCTGCGAGTGATTCCCCATGTTTGAACGCCTTATCCAATTTGCCATCGAGCAGCGCATCATCGTGCTGCTGGCGGTGCTATTGATGGCCGGTGTCGGCATCGCCAGCTATCAGAAGTTGCCCATCGACGCGGTGCCCGACATCACCAACGTGCAGGTGCAGATCAACTCCGCAGCGGCCGGTTACTCGCCGCTGGAAACCGAACAGCGCATCACCTTTCCCATCGAAACCGCCATGGCCGGGCTGCCGGGCTTGCAGCAGACCCGTTCGCTGTCGCGCTCCGGGCTGTCCCAGGTTACGGTGATTTTCAAAGACGGCACCGACCTGTTCTTCGCCCGCCAGTTGGTCAACGAGCGCCTGCAAGTGGCCCGCGAGCAGTTGCCCGACGGTATCGAAACCGCCATGGGGCCGGTTTCTACAGGCCTCGGTGAAATTTTTCTGTGGACGGTGGAGGCCAAGGAGGGCGCGCTCAAGGACGACGGCGCGCCCTACACCCCGACTGACCTGCGGGTGATCCAGGACTGGATCATCAAGCCGCAACTGCGCAACGTGCCGGGCGTGGCCGAGATCAATACCATCGGCGGTTTCGCCAAGGAGTATCAGATCGCCCCCGACCCCAAGCGCCTGGCGGCCTACAACCTGACCTTGGGCGATCTGGTCACGGCGCTGGAGCGTAACAACGCCAACGTCGGCGCCGGGTATATCGAGCGCAGCGGCGAACAGTTGTTGATCCGCGCGCCGGGGCAAGTGGCGTCTGTCGACGACATTGCCAATATCGTGATCACCACCTCGGACGGCACGCCGATTCGTGTGCGTAATGTGGCACAGGTCGACATCGGCCGTGAGTTGCGCACAGGGGCGGCCACCGAAAACGGCCGGGAAGTGGTGCTGGGCACGGTGTTCATGCTGATCGGCGAAAACAGCCGCACGGTGTCCCAGGCGGTGGCGAAAAAACTTGAGGAGGTCAACCGTTCGCTGCCTGAAGGCGTTGTGGCGGTCACCGTGTACGACCGCACCCACCTGGTGGAAAAAGCCATCGCCACCGTGAAGAAAAACCTCTTCGAAGGCGCGCTGCTGGTGGTGGCGGTGTTGTTCCTGTTCCTGGGTAACATTCGTGCGGCACTGATCACCGCGATGGTGATTCCGCTGGCGATGCTGTTCACCTTTACCGGGATGTTCACCAACAAAGTCAGCGCCAACCTGATGAGCCTGGGCGCGCTGGACTTCGGCATCATCGTCGACGGCGCGGTGGTGATTGTCGAAAACGCCATTCGCCGCCTGGCCCATGTGCAACAACGTCACGGGCGCTTGCTGACGCGCAGCGAACGCCTGCACGAAGTGTTCGCGGCCGCCAAGGAAGCGCGGCGTGCGCTGATCTTCGGGCAACTGATCATCATGGTGGTGTACCTGCCGATCTTCGCCCTCACCGGCGTGGCCGGGAAGATGTTTCACCCGATGGCGTTCACCGTGGTGATCGCCTTGTTCGGCGCGATGATCTTGTCGGTGACCTTCGTGCCGGCGGCCATCGCGCTGTTCGTCACCGGCAAGGTCAAGGAAGAAGACAACGGGGTAATGCGCACCGCTCGTCGCACCTATGCGCCGGTGCTCGACTGGGTGATGGCGCGCCGTCCGCTGGTGTTCGGGTTGGCGGTGTTGACCATCGTGGGTTCGGGCTGGGTCGCCAGTCGCATGGGCAGCGAGTTTATCCCCAGCCTCAGCGAAGGCGACTTCGCCCAGCAAGCCCTGCGCGTACCCGGCACCAGCCTCACGCAATCGGTGCAGATGCAGCAGCAACTGGAAAAAACCTTGATGGCCCAGGTGCCGGAAATCGAGCGGGTGTTTGCGCGCACCGGCACGGCGGAAATCGCCTCGGACCCCATGCCGCCGAACATTTCCGACAGCTACGTGATGCTCAAGCCGAAGGACCAATGGCCGGACCCGAAAAAGTCCCGCGAAGCCCTGATCGCCGATATCCAACGGGCCAGTGCGATTGTGCCAGGCAGTGCGTATGAACTGTCGCAGCCGATCCAGTTGCGCTTCAACGAGCTGATTTCCGGGGTGCGCAGCGATGTGGCGGTGAAGGTATTTGGTGATGACATGGCGGTGCTGAACAAGACGGCTGCCGAGATCGCCGAGACCTTGCAAACCCTCAATGGCGCCTCGGAAGTGAAGGTGGAGCAGACGTCCGGCTTGCCGGTGCTGACCATCAATATCGACCGCGACAAGGCCGCGCGTTTTGGCCTGAATGTGGGCGATGTGCAGGACACTATTGCCGTCGCCGTCGGCGGGCGCCAGGCCGGCACGCTGTACGAAGGCGACCGCCGATTCGACATGGTCGTGCGTTTGTCCGACGCGTTGCGCACTGACATCGATGGTTTGTCGCGGTTGTTGATCCCGGTACCGGCGTTGGCCGGCAATGCCTCGGGGCAATTGGGGTTTATTGCGTTGTCCCAGGTAGCCAGCCTGGACCTGGTGCTTGGCCCCAACCAGATCAGCCGCGAGAACGGCAAGCACCTGGTGATCGTCAGCGCCAACGTGCGTGGGCGTGACATCGGCTCGTTTGTCGAGGAGGCCGAGGCGGCCATTACCGCGCAAGTTAACGTGCCGGCCGGTTACTGGACCACCTGGGGCGGCCAGTTCGAACAGTTGAAAGAAGCGTCCGAGCGTTTGCGCATTGTGGTGCCGGTGGCCTTGCTGCTGGTGTTCGGGTTGCTGTTCATGATGTTCAACAACCTCAAGGATGGGTTGCTGGTGTTCACCGGCATTCCGTTCGCGTTGACCGGTGGGGTCATGGCGCTGTGGCTGCGGGACATTCCGCTGTCGATCTCGGCGGGGGTGGGGTTTATCGCGTTGTCCGGCGTGGCGGTGCTCAACGGGCTGGTGATGATTGCGTTTATCCGCAACCTGCGCGAGGAAGGGCGTTCATTGTCGGCGGCGATCCATGAAGGGGCGTTGACACGCTTGCGCCCGGTGCTGATGACGGCACTGGTGGCGTCCCTCGGGTTCATCCCCATGGCGCTGGCCACTGGCACCGGCGCCGAAGTGCAGCGCCCGCTGGCGACGGTGGTGATCGGCGGCATCATCTCTTCCACCTTGCTGACCTTGCTGGTGCTGCCGGCCCTCTACCAATGGGCACATCGCAAAGAGGAGTCATGAAAACACTGTGGACAAAATGTGGGAGCTGGCTTGCCTGCGATGCAGGCACCTCGGTGTCTCCGTTGCAGTGCGGTGATGCTATCGCAGGCAAGCCAGCTCCCACCCGAAGCACAACAGAAGATGCTGATTTACAGGGGGAAGACGAGCCGGAACAACGTGAAGCCTCCAGGCAGGCTGCGCACATCAGCCTGGCCCTGGTGCAGGCTCATGATCGAACGCACGATGGCCAGTCCCAGACCGGTGCCGCCTTCGGTGCGTGCACGGCTGCTGTCGACACGGTAGAAGCGCTCGAACAGGTGAGGCAAATGTTGCGCTTCAATCCCCGGGCCCGGGTTGCTCACGGACACTGAAGCGTGGTTGCCGTAGGCCTCCACCAACAGCGAAATGTGTGAGCCTTGCGGAGTGTGGCGAATGGCATTGGACAGCAAGTTGGAAAGCGCGCGCTGGATCATCAGGCGGTCGCCCTGCACCTGGGCATCGCCGCTCAAGGTCAGGGTCAACTGCTTGTCCTCGGCGCTCAGGGCGAACAACGCCATCACCCGGTGGGCTTCGTCGGCCAGTGACACGGCGGTGAACGAAGCCCGTGCGGCGGGGTGGCTGACCTGGGCCAGGAACAGCATGTCGGAGACGATGCGCGCCAGGCGCTCCAGCTCTTCGGTGTTGGATTCAAGCACCGCCTTGTATTCCTCAGGCGGTCGCTGGCGCGACAGCGTCACCTGGGCCTTGCCCATCAGGTTGGTCAGGGGCGCACGCAGTTCGTGGGCGAGGTCATCGGAGAATTGCGAGAGCTGCTGCACCCCGGCGTCCAGGCGCTTGAGCATCACGTTGAAACCCTGCGCCAGCTCACCCAGCTCCTGCGGCAAGTTGTCGACGGACAGGCGATGGGTCAGGTCCTGGGTGGTGACCTTGGCCGCGACCTGGCTGAATTGCTTCAACGGCGCCAACCCACGTTGCACCAGCCACCAGGCGCCCATGCCGATCAGGATCAGCAGCATCGGCAAGGCGATCACCGTGGCGCGCAGGTAGGCACTGAGCAAGGCCTGGTCGTCCATGCGGTCCAGGGACAGCACCACGCGCACCCGTTCGCCACTGGCCAGGCGCATCAGGCTTGAGGCACTCAGGACTTGGTTGCCGTAGCTGTCTTCCCAATTGAGATAACCGAGGGTGTCGCGATGGGCATAGTCAGTCAGCAACGGCTGCTGAGGCTTGGCTCCGACACTCAGCAACACGCGGTCATCCGGCGCGGTAGCGACGATGGTCAGGTAGAAATTGTCATGACCGATTACCAGGTCCATCAGCGAGTGCGGGCGGCCGCGAATAGCGTCGGTGTCCAGGCCTTGGGCGAGGCTGTGCTGGATCTGCTCCATCTTGCTCTCCAGGCCCTTGCGCGCGAGTTTTTCCAGCTCGTGGCTGAGCGCCACGTAGGCCAGGGTCGCCAACAGCAACACCAGGCCTGCGCCCATCAGGCTCACGGTCAGCCCCAGGCGCATCGACAGGCTGCCGGTCCTCATGGGCGCGCCTCCAACACGTAGCCCACGCCACGGATGGTGTGGATCAGCTTGACCTCGCTCTGGTCGTCCACCTTGGCCCGCAGGCGGCTGATGGAGACCTCCACCACGTTGGTGTCGCAGTCGAAATTCATGTCCCACACCAGCGAGATGATCTGTGTGCGGGTCAGCACTTCACCGGCCTGGCGCATCAACACCTGGAGCAGGGCGAATTCCTTGGTGGTCAGGTCGATGCGCCGTGTGCCGCGATAGGCGCGGTGGCGGCGCGGGTCCAGTTCCAGGTCCGACACGCAGAACACTTCGGGCTGCGGGATGTGTTCGCTGCGCCGCAGCAGGGTGCGCACCCGCGCGAGCAATTCGGGAAATTCGAAGGGCTTTACCAGGTAGTCGTCGGCGCCCATGTCCAGGCCTTTGATCTTGTCGTCCAGGCGGCCACGGGCGGTGAGCATCATCACGCGCTGGGTGCCGTTGCGGCGCAATTGTTCCAGCACTTGCCAGCCATCCTTGCCGGGCAGGTTGACGTCTAGGATCACCAGTTCGTAAGCGTGCTGCCCGGCCAGGTGCAGGCCGTCGATGCCATTGGTGGCGCAGTCGACCACATAGCCGCTTTCGCTGAGGCCTTGTTGCAGGTAAGCGGCGGTTTTTTGCTCGTCCTCAACCACAAGGATACGCATGGGGATTGACCTTTTTCGCAATGAGAAGGGGGATCCATTTCCTTATGGAGGGTGTTGCCGGGGAGTCGCAGACTCTGAACCGTGAAGTAACTTCAGGGTCAACTGCGACCATCGGTCGCAACTAAAGTGAACAGCCAAAAAAAACGCCCCAGTGGGGCGTTAAAAATCCATCTCTTTCCAAAGGAGCTACACAAAAGCTTCAGAGATGAATGTGCTCGGTGTTGCCAGTTGAGGCCAGTCTACGAAGTTCAACTTAACAAGAAGGTGAGGCCAATATTACAGTTTTGATAACTGGCAATTTGTGAACAGATGTTAGTCAAGCGCGAACGAATGTAATGAATCAGAGAAGGGTCATGGGGTATTCGGCAATCACGCGCACTTCTTCCAAGTCTGACTCGAATGCACTGGAACGCACCGTGGCCTGGCGCAAACGCAGCGACAAGTCTTTCAAGTTGCCACTTTGCACCACGTACTTGGCTTCGATATCACGTTCCCAACGACGTTGATCGGTCAGCGGGTTGCCCGCCCCGTCGCGGCGCATGTACACCGCGTTGGCGTTGCTGTAGTCGGCGCCGGTGCCCTTGCCGTAGCGGGTCATGAACGACAGGCCGGGAATGCCGAACGCCTGCATGTCCAGGTCGTAGCGCACCATCCACGA
>Ga0207655_1004311_pt1 | contig 10163 bp, 8 predicted proteins | sample KBSM44metaG_FD_184398 | JGI IMG/M metagenome (GOLD analysis project Ga0207655, IMG submission 184398) | Miscanthus rhizosphere microbial communities from Kellogg Biological Station, Michigan, USA - KBS M4-4 metaG (SPAdes) (version 2) | ecosystem: Host-associated > Plants > Roots > Rhizosphere >... | reverse complement strand
CAGATCCTTACTATCGAGCAGCAGCAAACCGTTGTCGTCGGCGATGCGGAACACCAGTTGCAGCACGCCCTCCTGCGTATCGTTCAGGTTGAGCATGCGCGCCAGCAGCAGCGGGCCGAGGTCGGAGACGGTCGCGCGCACCGGATGGCCCTTTTCGCCGAACACATCCCAGAAGGTCACGGGGCAGCCGGCCCACTGCGGCGTCTCCAGCTTGAGCGCGCTCAGGCGGGCGCCCATCTTCTCGCTCAGCGCGCCTGCCTTGGCGATGCCGGACAGGTCGCCCTTGACGTCGGCCATGAAGACCGGCACGCCGATCTCGGACAGCGACTGCGCGATCTTCTGCAAGGTCACGGTCTTGCCGGTCCCGGTGGCGCCGGTGATGCAGCCGTGGCGGTTGACCAGGTTGGACAGCATGTCCAGTGAAAGAGTGTCGTTCTTCGCGATGGTGATAGGAGTCGGCATGATCGTTGTGGGCAGCTATATGTTGGAGAAACGATCATACCGCACGTGACAAGGGGGTCAAGTCTGTCATTCGGACACAGGCACAGCTGTCGCGTGCACCTTATTGCTCAGGCCGTGTCCGAATGACAGACTTGACCCCGACGTTAAGCTTATGAAGACTCACTCAAAGACAGGCCGGAAGAAGCTGCGCTCGTAGCTGACGATGCAGCGGGTTTCCTCCGCGTATTTGAAGGCGGCCTGGCACTCCGAGTCATGCTGCGATTTGGTCCGGTACTCTTCATAGGAGGCGAGCGATGGAAACGTGAACATCGCCAGCGCCACGTTGTTGGCGCCTTCCGATGGAAGAAAATATCCATGATGCTGGCCGCCAAACTTTTCAACTAAAGGTATCCAGATTTTCCCGTAGCGCTCGAACTCGTTGAGCTTGTGTGGATCAATCACGTAGCGCAGATAGCAGGTAACCATGAAAATCTCGAATTGAAAACTTTGATGCACAACTATAATATAAAAAGAGCAATCCGCGTACTATTTGTATAGGTCAAATCGCCCTTTGTAGTCTGCGGTCACCTTCAGGTACACAGCAAATACATCAAGTCTTCCCGGTCCCGTCCGGGCGGCTGGCTGTAGAGGCAGGTATCCACGCCCAGCCGCGCGCCGTTGGCCTCGTCCAGACCGAAACCACGCACATCCTGCGCGCGCTGGATCAGATGGACTTCGTAGCACATGTCCACGCCACATTGCAGCGCCAGCATGGCCGCCAGCCGCACCGCGCCGCTGTTCCCGGGCAGGAAGCGGTCGTAGGCCTCCCGGTCCAGCGGTCCTATCCGCAGCCGCACGCGGGCGTCGCAGCGATACAGCCGCTGGCCCAGCAACACACCGCCGCCGAGATCGACATTCGCCATGCCCAACCGGGCCTGGTCGCCGGCGGGCAATTCCTGCCACTCCCCCACCAGCTGCTCCACCGCGAACGGCACGTCGAAGTATTCCGCGTACACGCCGGCCATCAGCGGCGCGGAGACCGCCCGCCCGCGGATCTGCATCGCATAGAAGGCCATCGTCTCGCGCTCGATGGTGCCGTCGTCCGCTGCGCAATGCGCGCCCGACAGCGACATCAGCATGTGCATGAACGCGTCCTCGCCTTCCGGCGTGATCATGCACTCCGGCCGGTGCCGGGCCCAGGCCTCGTAAAACATGCCCAGCGCGCGATGCGAGAACATGTCGAGAAACGCCCTCGGCCCGCCGTCGCTGTTGCCCTTCTCGTGGCGGTTGATGCGCTCCGAATAATGCAGCGGCAAGCTGCCCTGGCCGCCCAGCAAGCCCATGAACGCGGGCGTGACGCGGATGCCTTTGCCGTCGCTGCTGACGTTGTCGATCTGGCTGGGCGGGAAGCCCAGCGACAGCCGGTTGCGGAAGCGCACGTCGCTCAAGCCGGCGCCGCCCTCCTGTTGCTGCGCAAGCTCGATCAGCCGCACCGCCTGAAAGAATTCGAAGCGGTGGGGTTCGGCCAGCAGCTCGCCGATCAGGCCAAGCTCAACGCGCCGTTGCGGGGCAGACATCGCAGCAACTCCTTTCCATTGATGCTGGAGACGACCACCAGCTGGGTGTAGCTGTTCAGATGAACATGCAACCCGAACAGATAGTCGAGCAGTTGCGCGAAGATATGCAGCCCGGTGCCGGCGAACGCTTCCTCGTCCACGGTGACCGTCACCTCCGTGCCACGTAGATACGCGCTGCCCCGCGCTTGCCGCACCAGCCTGGTGGCGGGCCGGTGCGCCAGGCCGGCGATGCCGGCGATCTGCCGCTGGGAGACGGCGTTGTCCCGCCGCGCATACAGCCGCAGCATCGCCGTCAGCGCCGCCAAGCCTTCATGCGTCAGCGCCCGGTGGTTGAGCGTCAGATGGCTGATCAGCCCCCACTGGCCGTGGCCGTTCTCGCTCAGCCGGTACGAGGTGGTCGGCCTGCGCAGCACGCGGATCGGAAAGCCGCCGACGGCGGCCTCCGCGGCAAGGTCGCCCCGGGGCCGGCCGTATTCCATGTGATGGGGCAAATCGCGGTTAGTGCAGGTGACGCGCACCGACGCCGTCGCCTGCTCGTCGCGCAACGGCGAAAAGTCGTGGTCGACCAGGGTCAGCGAAAAATCGTGGCCCGCGCCGCTGGCGGCCAGCGCCCCGTCGCGGCTGGCGAGCCAGTAGCGGCCCTTGCGGCTGGCCGCGCCGCCATGGCGCAGCGAATAGTATGGAAAGAACTCGGTCACTTTGTCGCCATCCGGCGTCGACACCACCAGGTGCACCGAATCGATGCTGTAGATCTCGCTGTCGCTGGCGGGCATCTGGTCGGGCATCAGCGGATAGCTGCTGAGCGCGTGGGTGACGCGGATCGGCGTGGCCGGCTGCGCGTACAGGTTGACGATGGGCGTACAGCCGAGCACCAGATTGTCCGCCACCAGCGCGCGCAGGATACGCGCGGCGGGCAGGTCGGGCCGGCACCCGGCCAGCGCCAGCCGCAGCGTCAGCCGGACGCAGCCGGCGGGAACATCGGCCAGCACGGCGTCCAGGTCGATGTCGAAGAAGTCGAATTTTTCGGGGAAGGCGAAGTACTCCCCGAGCAGCCGGTAGCCGCTGTGCTCCGAGGCGGCCGCCGGCAGCAGCGCCTCGTCATCGGCAAAGCCGACCGGCGCTATGGGCGCCCCGGACAGCGGGTGCCAGCGCCCGTCCGCTTCCACGCAAGCGCCGGCGACGCGCATGAACAGCGTGTCGCGCAAGGCGGCGCGCAGCGACGGTTCGCCATCGATGAACACCCTCAGCGTCGACAGGCCGTGCAAGGCCGGGCCAAGCGCGGCGCCAACGCCTTCCAGGGTGATGCAGATCGCCGCGCCGGCGTCTGGGGGGAGCGGCAACCCCGATGGCACCTCGATATGCGGCTCGAACCACGCGGCGCTGATCGCCACCGGCGCGACGGCAACGTCGTAGACCGTGCGGAAGCGGCACGCCACCTTCGCCTGTCCCAGCGCCGTCATGGCCGTGCCGCGCGGCACCCTACCCACGCCGACGATTTCACCCGCCCTGGCGCCGCTATGGTCGATGCGCGCGATCGAGCAGGACGGCATCGGCCGCAGGTAGTGGGGATACAGCATGCCGAGCAGCGCTTCGGTGAAGCCGGCGTAGCCGTCGTCGAGCAACTTGCCCACGCGCGCGTTGAGCACGGCGGCCCCCTGGATCACACGGTCGACATGCGGATCGGCGGCGCCTTCGCCGTCCGTCCCCAGGCTGCCGGCCAGCTTGGGATAGCGCCCGGCAAACTCGGCGCCGGCCTGCCGCAGCAGGCTCAGTTCACGTTCGACGTACGGCAGCAGTTTTTCCATCGTGGTATCCGTGACAAGCCGTGCGACCCCAGCCGTGATGGCGATGGTTCAACCGCACAGGCTGTCGATAATCGCATTGCTGCGGATGAACTTATTGACATGTAGCAATACCAAAGCGCCATATCGCTAGTCGCGCAACACTTAGCGCAGTCGCTTGCGCGGCCACAATTCGCCCGGTCCGGATATCTCTAACCTGTGAATTCCTCTTCATTTTTTCAGCGTAATTTTCACCATAACTAGACAGGGATGAGCGACATGGCGACAGCGACAAAGGATGAGAACCAGGAACTCTTCGAGCAGACGATCCGATCGCTCGAGGCGCAGCTTGTCAACGCCGGCGCCCATTTGACCATCGACGCCTCCGCCCGCCTCGCCTACGCGCGCGAAATCAAACTCATGGCGGAGCGGCTGCGCCGCGAGGCGTTCACCGGCAAAATCACCTGGGGCCAGGCGGCGGCGCAAGCGCAGGAAACCCGCAACACCGTCATGGCCATCATCCGCTCGCGCAGCACGTCGGTGGGCCGGGCCGTGGCCCAGCGCATCAAGGCGCGCGGCTACACGCTCAACGAACTGGTGGCGCGCCAGACCACCCGCATGTACGGCCCCGGCGCGACCTTCTCCCGGCTGACCGCGTCACAGCGCAACATCGTCTACGCGTCCATCGTCAGCTCGGCCGGCAAGTCCAATCCGGCGGTCACGCAAACGATGTCACGCCTGTCGTACGTGGGGCGCGGCGTGATCTTCGTGTCGCTGGGTTTGTCGATCTACAACGTGACGACGTCCACCAACAAAGTGGCGGCGGCCGGCAAGGAAATCGCCATCAACGGCGCCGGCATCGCGGGCGGCATGGCCGGCGGCGCACTGGCCGGACTTGCGTGCGGGCCGGGCGCGCCGGTTTGCGTTACAGTGGGGGCTTTCGTCGGGGGCGCGCTGGCGGCCTTCGGCGTCAGCTCGATCTGGTAGACCATCATGAAACTGTTCTCGACAGACGACCTTTCGATCCGCCCCCGGCAGACCACCGACGACCTGCCGCGCAGCGAACTCATACTCTACGGCGAAACCACGGAAAAAATCGTCGAAGGCGCGGTGCTGGAAGCGGCCGTGTGCTGGAAGGGCCACTTCCTGATCTTCCTGACCGACGACATCATCCACGAAGACACGTTGCGCATCTATCTGCTCGATCCCAAGCTCGACATCGTCGACGCCGCGCGGCTGGGCGCGATGTACTCGACCGGCGCCTTCACCGGCCTGGAACTGGTCGAGCCCAACATCATCCACTTCGACTTCTTCGGCGCCACCACCTGGACCCTGGAACTGCTCGACGAACAGTCCTTTGCCGTGCCGATGGTCTCCGACCCCAAAGGCGTGACCCGGCCGTTCAAATTATCCTGCCGCTTCAAGCTGCACGGCGACCCGCAGCCGGATGCCTGATCAGCGCCGGAACTTCTTCGGCTGACGCTTGCGGGCGGCCGAGTTCTGGTCCTGCAGTATCGAATCGACGCGCTCGGACGCTTCGCGCGACAGCTTTTGCGCCAGCTCCGTGTCCGGGAAGTACTCCGGCTGGCGATAGGCCAGCCAGGCGTAGGCCGAATACAGCCGGCACGCATCCTCCACCTCCTGCAAGTTCATGAAATGCAGCGGATTCTGCTCCGGCTTGAGTCGCGTGATTTTCTTGTGCGCCAGCGCGGTGGCCCAGCCCTCCCAGGCGTGCTGCAAGGTGTGCACCTTGGACGAGATCGGCACCAGCGACAATGCGAATTTCTCCGCCACCGTCAGTTGCAAGGTATCGAGCCAGGCGGCCCGTTCGAACTGGTCCTCCGTGATGCGCGGATAGAAGAACCCGTCCGGCACGTCGATGTTGTGCACGAAGCGCTTGAGCAACTTGGCCAGGCCATGTTCGTTGGTCACCGATGAAATCCGGTGCAAATGCTCCAACGTTGGCGCCACGGCAAAGCCGGTGGTTTTCAGCGGCACCGGCTTTTCCTGCAACAGCGAGCGCATCACATTATGCGTCTCGTTGTCGTAGCCGGCCACCAGCCCCTCCTCGTGCACGCCGAAGCGCCCGGCGCGGCCGGCGATCTGCCTGGCCAGCGCGGCGGGAATCTCTTCCTCTTCATATCCATTGTATTTGACGGACGTAGTCATCACGATGCGCGCAATTGGCATATTCAAGCCCATGGCGATGGCGTCCGTGCCGACCACCACGTCGGCCGCGCCCTCGCGGAAGCGCTGGGCCTGCGCGCGCCGCACCTCCGGCGACAAATTGCCGTAGACGGTGGCCACCGACAGGCCCACCTCGGTCACCATGTCGCGCCACATCAGCACCTCCCGGCGCGAAAAACAGATGACGGCGTCGCCGCGCCGCAGATTGGTCAACTTGCGCACGGCCGACGGCTCCATCGACAGCGGCCCCTTGCGCTTCAACACATGCACTTCCAGCTCGCATTCAAGCCGCGCGGCCAGCACCTCGATGGCGCGGCGCGCTTCCGGCGCCCCGACCAGGTACACGGTATGCGCCGGCGCGCCGCAGACGGCGGCGGTCCAGGCCGAGCCGCGATCGCGGTCGGCCAGCATCTGGATCTCGTCGATCACGGCCACATCGACCGGCGTGCGGGTATCGAGCATCTCGACCGTGCTGGCGACGTGGGTGGCGCCGGCCACCAGGCGCCGCTCCTCGCCGGTCACCAGGCTGACGGCCAGCGGCTTGCCGTGCTGCTCCATGCCCTGCAGGCGCTCGTAGTTTTCCAGCGCCAGCAGACGCAACGGCGCCAGATACACGCCGCTCGGCGCCTTGGCCAACGCCTCGATGGCCTGGTGGGTCTTGCCGGAATTGGTCGGTCCCAGCAGCGCGATGAACTTGCGTTTGATGCGGCGGGCGACATCGAACGATGCCGGATATTCGGCCAGATTGATGCTTTGCCGGGTGCGTTCGGCGTGCTGTTCCTCCATTTCGCGCTCGACGGCGTGTTCCAGCCGCTGGCGGATGCGGTCGAACACGGTGCCGGCCGGCTCGGAGATCTGCATGTCGGCCAGCGCTTGCAGGAAGGGTTGCGGGTCCAGGTCGCAATCGTCGCAGGCATCGGCCATCTCGCGCACGAAGTCGCCGACATAACCATGGAGCTCGGCGACGACGGCGTCGCTGGCGCGCTCGCGCAACAGCGCCGACCTTGTGTCGCCATCCATCTTGCGCCACTTGGACGGCTTGGCCAGCACGCCCTGCGCCGGCACCAGATCGTAGGGGTAGTGGGTGCCGTTATACTCGACAATGCCGGTCAGGCGCAAAAACACCCGCCCTTCCATCCGGGACAGCAAAAAACCCTTGGCCGTCAGACCAAGCTGGCGCATCAGTTGGTCGTCGTTTTCTTGATCTGCAATGTCGGTCATGGTGCTGTCTTGGCGGTAGTGGTGAAATGCGGCGGTGATCTTCGGGCGACACCGCCAGATTATATCGTGCCGCTCCGGCGCCCGTTTTTTGTATTTCCCAATGATATCTGGCACCATACGCGGTTCCGACCGCCGGCCAGCCCTGAAATCACCGCAATGCCCCAAACCATTATCGCTCCCGTCCAGCATGAATTGCTGATTAAAAAAAGCCGCTTTATTGCCTGCGTGCAGCCAATGACGGACCGGGCCGCCGCGCAAAAAGTGGTGGCGGAATTATGGGCGCAACATCCGCAGGCCGCGCACGTCTGCTGGGCATTATTGGCGGGAGGACAATCGGCGGCGGTCGATGACGGCGAACCCAGCGGAACGGCCGGACGGCCGATGCTGGATGTTTTAAGGCATCAGGATCTGGAGGGGGTATTGGCCACCGTCGTGCGTTATTTCGGCGGCGTCAAACTGGGCGCGGGTGGTTTGGTGCGGGCTTATACCGACAGCGTGGCGCAGGCTTTATTAAGCGCCGAGAAAATCGCCATTATCAAACTGCGTCATTTAATCTGTACCGTGCCATATGCGATGGAAGGAATGATACGCCGCGAAATCGAAATAGCGGGCGCCAGCCTCGATAATGTCTCCCACGCGGACGACGTCAGGTTTGAATTCAGCCTGGCGGACAATGCCGCCGTCCCATTCGTCACCCGCCTGAATGAGGCGGGCCACGGCCGCATCCTCTGGATCAATTCCGACGACGAGTCGGCGGGCGAATAACGAAACCGCCTTCCGCCCCCCGCAAGCTCGATTTTGGTATGTTCGCGCCAATAACTGGCACGCTCTACCTGGGTGCGCCCATCCAGGTGGCCCGGTGCCACAGTGTTTCGAGCGGACCCTGCTTATGGCTCTTCAGCCACCACACGCTGAACTGACGTTGCAACAGGGCCAGCACTATCCCTATCGCCAGCGCGTAGCTGGCGCCGGTATATTGATACATCCCCAAGCCGAAACCATAATAAATCCAGGTACCGACAATTGATTGCACGACATAACTGGTCATGCTCATCTTTCCCAATGGTGAAAAGAACGTCAGCCACCGCCAGAAATAAAATAGCAGCGCAAAACCGGATACCAGCACCAGCATAAACGCCACATTCGACCACGACGTGACAATCACCCGCAATGGACGTTGTACCGCCTGGCCGACATTCCATGATTCCGGATTCGATTTAAGCAGATAGAGCGGAATAAACGCCAGCGCGGCGATAACCAGCGTCCGCAGCCAGAATGCTTTATTCTCGGGCGAGGTTTTGAATACGCCTTTTCTGCCGGCCAGCATACCCAGCATGAACAAAGCGGGGATCTGGAATATCCGGCCATTTTCCCAGCTCCAGCGCAGCGCCGCGACCTTACCGTTGGTCAGATTGCCCCACCAGACATCGAAAATAGATCCATTGGTCATATATTCAGTGGTGCGGCCGAAATAAGCCCACGACGCCGGATCGGCTAATTTCTCGTCGGGATTCGGCAGTGCCTGGAAAAACTCCAGCCATGCGTAGGGTTGCAGCAGCAATATCACGGCGATGGCGAGCACGGTTCCGCTGCGCAGCCGCGCGACGGGTATCAACGCGAATCCCAGGACGGCGTAAATACTCAGAATGTCGCCCTGATAGAACAGCGAATTGAACAGGCCGAATGCCAGCAGCAATGCCAGGCGCCACGCGAACCTGGGCCGGAAATCCTCGCCGCGCTGCTCGCGGCTATGCCACTGGATATAAAAAGTTATGCCAAACAGCAAGGCAAAGATGGCGTAGGACTTTCCGCCGAAGAGGAAGAACATGCTGTCCCAGATCATTTTGTCGATCAGCTTCAGCCACTCGGGCAGGCCGCTCGGGGAAAAATAGAAGTCGAAATGTTCGATGTTGTGAAGCAGCATGATCGACACGATGGCAAAGCCGCGCAGCGCATCGATCACATCCAGACGGGAAGAAGTGGCGTTCATCGGTTCCATTGACCTTGGCAAAATGAGCAGAATGCCAAGTTTATATGGAAACGGTACCAACGGTAAGTCAAATCCGGTGGTCGCCTGGGACGTTCCTTGGCGCAGGCGCCGGAAAACTTTGACCGTCACGCATCCCGCCTGTCATTGAGCCGTAACACTTGCGACCTAAAGTAGCGGGGCCACACAGCAAAACGGTATCACGAAGACAACACCGCAACGCGCATCCCCGCCGCGTACCCCTTAACGTCCTCACATCAAATTTATGACCTCACGACGCAGCTTCCTCCTCAACAGCGCCCGCGCGGGCATCGCCGCCGGCGCTTACGCAGCCTTTCCGCCATCGATACAGCGCGCGCTCGCCATCCCCGCCAACAATGCGACCAGCACCATCCAGGACGTCGAGCATGTGGTGATCCTGATGCAGGAGAACCGCGCGTTCGACCATTATTTCGGCACGCTCGCCGGCGTGCGCGGCTTCGGCGACCGTTTCCCCATCCCCTTGCCGGAGGGCCGCAACGTCTGGCAACAGCGCACGGCGAACGGCGACGTGATATCGCCTTTCCATCTGGATGGGAGCACCGGCAACGCGCAGCGCGCCAGCGGCACGCCGCACGACTGGCTCGATAGCCAGCTGGCCTGGGACCACGGCCGCATGGACCAGTGGCCGCGCTACAAGAACCCGATTTCGATGGGCTTTTTCAAGGAAGCCGAGATCCCGTTCCAGTTTGCGCTGGCCAACGCGTTCACCCTGTGCGACGCCTACCACTGCGCGATGCACACGGGTACCGACGCGAACCGCTCGTTCTTCCTGACCGGCACCAATGGCGCGGTACCGACCGGCACGGCCTTCGTCAGCAACGAGTGGGATGCCATCGACGGCCTGGCCAGCGGCGTCGACACCGGCTATACCTGGACCACCTACGCGGAACGTCTCGAAGCCGCCGGCGTACGCTGGATGAGCTACCA
>Ga0207655_1004308_pt1 | contig 10169 bp, 7 predicted proteins | sample KBSM44metaG_FD_184398 | JGI IMG/M metagenome (GOLD analysis project Ga0207655, IMG submission 184398) | Miscanthus rhizosphere microbial communities from Kellogg Biological Station, Michigan, USA - KBS M4-4 metaG (SPAdes) (version 2) | ecosystem: Host-associated > Plants > Roots > Rhizosphere >... | reverse complement strand
GACTGTTCGCCTTGGAAAAAAACTGCTAGACAAGCGGAAGGAGATAGGAGTTTCTCAAGAAAAATTACTTTGCTTATTGATAACTCCAGGAGGCATGTTACGAGAATATCAGGTGCCGAGTTAAACTCTACTCTTGAGAAATTCACTCAATTTGTTGAGATACTCTTTTTGACACCAGAGAACTGACGTCTTAACTAGAATCGAAAAAGATATAGATTGTGAATTTTTTTGGTTAGTTTGCTTATTTAAAAGTAAGAGCTAAATTGCAACTTTTAACTCACACTAATTCATTGTCATGTCTTTAAGTGGAATTTTATTCCCCAGGAAGATTCGTTTAGAAAAAAAACATCAAAATCTGTAGTAACATTAAATCAATTAAATATATAACTACACTTTATAAAATCCAAATGCAAGCCATTGATAACAGATTGATTTTTTCATTTAAAATACTCATTGTCATTTTCGCAACTAATAATTATATCATAGAGTGCAGCTGGGTTTTGACGCACCAATATATCGGTTAGATAAAGGTTAATTCTTTCAATGTCACAAATTCGCTTTTTAAGGGATTCATTTTCCTGTCTTAATTGTTCAATTTTATTCTTATAAACTTTAGAATCTGATTTATTTGAAGTCAATGAACCAATTGTCACTTTGTAATCATTTATTAGCATGATCAAGGCCACATGTTCAAGACGACTCTTTTTTAAATACCCAGGATCAAAACCTGCCTCCTGTGATACAATAGAAGGAGTGATTTTACATTTCTCAATTCCGACAAATTTTTTATTGAGAGCTTGGTTTAGTTTTAATCTTTCAAAGGCTTGTAAACATTCATCAATACCTTTCATTCTTCCTCCCTCATTTTATATTCCTTAAATTTATTTAAAGCATCTAACTCAGCTTTTAGGACTTGATATTCCCCAGTGTTAGGTTCATAGGAGAGTAATGCTGTAGTGATATCAGAAATTTGTTTATATACATTGTCTTTTTTGATGATTGCACACTCTGATGACAAGCATGAAGTAAACTCACCTAGAACCCTGCATTTACATTCAGCTAGATTTAGACATCCCCCGAGTATGGTTTTTCGGTAATTTATTTCGCCATTTTTCACTTTCTTTAAAGTGTTTGTTTTATAATCATCTATGACATTCACACTTTTTTGTTTCGAATCCAAATCACTTTTAATTCTCATAATATAATCCCCTCCCTTTCCAAAGAGTCTAGATTCAGAGAAAATATCATTCAAAAGTAGATCTGCAATTGAAATAGGAAAGAAGAAATCAAAGTCTCTAATTACATGCTGCTTAGGAAGGATGTATTTATTTTCTTTTGGGTCAAAGACACCAAAAAAATATGAAAGATCATCAGCTCCACGGGTGTAATACTTAGTGATTTTAGAACAATTATGTTTAAAATTAGTACTTAGTGTTGGCAAAGATAGAAATCCTGTCGAAGTCCCATAGAATGCTAGCGACCTCCGAAATTGGTGCATTGTAAGAACCCAAGTAGCTCCAACCCAAAAACATTCTTCACTGAAATCACGGCTTGAATCACTTGCAAGCAAACTCTCACGATCAACTTTAGAGATAACTAGATCGGAGTAAAAATCTATATAAAGTTTTCGTTTTACATGCAATAATCCTCCATGCTTTTTAAAACAAGAAAATGTAAATGGCATACTAAATGGGGATTTAATTAACTTTTGATTATCAACATACCTGATAACACTTGGATTGAAAAACAATGGTTTTCTAGGGTAATCTTGAGTGCTTATGGTTAATAACCCATCAGTAATGGAACGAGCTATATCGACAACACGAATAACTAAGGGGGGACAAAACCACGATACTTCATCTCTATAAGAAGTATACTTAGTTGTTGTGGAAATTATTTCCACAGTGGATTTTTCTTTTAAAACTTTATGTCCATTACCATCAACTATAGTAGGTAATAATATATGTTTATCCAAACAATCGTATTCTATTCTTATTACTTCCTGTTCCCTCATACCAGTATAAAGTGCGATAATTTCTTGTAGTGCTCTTTGTAACCTAGCCAAAAAACAGCTAAATGCAGCCCTGCTATCAACCTTGTACTTAATAAAAAGTAATTCATACAAATCATGCTCTTTAAGAGCTTGACTAAAATTTTTATTAAATTCCTCATGTTTATAATTTTTTCTAATAGGCTTTTGACTTTCATATTGTAGACCATAACTTCTATCAGCTAGTTTTGAAATGAATAATTTTAGCATTTCCATAACAGGATGGAATTCATCAACAAGTGAATCATATTTATTGATAAGCTGAAAATAAATCATAGGAGGAATAATTGGTGTTTGATTATCTTTTTCACGAATTAACAATCGAGCATCGGTCAAAGGGATAAAACCCAATTGCTTTTCCCCGATAGAGCAGAGATGTGATACCAACGCTGATAGATTTTTTATAGCATTACGATTAGTAGTCTCAATGAAATATGTTATACATCTATGATCCGTTAAAAACGATCTAATAGAGTTATTTCCATATAAAGATGATTGCCTCAATAAAACAAAAGAAGCAATTGTTTTAATTGGTTCGAATTTATTGATCAAGGACAATACAGTAAATACACGTTCAGAAAATCGTCCAGTAAAAAACATGCAGTTAAAAAGAATAAACTTCATTTCTTCCTTTAAATCTTGATGGGATTTATTATTAAAATCCATACCTTCTATATTGAATCTAAATTTTCTATTGCCTGTTGCCTTGCTTATATAAGGAAAAAGATCCCATTCATCATCACTATAAAAACTAATTACACTTCCATCAGAATTACGTGAGATCACAAAATCATGAGCGGCGCGAAATACACCATTAAGTAAGAGTGGCGTGTCAGGAGAAGATTTTGATTCCAAATTTGCATCGTCAAAGTACATAGGTTTGCAAATAACGTTCATAATATAACTCCAAGGCTTTCATAGCGTTGCAACCTAAGCTCCCAAAAGGTGGTAAGAATTCCATTTATGTAAACCTTTTCTTTAGCTTCAGAAGCAGTAATCTTAGCGTGGTCATTTTTGTTACTGATAACATCTACTATATAATTTACGCGTACGTATAAATCAGTTAACCCTTCAATACTTGTTTTATCACACGCAATGTAATTAATAACTTTATCTAAGACATATGCTAGGCTTTCAAGTTTGTGTAGATCTTCTTCGTCAGCATGCACTACATAATTCTCACAATATAAACAACCATATTGTGTAGAACAGTCAGGTACAAAAGGTATATCATTTGCTACTTTCAATGGATATTGGATATTCTTGCAGTGGCCTACTGCAATGCTAGTATCTTCATCAAAATCATTTAAAGAAATTTTTATTTTGTTTGCAGCAAACCTCATAGCATCCCAATAGCGGCTAATTTCTTCACTGGCCTCATTTATATCACTAATTTGATATGCAGCCGCATTCACCTCATTAGAATGATTTAAATTGTTTGCGACTAAGTTGGTACTTATCTTTAGAGCATGCAAAATTTTACTTTTACTTTTTCTTACAACCGTGGGTGTCATATATTCAAAATCCCGAGGAAATAAGTATCCATTCAAAACCTCGAAATCCTTCCGGCAAACATCAATTATTTTAGAAGGTCTTATTCCATTTTTTAATATGCTAAACCCAAAGAAAAGATACTTAAATTCTTTTCCATTTAGTATCCACGACCTTAGCGCTAACATTTTTTTATATATTTCCACACCATGATTTGACTCAATGCTATATGTAGTAATCCTCCCTTTGGCTCTGTATTTTATAGCCCGAAAATTACGAGTGACATAATCCTTATCCATTATATGCTCGGGGTTATACTCTAGCTCTTTAATCTCTGAGGCAGAAATACCAGTTATTATAATAAATAATTTCATAAAGCAATGAAAAGCCCAATTAGCATGGAGCAACCTTGAACAACTTCTACTAAAATCATGTTTTTTAAAATTAACACAAGAATCTTTATTATAATTAGTTACCAAATCCACTAAAGTTATTTTCTTCCCAGGATATATATAATAATGGCCCTCATTCAGAACAGCTCTAAAGGGGTAAGGGGTGTTGGAGATTAAAGCCTCACATACCGAAAAAGCATATCCTTTATATTGTTTTATAGAATAGAACACAACTGAATCATGAGCTGGTTTTACTCTATCCCTTCTCGCCTTTGGTATTGTTTGTATATTTGATGAAATTCGATAAATATAGTCTCGCCCATGAACCAATCTTATGATATTTTTAAAGTCATCTATTACTCGACATGCCAGTTTTAAGTGCTTATGATCTTTCTGATTCAGTACACTATTTCTAAAATGTACATTAAGTTTAAAGTAAAAATTTCTACAAGCTTCTTCACTATCAAGAAAATCAGGGCAATTTATTTCCTCAGCTATTTTTATAATTTTTGAAAAAACATTAATTTTTCGAAATTTTGTAATATTTCGGTGTCCACTAACGTGACAAGCCTGAATGAGATCAAAAAGAAATTTTTTCCTTGATAAACTTAATGTGGTAATATCAACTTCTTGTGTGAATATATTTTTATTTTTTTTGTCAGGTATTGTTCTGCGTGATGTATAACACCAGCACCCTATATCAAACGGTGTGGCGCGAGTCCCAGGGATATTGAAATCAACCCAAGCTAAATGTACATTATCAATTGTATGCAGCATTTCTACTGAAACGAGTAAAAGCTCTCGCTCGGCAATCACGATACACCATCCTTATTAAAAAGATAACTTTCATAAAGAGACTGAACATTGGAGTTTACATCTTTATCAGTAAATAATTTTAAATAATTTTCAGTTGTAGTCCTATTTGAATGATTCATACGACTTTGTATGCTAGTAATTATATCACCATCAGAAAGTTTTTTTTCTCTGCTTTCATTATTTTCTACAAGATACTTAAACATTTCTTTGGCAAAAGTTGCTCTTAACCAATGAAAGCTAAACGATGATGGTATAGTTCCATTAGATCGTAATACGATTTTATCAGTCCATTTTTTAGTTATCGTGCCTGTGGGCTTTGTTTTCGAATATCGATAATTCTTATCGTCTTTAGCCATATATAATGGACTACCATTTCTTGATAAAAAAATATACTCCTCACCATTTTCAACTCCACCGCCTATATCATAATATAGCTTTACTCTAATTTTGTACCTTGTGCTTGATATATATGTCTTTAATGCTTTCACTAATGAAGTTGGTACAAACAAAACATGATGTTTACTATTTTTTGTATCAATTCCTGTTCCAGGTCCAACTTTTAATCTGACTATAGTATTATTATCATCAATTTGTGAGTGCATATAATCAACATGTTTTTTCCTTAGAGTAAAAATCGTCTGTTTCCTTGCGCCAGTTGATAACGCAATATCTATAGCTAATTTTATTAGAATATCGAAATCATTGGACATTAACATTGTTAGCATACATTTTAGTTCATTATTATTTAATGGCCTAATGTCCTCTCCATTGTCTCTCACAAATCCCTTCGGCACTGGGTTAATAGAACTTGAGTTATATATAGCCTGATCTCTTTTTAAAAAAGAATTATAACCAAAGCCTGTTGAAGATTCATATTTAAAATAACCAATTGTAGTTTTACTGACACGTTCCATCTCAATGGGGAATCCTAAGATGGTTACCAAATAATTATAAAAATCATATATCACTTTTGTCCGCATATTTATTTGCTTTCTACTTATGACCTTTTCATCCCTTAAGTAAAGAAAATATCTATATGTTGGTCTTGATGTGATTCGCAAAGAGCTAAAATCAAAAATAGATGATTTTTTTATCTCCCCCACAACGTTTTTATAATTTTGTTTATCACAAAAAACTCGATATTCTAGTAATATTGATGCCTTACGACGTACCGCCTCGCTGTTTTGGTACCCCGGTAATTTCTGAGTAGCACAATGAAATAAAAAACTATTAGCTTCAAACCAAGGTATTCCGGATTCAGAATAGAGAAACGGTTGAAAGAAGACTCCCGAAATACAGGTTATAAAGCTCTTCTGAGCATCAATACTTACCTTAAAGGAGTTCATCGAATCTCTCTGAACGGGTCATATTGATCGAAGTTTAGTGCGGCTTCTTTAGTTGGTCAAAAAACAGTCAATCATTTTTTAGTCGGAGGGTCAGTCAAGGGGTCATTAGGCCATGTGTGTTTTGGATAACGTCCTTTCATCTCTTTTTGCACTTCCCGATAGGCGCCCTTCCAGAAAGCGGTTAAATCACGCGTTATCTGTAAGGGGCGTTGTGCCGGGGAGAGCAGTTCCAGAACCAGTGGCACACGACCTTCGGCGATCACTGGGGTTCGCGCTTCACCAAACATTTCTTGCATACGAACAGCAAGAACTGGGGGATTTTCATCATCATAGCGAATGGCTATCTGGCTTCCTGTCGGCACAGTGTAATGAGTTGGCAACGCACTATCCAGACGAACGCGTGCGTTCCAGTCGAGTAGATTGTGTAACGCGCGTGTGACATCAATGTTTTTAAGCGCGCGAAGCGAGTGTACACCATGCAGTTCAGGTAATAACCAGCTGTCTAAATTTCGTAGCAAAGCATCATCCGAAACATCCGGCCACGCCAGTTCCGGCAACCATTTTGCTGCACAAGCCAGGCGCAAACGAAACTGCTGCGCATGGGATGACCAGTTCAGAACCGCAAGACCCTTTTCGCGAATGCCGTTGAGCATGGCTTGATGCAACTCTTCTTCAGACGGTTTCGCCAGCGGCTGGACTTTCACTACCAGCTTGCCAATTTGGGTGCGACGAAACGCTTTCAGAGTGCCCTGGGTTTCATCCCATTCTATGGAGTCGCTTTGGGTTAATAACGCCGGACACTTCGCGGTTAACGTATCGATTTCCAGAGGGATGGCCTGCAAGATCCGCGCGTCTGGCGTATTGCTCCCCTGCAGTAGCAAAGGTGCTAACAGCCATTCATAACGCGTTAACGGATCGTCCTGATTCAGCATCGCCCCCATCCCGTTAGCTAATTGATAGCGCCCCTCCTGGCCGCGACGCCGTGCGATACGATCGGGAAAAGCTTGAGCCAGTAACGGTGCGGCAAGAGACAAATCGGCAGCACCACCACGATTATTCAGCCTCTTCAACAGCTGTGAACTGCGCTGCTGCCAGTTTTCCTGCCGACGGCTCAACGCGTTTCGCAAATCACTGTCATCACCACGAGGCGGCTCTTCAAGGATCGCGACCAGACGCGCGGCTGTGACTTGTTCATCAGCGGTTTTAGCATTAACTAACACCGCTGCGAGGCGAGGTTCGTTGCCCAGATTCGCCATCTTCTGGCCGACTGGCGTGAGCCGGTTTTGCGCGTCGAGTGCATTGAGCTGGCGTAATAATGCCTGCGCTGCGGCCAGGTTGGCGGTGGGAGGAGAATCAAGCCACGTGAGTTGATGCGGATCCTGACAACCCCATTGCAGCAAATCGAGCAGCAGGCCGGAAAGATCGCTTTGCAGAATTTCGGGCTCACTTTGGGTCGCCGCACGCTCGGCTTGCTCAGCGCTGGTTAAGTGCAGGCAAATGCCCGCTTCCAGTCGCCCAGCTCGCCCGGCACGTTGAACCATCGACGCCAGGCTAATACGCTGCGTGATAAGCCGCGTTAATCCGCTGCGCACCTCAAAACGCGCTACGCGTTCAAGCGCGGTGTCTACCACCAGACGGATGCCTTCAATAGTGAGACTGGTTTCGGCAATATTGGTCGCCAGCACCACTTTGCGCATGCCGTTTGTGGCAGGCAATATCGCTTTGCGCTGTTCGTTTAACGGCAACGCACCGTATAGCGGGCAAAGCTGCACGTCGCTTGCGACGCGCTCTTGTAACTGCTGTTGAACACGCTGGATTTCCGCGACGCCGGGTAAAAACAGTAATAGCGAACCCGACTCTTCTCGCAGCAAATTCGCCACCACAATAGCCACCGCTTCATCAAAACGCGGGTGAGTGGCAAGCGGACTGTAGCGGCGCTCAACAGGAAATGCCCGCCCTTCAGAGATAACCACCGGCGCATCAGGTAAACACTGTTGCAGGCGTGGGTTATCAAGGGTTGCCGACATAATCAAAAGTTTCAGGTCATCGCGTAACCCCTGCTGCACGTCAAGCAACAGGGCTAATGCCAGGTCAGCTTGCAGGCTACGTTCATGAAATTCATCAAGAATCACCAGCGCCACACCTTCAAGCGAAGGATCGTGCTGGATCATGCGCGTTAGAATGCCCTCAGTAACCACCTCGAGCTGCGTATTCGGCCCGACACACGTTTCGGCACGCATGCGATAACCGACTGTTTCACCGGGTTTCTCGCCCAATAATTCTGCCAGGCGTTGTGCAACATTACGTGCCGCCAGGCGACGCGGTTCGAGCAGCAGAATGCGCCCGCCTAAGTTTGCCTGCTGCAAAATCTTCAACGGCAGCCAGGTCGATTTACCGGCACCCGTTGGCGCGCTCAGTAAAACTTGCGGGGCATTTTGCAAAGCGTGAAGAATATCGGGTAGCACTGCGGCGACCGGTAATGACGGCACAAACGGCTCCAAAAAGGTATGATGCGAAGTTCGCTATTGTAGCAATCAATTACCGAGAGACCACCATGGCTGAAACTCGCCGTCTGTTCTTTGCCCTCGAACTGCCTGCTGATGTGCAAAAACAGATTATCCAGTGGCGCGCCACTCAGTTCCCTGAAGATACCGGGCGGCCCATTGCCGCCGCTAACCTGCATCTGACGCTCGCCTTTTTGGGTGACATTAGCGCGGAAAAGCAAAAGGCGCTCTGCCAGTTAGCCGGGCGCATTCGCCAACGCGGTTTTACTCTGACCATTGATGATGCCGGGCAATGGTTGCGTTCGAGTGTAGTGTGGATTGGTCCGCGCCATGCGCCTTTAGGACTCATTCAACTGGCAAACATGTTACGCTCTCAGGCGGCGCGCAGTGGCTGTTACCAAAGCCCACAACCGTTTCATCCGCACATCACCCTTTATCGCAATACGCAACGTGCCGTCCCCATTCCATCCCCCAATTTCCGCTGGCAATATCAGGTAGATGAATTTGTGCTGTATGAGTCTGTTTTCAAACAAGGGCGAACGCGTTACCAGGAGTTACAACGCTGGTCATTAAGCAATAAGGAATAACGAATGGAATTTAGCCCGCCATTACAGCAGGCCACACTGATTAAACGATATAAACGCTTTTTGGCCGATGTCGTCACGCTTTCCGGCGAAGAATTAACCCTTCATTGCCCAAATACTGGCGCAATGACCGGTTGTGCAACGCCCGGCGATACCGTCTGGTATTCCACTTCGGACAACCCAACGCGTAAATATCCCCATACATGGGAAATCACTCAGACGCAAAATGGCGACTTTATCTGTGTAAATACCCTGCGTGCGAATAGCGTTGTGAAAGAAGCCTTAGCCGCTGAAACTATTTCAGAACTATCGGGTTACAGCACAATTAAAAGCGAAGTAAAGTACGGCGCGGAGCGCAGCCGTATTGATTTTATGTTGCAAGCAGATTGCAAGGTTAACTGCTATATTGAAGTGAAATCAGTGACGTTATCACAACAAGATTGTGGCTATTTCCCTGATGCCGTTAGCCTGCGCGGGCAGAAGCATTTGCGGGAATTAATGAACGTGGTTTTGCAGGGCGAACGCGCGGTGCTGCTATTTGCCGTTTTGCATTCGGCAATTACCCAGGTCTCCCCGGCACGCCACATCGATGCAAAATATGCGCAGTTGTTATCAGAGGCGCAACAGTGTGGAGTTGAAATTCTTGCTTATAAGGCTGAACTTTCAGCAAGTGGTCTAACTCTAATTTCGCCGTTGCCTGTCCTTTTATCCTGAATATACCCAATAGATTTCAAGATACAGGAAGGCAGCAAACGAGCGAATCCCGATGAGCTTACTCAAGTAAGTGATTAGGGTGAGCGATAGAAGCTAACGCACCTGTAACTTGAAAGATGATGGGTATTAACGTTTGTCTGTTTTGTGTGCTGGTGGCTCGCGTAAATACGCTTTTCTTCACAGGCTTGTCAAGAGAGGAATTTATATAATTGCCATCCTGAAAAGCATCTGCTATTTATAGCGGCCTGATTTTCCCCCTACCAGGGGACCGA
>Ga0207655_1004306_pt1 | contig 10171 bp, 9 predicted proteins | sample KBSM44metaG_FD_184398 | JGI IMG/M metagenome (GOLD analysis project Ga0207655, IMG submission 184398) | Miscanthus rhizosphere microbial communities from Kellogg Biological Station, Michigan, USA - KBS M4-4 metaG (SPAdes) (version 2) | ecosystem: Host-associated > Plants > Roots > Rhizosphere >... | reverse complement strand
GCTATTTGTAGAACGTGGCGTTGCTAATGCCGTGCTCGCGGCACAGCTCAGGGACTGGTGAGCCACCCTCGGCTTGCTTGAGGATGGCGATGATCTGGCTGTCGGTAAAACGGGACGTCTTCATGCAGAACTTTCAAAAAATCTGAGTTTGGAAAATTCTACTTTTAAACGCGATCATTTGCTGGGGGGATTACCCAAGTAAGCTCTGCTTGCTTCCGAGGGTCGAGCGACAACTCAGCCAACAGAGCTGCTGGGGTTGTTTGTTCTTTAGCGTGCAATGTCCGCATTATGGATTGCACATCATTAGCAACCATTGGGCGTTCCTTGAAGCCCGCTAAGAAGCGCAGGTTTGCAAATCGCGGAGTTCGGATTTCGCGGTCAGTAACGATTCTAAATCGCCACCCTCGCTCACGCGCGTACAGTCGGGCAGCGCAAAAACGTTCTTTTAACTCTGAGAATTTCGCCCTGTACTCCTCTCTATACTTCACTTCACAGAGTAATGCCGGTGCGGCAACACCAGTAGTAGTATCCGGCAAAAACCTCACTAGCGCATCAGGCGTGTAGCGCCGCTGTATTCCTTCAGCTGTTTTATAAGCGATGTGCACTGGCTGCGCATCGACCGACGCAACCGTTGGATCCGCCATCATGAGTTCAAAGAAGTCCCGCTCCAATGAGGACTCATAGCGTGCGCCGCTGCGGGAGTGCAGCCCCATTACGGCCCTGTTGCCGATTGGTATTTTTCGAACTGGCATAGAGGGTGAGACATCACCTATTAAAGTTACATCGGAGCATGTCCATTGCGTGCTGGAAATGATATATTGTAACCATAACACCTCCTCTAGTCACGGGCACGACGTACCGACAGCACGGATCGTCGCACTGATGACGGCAGGGAGTTCGCAGAGAAACGCCCTATCAAAAAGGTTGACGAGCAATATGGCCCCAAGAGATCCCAACAAGACAGCTCGGAATAAATTAATTGCAAAGTTCAAGACGAAATTAAGAACCCGACTACCCGCTGTACTTGCGGCCACCGGTATAGAAAGCGAACAATCTTTAAACGCCCTAATTGGGAGTCGCAATGACGACTTTTTTGATTTAAAGCATGACGTTATACATAGCCAAGATCAATTTGTCTCCGGCTGGCTGCATGGCTTAAAAAAATCCGCATTGGCTCACCAATCACCATCAGATGTATGGCTCTGGAAAAAAATTAAATCTCATCGCGAATTGCAAGACTACACTCTTCTTTTTCTTCGCCGCTCATTTCTCAAGCATTTTGAGGAATTATCTAAAAATCGCCCACCTCTTGATCAGGCCGAAATATGGATCGGACAGCAGAATGCCAATTATGGTTTATTAGTTACGCCACGTTTTCAAAATGGAAAATGGGAAAACGATAAAAGTGAAATTCGCGCTTTCCCTAAGGCATATTGGACCATTGGCCATGTATTAGAAACTGGTCTTGTTATACCAAGCAAGAAAAAGAAATTCATATTCGCTGACGTTGACGAATATCTTGATTTTTTCCAGGACGTTATTGTAAGAAACTCCGGCTCGCCTTATGAATATGAAATAGCCGACCACTATTGCAATTACGTCCGAGCTAGCAAAAATCCTGAACTTATACCTCTCCTTATACCAGAATTTCGCTACGCCGGCTTATTAGCAAAGCACGTATATCGACTGGATTTCATGATCATAAACCCATATACACTGGATAAGATAGGATTTGAGCTATCCCCATGGTCAACACATGGGTATTTGAAAAAAATAGGCGGCCTTACGCAGAAAAAAATCAACGAACTAGCGTCCGACAATTTCGCCAAAGAAATGAAGAAGCACCGTTCGTATTTTAAAGAACATGATGTGTTTTGCCTTATATTTACAGATGAGAATTTAGAAGATACAAAATCCTTGTTTGATGAAGAAATTCTTCCATATTTGGAACCGGACAAACCGCAAACACAGCTATCCTTCCAAATAATTGAAGAATTCTCCGAGATCTAATACAATCGATGACCACCACTCTATTTCCGCCGTGAATTTACAATCCATAATTTGTCAGCTTTTAAAAAAAATTCATCCGAATTACAACAGATAAACTTACCTATGTTTATGAACTCATTGCAGGCAAATTTGGCAGATCTTGACGCCTATCGATCAGGCATCACTTTTTTTGTTGGGGACAATGGCAGCGGCAAAAGTACAAAATTAGCGCTTTTGGCACAACAGGCAACTCAGCGCGGCCAGCCAGTCCTTGCAATTTCTAATACTGTATATGATCGACTACCCCGTACCCAAGGATCTTATGGCCGATTAGCTGGCACATTTCGCCGAAACTTGCCCAACCAAGCTCTGCGAGAAGCCCTCTTGACTGATACCGAGCAACGTGAGCAAAATTTGCAGCGTATCGGCAGGGTTCTAAGTTACCTTGGATTTAGTGATGATATAGGTATTTCAATATCCCGATCGTTCAGCACTTTTGCTAGGCATTCAGATTTTCCGATGGATGAATTGCTGGAGGTGCAAAACATGTTCGCGATGCAACCTGATGGCATAATCTGGCTACAAGGTTTCGGGTCAGGTTACGGGATGTCCTCTCTGAACATTTTATCGGTTCTTCACCATCGAAAAAGCAAGAGCTTCGTGCACCACCGATTATTTCAACTTGAATTCCATCTCCGAAAAAACCACCATGTTGTGAAACTAGACGAGGCCAGCTCCGGGGAACTTACATTACTTTCAACTTATGCTTTCATTGCGGCTAACATCAAGGAAAACGCGCTTCTACTCATTGACGAGCCAGAAAATAGTCTGCATCCAAAATGGCAGCACGAATATTGCTTGCGTTTGCTTGATATGTTTTATTTATATTCGCCTCACATCATTCTCGCCACTCATTCACCTGTAGTCGTCAGCGGCGCACAGGCGCATAACCTCCCGATCCACATCCTGGAAGTGCAAGGAAAAAAATTAAGTCCTCGCGAGATCACAAGCAGTATCGAAGCCACGCTATATGAAAGTTTTCAAACCCTTTCACCATCAAATCATTTTCTTAGCGAGCAAGTAGCGCAACTATTAGATGCATTGACCCATGGCCGGGTAAGCGAATTCGATTTTGAGAATCATCTACGCGAGTACGAGAGCCGTTCCTACGATCAAACTCAACTGAAGTTTCTCGATGGGGTACGCGAGTTGGGACGATCGGTAATGAGTACAGTACGGAGGAATAAAGGGTGAATGCTCCAGCCCCGGCTTTTTACAGTGAAGAGGATGAAAAGCAAATCGCATTGGCATTGCAAGAAACTAAGCCATGGAATGCAGATTGCGTGCGAGAACTCAAAAAACGAATTTATACATATCATCGGGGCCAACAACAGTCGTTGTGTTGTTATTGCCAGCGAGATCAGTATGGCGAATTTAAACTTGTGATTGACACCGAGCACGTTCTTCCCAAGGAGAAATATCGACCTCACATGTTCGATCTTTGGAACCTGAGCGTTTCTTGCAAACGATGCAATATGCGGATAAAGGGACAGCGTACAGATTTTTTAGTAGATGCACGATTTAATACCATCGAAAAACAGGACCCTGCGGGGTATCGATTTATACACCCCAATCTCGATACAGACCGATGCCATTTAACTCGCCAAGCCGTTCAAGCCGGGGCTAGCAGACTTGTAAAATACGTGGTAACTCCAGGATCAAGCAAAGGGCAATATACTTACGAGTATTTTCGTCTTAATGAACTTGAAATTGATTCTTTTGATACTGCTCAAAGCCCATCGGGTTCCGTTCGGGCTTCGCCGACCCTCGACGAATTTCGCGCCCTAGTAAATCAACTTCGCAGGTGAGGCCGCTATACCCAATTAAAAACAGGAAGATGCAATGCGTGCGACCAAATTATGATTTAACGACCTAAATTAAAATAACTCCTATGAGCCTGAATGCATCCGAAGAAAAACTTAGCAGACTCTCTCGAAAGACTTTTCTTTCTATGTGGAGCTATGAAAACCCATTTTACGAACTTGGAAAAGAACTCTGCGATGTTCTAGTGGTCTTTGGAAACGATATAATAATAATCTCAGATAAGCTAAATCGCTTTGGTGATCACGCAAAGGTCGAGGTTAATTGGAAACGTTGGTATAAAAATGCGGTTGCTGCAAGCGCGCGTCAGCTAAGAGGAGCATGTAACCACCTAAAGAACTTTCCTGAGAAGGTTTTTGTTGATGCAAAAGTGTCGTCGCCGTTACCCTTGAAATTACCGCATCCAAGTCTAATGCGGGTACACCTCTTGGCCATAGCAAACGGTTGTGACGATATGTGTGAGGAAACTTCCGGACGCAAGAGCCTGACAATCGATACCAGATGCACTGATGACGGAGAGATTTTTACCGTAGGATGTTTAGGGTCAGGTGAAGATTTTATACATATAATAAGCACTCCCGCGTTAGATGCCATGTTTGATAGTTTCGATACGGCGAGAGATTTCATTGACTATTTAGTCCGTAAGCGCGAAGCTCTCTCTTCGGAAGAATGGGTGATAGAGGGCGAAGAAAACTTGATTGCAGCATACATGACGAGTCAGCCGGGAAATAAATCCTTTTTCGTACCAACTTCTACCTTCCCATTAGAGGACAACAACCGTAAAGTTCACAATGGAATGTGGGCCGCGTATTTAAGCAGCGACCAACGTAGCTTTCGCATGCGTCTTTGGGAAAAATCTTACCTTATTGATCAGCTCGTCGAAGATGTTGTAGACGACTATGCAGAAGGTCGCATGGTCGTCGGGTTTGAAAAGCCGATCTCTTATCATGAAAGTGCATTTCGTCTATTAGCAGGTGAGTCACGCCTCAGCAGACAGGCTCTAGCGGGTGCCTTCCATGACATATATAAAGAAAGCACATCTACATTCTGGAGTGTAATTTCAGAATCCCTTGACGACCCGCGCATACATTATCTATGGCTTTTATATCCGCAGCCGCCCCAAGGAATTTCACTGGAACAGGTTGAGTTTGCTCTGAATATGGAGTTAGCAAAATATATGCTCGTTGCACAAAACAAGTTTCGACATGCGACGAGTATCTTTGGAATATGCCTCCCCAATCGCGACTGCCGCTTAACTACACGCCTATACCGCGGAGTTGATGCTGCAAAGTGGACAGATGAAATGGCCACACAGGCAGTACACTTGGAAAAGACGGAAGGGATATTTGCTCACATCGATCAGGTCACGATCGGGGCCGTACGCTGAACTCGTCAAAATTTCTCAACCTCTCTATTTACGCTCCCCGGTCTCCGTACGCTCCTTGCAAAGTATAGAAGGACTTGGTTGCGTCGCTTAAGTGCACCGCCACTTGAGTTGGCAAGTTCGTGATGTGTATCATCTCAGATGCACGCTTCTTCTACAGGTTGGCGGGGGTAATCTTGGGCGGAGCGGCTTCGTCCGAGGATAGACAGTTCACCGACAAGCCGATAAAATTTTATGCAGCACGGTGAAAAGCTCTCATGCAATGTGAACTTTTCACATCTACCTCAGCTCCAAAAATGCGTGTTTTCTCACTTACTTCGAATTTTTTGGCAATTTCCTCTGCTAGTTTTCTCATTTAATTAAAGTCTTTACAGCGGCAGCGTGCCGCGCCCCGGCGAGATTTCGCTGGCGCATCGCGGGGTCTTGTTCCTCGACGAACTTCCGGAGTTCGACCGGCGCGTGCTCGACGTGCTGCGCCAGCCGATGGAATCCGGCCACATCACCATCTCGCGCGCCGCGCGGCAGGCCGACTTTCCAGCGCACTTCCAGCTGATCGCCGCGATGAACCCGTGTCCGTGCGGATACAACGGCCACAGCAGCGGCGTCTGCAACTGTTCCCCGGATCTGATCAAGCGCTACCAGGGCCGAGTCTCCGGCCCGCTGCTCGACCGCATCGACATGCAAATGGAAGTGGCCGCCGTCGAACCGGACGTGCTCAGCGAGGACGCCAACGGCGAGCACTCAGCCGTCATTTGCGCCCGCGTACAGGCAGCCGCCGAGGTGCAGCTGCAACGCCAGGGCAAGCGCAACCAGTACCTGACCACGCGCGAGATCGACCAGTTCTGCAAGCCGGACAAGCCCGGCAAGGCGTGCCTGAAAGCGTCGATGGAACAGTTCCAATGGTCGGGCCGCGCTTACCACCGCATCCTGCGCGTGGCGCGCACCATCGCCGACCTGGCGCACGCCGAACGCATCGGCGAAGCGCATGTCAGCGAGGCGGTGCAGTATCGGCGGGCGCTGCGCGACCGCTAAACTGTTCTTAGGTCAGACGGGAACAGTCAGCAATTCAATGCTGATAGATCGTTCCCAAATTGCCGCTGCCCGCCTGCGCGACGCTGGCGACGAAGCCGTCACCGGCCTGGATGATCGTCGCGACATTTGCCGGCTGCAAGCCCGAAAGCGCAACCCCGCTCTGCACGATGGTCGCGGCATTCAGATTTCCGGTCTGCATGATGGTCGATCCGTTATAGTTCAAACTCTTCGTGACGCTCGCCGTATTGGCGTCGCCGTTTTGAATAATGGACGAAGGGTTGCGGCCGCCGTTGCTGGTCAGCGTGGCCTGATTGTCGATGCCGTTTTGCACAATCGACGTACCTTCGCCGAAAGTGCTGCTGCTCCGCACGACAGTGGCATTATTACGCATGCCAGTCTGGGACATCGTGATACCGCCGGTGAAAGCGTCCGAATACTGGGTAAGGTTTGCCACGTTGCCGATGCCGTCTTGCGTAATGAAGGGGCCGCCATATGCGGCGCCGTTCTGATCGACGGTGATGATATTGTCGGTGCCCGTTTGCCGGGTCCGCACGAGATTGTCCACGTTGGATTGATTGATGTAGGCGGCATTGCGCGTCCCTGTCTGCAACGCCTCGACCGCCGGTGAAAAATTGCTCACCTGGCTGATCAGCACTAAATTGTCGTCGCCGGCCTGGTTGACGGTCGCGGTGGCATGGGTGCCCGTCCGCTGCTGCAGGACGCCGGCAAGGTTGCGGTTGCCATCTTGCGTGATGGTGGCCGCGCCTCTTGACTCCCTCTGCACGATGCCGCCCTCCAGCATGGCGCCGCCGGCGATATTGTCATTGCCGGTTTGCGTGATCACGGCCTGGGTGCGGAGCGCCGTCTCCTGTTCGATCCCCGCGCTGTTGTTGGTGCCGGTTTGCGTCAAAGTCGCCATACTCCGCTGCGCCAGGCCGGCCTGGCTGTATGTCAACGACACGACGAAGGATGCAGCCAGGGCGGCTGCGGACAAGGTGGTTTTCATGATCGTCTCCCGAGGTTCTGTCTCGAGTATAGGAGCCGCCACCCCGTCAAATTTGACGACGGTCAGGTGGAGCGGCGATCGCTGAAAATGACCGTTCTGGACGGCGACCACTTGCCGCGCCGCCCCGACATCAAGTCGTGCCACCCATCCAGAACTTCCATTCCGCCTTTTGCTTCGCCGAATTCAAACGGGACTTTTGCCAGCTCGCCTTGTCGTCCAGTTTCTGCCATGGCTGCTTGCCGGCGGCGGTCGTGGAGGCAACGTACTGCCGCCAGCGATAATGATCGTAGACCGAGATGATATGCGCCGCGTACGACTGCGCCACGTCCCGGTCGCCCTCGATGACCAGGAAGTTCTCGTCATTGCTTTCCGACGCCATCTCGGAGAAATTGTGCGAACCGGTGACAACGACCGGATGCGCGCCGAACGGGTCGATGCACATGACCTTGCTATGCACGAGGACCGAGATCTTCCCGCCCCGCATGAATTCCTTGGCCCAGAACGCAAACTGCTGCTTGATGCCGGAAGGCGTGAACACGTCCAGGCTCATCGGATCCAGTTTGCCGCCGCCGACCAGCTCCGCCATCAGCGCGCCGTCCTCACCGCCGACAAACCGGTTCAACACGCCGCGCACGAATTGGCCCTGCGCGCGCTCCTCCAAAATATCGAGCACCGGACCGTTCGGACCGGGCATGAAGGAGAGGAACAAGATGCCGTCCTGCGCGCCCTCGACCAGCGCTTGAAGACGCTTGAGGTCGGCGTTCCTGACCGTCGGCGTGAACCACGGCTCGATTTTCGCAGGAACGGAGGTGCCAGCATCGGGCGCCGCATTGCTCGTCTTCAAGGTCGACGGCGCCTCGCTTTCCGCCTCGGCAAGACGGTGCCACTGCGCCAGATATTGCGTGGCCAGCTCCGCGCTCTCGATCAGCACCGCATTGTTTATTTGAGTAAAAAGTCCGGTCGGCGTCAGGTTGGTGGACCCGGTCCACACCGCCACGGGCTGCCCGCTATCCAGTACAACGATGAACTTGTTGTGCCCCAGCGCGCCCACTTTGCCGGGACCGGCGGTCATGCGGTCGATGACGACGCAGCCCGCCTCGTGCACCTTAGCCCTGCCCTCGGCATTGGCATCCGGCTCCGAGACCTTGGTACTGCCGTTCGCCAGCACGATGTTGGCGCGCGGTCCTAGGTCGCAAAAGCGTTGCGTGACCTCCTCGTCCTCCAGCTCGAAGAGGGCCGCGTACAAGCTAATGTTTGGGTTGCCGTCGGCGTCGTCGAACAGCTGGCGCAGCGCCAGGATCAGCGATCCGCCGCAGAAATCGCGCAGGAACTCGCTGGAAACGTCCGATATCCGCTCGACCAATTCGGTGCCCGTCTCGATCTCCATCTCGGCGGCGACCTTGGCCATCCAGCGCGACGCGGCCATGGGGCGGTTGAAGAAGCAGCTGAGCCGTCCGCCGGCCGGCTGGACGGCATGGACCTCGACCCATGCACTGGCCCACTCTTCCCGTGGCTCCAGCGCGCCCGGCTTGCCGACCATCGGAACGACGCGATACCTGGCACGGTCATTGAAGCTCACCTCGTGGTCCGTCCAGCTATAGCGCTGAAACGGCCAGACATCCGAAGGCTGCCGCTGATCGGGGCCGCCGCCGACATCCTTGGCGAAGCCGACGCGGTTCAGCAGGAACTCGGCTTGATCCAGTAGCCGGTTCTCGTCATCGCTTTCCAGCCACACCCGCTCGATGGCGAAGCCTATGCAATTTTCCAGTTCCCCGGCCTTCCAGATCAGAAAGGCATCGTCGGTGTTGCAATACACATTGAGTTGGACTTGGCCCATCTGTTCCTCCGTGCCGAAAGTTTAGAAAGCGGGAAATTGACAATCTCAAGCGGGGACAACGCAATGACAGTAGCAGCGGCGCATGACCGGAACATGTCAAAACAACATAGATTTTTGCTATCAATTATGCTCGCAGACGGCCGCCTCACATCTCCCACTGGAACTTCATCGTCAACGACTTGCTCACCGTATCCGGCGCGCGCGTCTTGTCGCGCGAATAGCCGACCGACAGCGAGCGGCCGTGGCGCCACAGGTGGCGGTACAGCAGCGAACTGTGCACCTGCCGTTCGGCCCACGGCTCAAGGCCGGAGACGCCGTCGTCACGCCGCGCCGCCGAGGTGTTCTGCGCCAGCAGCCGCAGCGAATCGGCGGGCGTGAAGTGCAGCATGCCCAACCAGCGCCAGCCGTTGTCGACGAAGGCCGGCCGCCCGAGCGTGCCCTGCACCCAGGCGCGGTTGACGCGCTGGTCCAGCTCCATCGCCCAGCCGCGCGGCAACGCGAAGCGCACGCCCAGCTCCACCAGCGCGTTGCCGCCCCGGCCGACGCGGTCGGCATCGACGTCGAGCTGCTTGCCCAAGGTCACTTCGGACCTGAGCTTGGTGATCCACGGCAGCGGCGACGTTTCCAGGCCGAAGTGCAGCGCCGGCACGTCGTGCAGCCGTCCCGCGCGGCGCCCGCGCTGCTGGTCGAAGCCCAGGTTGGCCCAGAAATCCGTCTGGCGCGCTGCGCGGAACCAGATACCCGGTTGCAGCTTGCGCTCGACGATCTGGTTGGCCTGCTGGCCCGAGAACGCATCGGACACCGTGCGGATCTCGTGCAGCCCCAGGTGCGCTTCCATCTCGTACGCCTCGAACGGCGTGTCCATCACGTCCAGCCGCTGCGGACCCAGCCTGCGGTTGAGGTTGATGTCGGTCTTGACGATGCCTGTCTGCGGCACAAAACCATTGTCGTTGACGAAACCGGGACCGACGGCCTCCAGTTTCAATTCGTTCCACCAGTCCTCGGACAGGTGCGTGTACTTGCCCGATAAATACGCCCCATT
>Ga0207655_1004299_pt1 | contig 10183 bp, 4 predicted proteins | sample KBSM44metaG_FD_184398 | JGI IMG/M metagenome (GOLD analysis project Ga0207655, IMG submission 184398) | Miscanthus rhizosphere microbial communities from Kellogg Biological Station, Michigan, USA - KBS M4-4 metaG (SPAdes) (version 2) | ecosystem: Host-associated > Plants > Roots > Rhizosphere >... | reverse complement strand
CAAGTTTTACGAAAAAGTTTTTGAGCTGATCCTGCGACTAAAAGGAAATTACATCTGGCCGGCAATGTGGGGAAAAGCATTCTATGACGATGATGCTCTGAGCGGGCCGTTAGCGAATGAAATGGGTATTGTTATGGGAACTTCGCACCATGAACCTATGGCTTTGGCACAGACCGACTGGCACAGGTATATTAAAAAAAATAACCTCCCGAATGTCTGGGATTACGCTAAAAATGCAGAAGTACTGCAAAAATTCTGGAAATCCGGACTCGAAAGAAGCAAAAACTGGGAAAAGCTCGTTACAGTGGGAATGCGGGGTGACGGTGACGAAGCGATGGGAGAGGGAACCAATATTTCCCTGCTGGAGAAAATTGTAAAAGATCAGCGTAAAATCATTGCAGATGTTACGGGGAAAAAAGCAGAGAAAACCCCTCAGGTCTGGGCATTGTATAAAGAAGTTCAGGATTATTATGATAAAGGAATGCGGGTTCCGGATGATGTGATCCTGCTGTTCTGTGATGATAACTGGGGAAATGTAAGAAAGCTTCCGGACCTTTCAAAACCTTTGCATAAAGGAGGATATGGAATCTATTACCACTTCGATTATGTGGGCGGACCGAGAAACTCCAAATGGATCAACATAAGTCCCATCCAGAGAGTCTGGGAACAGATGAATCTTTCTTATGAACATAAGGTAGATAAGCTTTGGGTTGTGAATGTGGGAGATTTAAAACCTATGGAATTTCCGATTAGTTTTTTTCTGGAAATGGCCTGGAATCCAAAGCAGTTTAATACCAAAAACCTTTTGGAATATACTGAAAAATGGGCTGCTCAGCAGTTTGGAGAAAAACATGCAAAAGAAATTGCGAGGATGATTAATCTTTATGCCAAATACAACAGGAGAGTAACCCCTGAAACCCTTGACAGCAAAACGTACAGCCTTGAAAATTATCATGAATTTGAAGTTGTTTTAAATGATTACAGGGCTCTGGCAGTAGAAGCCTTACGATTAAAAGAACAGATTCCTGCTGAATACCAGGATGCCTATTATCAGTTGGTTTTGTATCCGATTGACGCATGCAGTAATTTATATGAAATGTACTATGCGGTAGCAAAAAACAGAGAACTGGCAGCGAAAAAAGATCCGGAAGCCAATTTCTACGCAGATAAAGTGAAAGTATGCTTTGAAAGAAACGCTTATCTGGATAAGCAATACAATAATGTGATTGCCGGAGGAAAATGGAAGCATATGATGGATCAGATGAGGATAGGATATAAAAGCTGGGCAGACGGAAAAGAAAATATAATGCCTGAAGTAATCTATATTTCTGACGCTGAGGTTTCCAAAGAAAATGTATTTCAGGAGAAAAACGGATATGTTTCCATTGAGGCAGAAAATTTTGCAAGAATGAGCAATTCCGACCGAATCCACTGGGAAGTGATTCCTGATTTCGGAAAAACAAAATCCGGGGTGACCACATTTCCACAAAATGCCTATCCTAAAGCTGAAGAAAATATCTGGCTGGAATATGAGATTAATTTTGAATCCAAAGGTGAGTTTGAGGTTGAACTTCTTTTAGCTCCTACTTTAAATTTTAACCACAATAAAGGTCTCCGTTATGAGATTTCTTTTGACAACGAAACTCCACAGGTTGTCAACTTCAATGGTCATTATAAAGGAGAATTGGGGAGATGGCAGTCTGAACATATCATTAAATCCGTTACCAAACATTCAATTCTGCAGGCAGGAAAACACACATTACGCTTCAAAGTGCTGGAGCCTGGCATTGTCCTGGAAAAACTCCTGATCAATACCGGAGGGTTAAAACCTTCTTACCTGGGCGCTCCCGAAAGCGAAATGCTTCACTAGTGCAAGGTACTTATCACAAACAATACTTTAACCATGAAACATTCATATTCCAAGCCGGATTCTGATAGTTATTGAAATTAACTGTCTCACCGGGAACACACAAAATCACAAAATATTTAAACCAAAACATTATGAAAAAAATTTTAAGTCTTGTTACCATTCATTCTATCGCTCTGTTTTGCAGTCTGATGCTGCAGGGACAGCTTACTACGGTAAAAATTGACAAGAATACTGCTTATCAGAAAATTAGAGGGTTTGGAGGATTTGTCTGCAGTCCACAGTTTGCCTATAACCATATGTCTACATCAGAAATTCAAACGCTTTGGGGTGCTTCCAGTGAAGGCGGTTATAACATTATGAGATTATATATTCCCGAGAACAGCAGTAACTGGAGTTCCGTACTGGCTACAGCACAGCTCGCCAAATCTATGGGGCTTACTATTTTTGCTTCACCGTGGACAATGCCCGCAGCCTGGAAAACCAATAACCATGTAAATGCTGTCTATACCGATGCCAATGGAGTACAGCAGATTGGATATTTAAAGCCGGAAAATTACCAAGATTATGCGCTTTATCTTAACAGTTTTGTCACCTATCTTCAAAATAATGGGATAGATCTTGATTATATTTCTATTCAAAATGAGCCGGATGAAATGGCTCAGTATCAGGGATGTATCTGGACGCCTGCACAGATTACTAATTTTATCAAAAATTACGGACAACTCATCAACTGCAAAGTGATTGCTCCGGAAAGTGTAGGATTTACGGATAATTTTGCCAGTGCTTTGCTGGATCCTTCTGCAATGGCCAATTTTGAAGTATACGGAGGACATCAGTATGGTCTTATCCAGTCTACCTATAAACAATTCCAGAATTATAACAAAGAAATCTGGCAGACAGAATATCTGATCAACTGGAACTCTTCAGCCACCCAGCCGGCCCGGGATTTCAGCTGGAATACAGATGCTTTTACTTTCGCAAGCAGTGTCAACAATGCATTATTAGGGAATATCAATGCATGGATCCATTACTCTGCCAAAAGGTATTATGGGTTAATGGGTGACGGAACTTACGGAACTGCAGCAGGAGTAATGACCAAAAGAGGCTATATCCTTTCACATTATGCCAAATATACAATAGGGAAAACGAGAATAGAAGCCAAATGGGATGACAAAACCGGTGTTTTACAAGGCTCATCCTATATTTCCCAGGATGGGAATCAGGTGGTTCTTATGGTCATTAATCCTTCTCAGAACACGTATAGTTTAAAGGTAGATCTGCCTTTTTACACGACTTCAGGAACAAAAGTTCTTACCAATATGCAATCCAATATGGTAAGCACACCGATTTCAATGGGTACGGCAACATTCAGGCCTACAGCTGATATCAGTCCTTCCAGTGTCATGACTTTTGTTTTTAATAAAAGCGGTGACAGACCTGCTTCTCTGATGACAGGCGGCGATATTCATTATAATAAAATTGAAACCCAGACTGCTACCAGTACAGCCTTTGGTACAGGATTCAATATAAGTAATACAACCGTAACATTCTCCAATCCAAGCCCTCTTATCAGCAATAATATGACTGCGGCTAACGGATATCTTCAGCTTAATGACAGGTACAATAAACTAATCCTGCATGTAAACAGCTATACAACGGCTGGACAAAGCTATTCGGACAATACAACGTTATATTATATCAATAGCCAGGGTGTAACGAAATCGTATAATTATGGAAAGATTAATTTTCCCCAGGGAGGAAATTTTGATATCACATTCGATATTTCCAGACAGGTTCTTACAGATGGATGCAAAGGAATTTTAGGATTGAGAAATTCCAACTACAGCTCTGTGCTGACTCTTAATCTCGGTGATGTCTATTTTAATGTGGGAAATGAAATTGCTTCTAAATTCGGAGGAACCTATTCTGCAAGTGATAGTTATCTGATGGATGCCCTTGAAAATGGCTATTACACTTCTGTAGATTTCAGAAATACATCAGGAGTTACTTCCTCCAATAACTGGCAGCCTATGAGTACTAATACCAACAGCATTTATTATGTAAATTCGAATGTAAGCTCATCCGCCAATAATGTGATTTCTGGTACTGCATGTTCAAATCTTGTCCTTTCCGGTCAGAACACGGATTTTCAGGTACCTTTTAATTTTACCGCCAATACCGCTTCTTACAGCCGTACTTTTAATGGTTATGACGTATTGATCCTACCATTTCAGGCTAATATACCATCCGGAATTACTGCCTATATAATGTCTCCCGATGCCAATAATATCAACTGTACCGCAATTTCAAACGGAATCATTCCTGCAAATACTCCGGTAATCATCAATGCAACAGGAAATATTACGTTCAACGGTTCAGGAAATGTTTCCACACCCAAAGCAATCACGTTCAATCAGATAAACGGAGTCTATCAGAGTATCAAAGTTCCGGCTAATGCTTATGTGCTGAAAACAGAAAACGGAGTAACAGGTTTCTATAAAGTAACAGCCGGAAGTGAGCCTTCAATAGGTTCTTTCAAAGCATATCTTACAGAAGAGAATACCTATTCTTCCAACGTTCTTCCTTTAAATTTCGGATCATTAAGCACCAGAAATATTTCTATGGAAACTAAAAAAGAGGGTGTAAAAATATATCCTAATCCTGTAAAAACAGATCTTTTCATTGATTCTGATTTTTCAGAAGCTGCTGCCACCATTTTTGATGCAAAAGCAAGCGTCATCAGATCCGGACTGAAAATAAACCAGGGAAAAAACCAGATTAATATGGGAGATTTCCCGGCTGGCATTTACTTTATTGAGGTTACTCATAAAAATAATACGGTGGTAAAACAAAAATTTGTCAAAGAGTAAATGGAATCCAAAGCCATCATAAGCTATTGTTATGATGGCTTTATCAATATCCATACAATGATGAAATAAAAATGAAGATTGAAACAGAGAAGCATTAAAAAAATACATACAGTCATCTGTGAAAATCTTTGAAATCTGTGGTTGGAAAATTAGCTGCAAATATCATAAGAGTTTTCGGGACTTTATTGAAACCATACTATTTATGAAAAGAATTGTATTAACCCTATGTGCAATACTGGCAGTGCCTTTATTATTCGCGCAAGATCATTATAAATACCCGTTCAGGAACCCGGATCTTCCGGTGAATGAAAGAATAGAAAACCTTCTTAGTTTACTGACAACAGAAGAAAAAATAGGAATGATGATGGATAATTCCCAGGCAGTTCCCCGCCTGGAAATTCCTGCTTACGGATGGTGGAATGAAGCGCTGCATGGAGTGGCAAGAGCAGGAACGGCTACTGTTTTCCCTCAGGCGATCGGAATGGCAGCCACATGGGATGTTCCGGAACATTTTAAAACTTTTGAAATGATTTCTGATGAAGCACGGGCGAAATACAACAGGTCTTTTGATGATGCTCAAAAAACAGGACGATACGAAGGGCTCACCTTCTGGACACCCAATATCAATATTTTCCGTGATCCAAGATGGGGAAGAGGCCAGGAAACATACGGCGAAGATCCTTATCTTACCTCTGCTCTCGGGGTGGCAGCCGTAAAAGGTTTGCAGGGAAACGACCCGAAATATTTTAAAACCCATGCTTGCGCCAAACATTTTGCGGTACATAGCGGACCGGAATGGAACCGCCATTCCTACAATGCAGAAATCTCAAAAAGAGATCTGTATGAGACCTACCTGCCCGCTTTCAAAGCATTGGTTCAGGAAGGAAATGTAAGAGAAGTAATGTGTGCTTACAATGCTTTTGACGGGCAGCCATGTTGTGCAAACAATACCTTACTTACTGAAATTCTCCGTGGAAAATGGAAGTATGACGGAATGGTGGTCTCAGACTGCTGGGCACTGGCCGATTTTTTTCAAAAAAAATACCATGGCACCCATCCTGATGAAAAAACAACCGCTGCAGATGCCCTGAAACATTCTACAGATCTTGAATGCGGAGATACTTATAACAATTTAACCAAATCCCTTGCAAGCGGACTGATTACCGAAAAAGATATCGATACATCGATGCGCAGAATCCTGAAAGGATGGTTGGAACTGGGAATGCTTGATCCGAAATCTTCCGTTCACTGGAATACCATTCCATATTCTGTAGTAGATTCTGAAGAACATAAAAAGCAGGCACTGAAAATGGCACAAAAATCAATTGTGCTGATGAAAAACGAAAAAAATATTCTGCCTCTCAGCAGAAGTATTAAAAAAATTGCAGTCGTAGGCCCGAATGCTGATGACGGATTGATGCAGCTGGGAAATTATAACGGAACTCCTTCTTCCATGGTAACCATTTTAGACGGAATCAAAACCAAATTCCCGAATGCCGAAATTATTTACGAAAAAGGAAGTGAAGTAACAGATCCTTCGTCCAGAACTTCACTCTATCAGAATTTTATCAGTCAGAAAAGCGGCTCGAAAGGAATGAAAGTAGCGTTTTTCAATAATAATGAATTCAAAGGGCAGCCGGCCAATACTTCCGTAAATTCCACTGCTATCAGCTACAACAGCTTTGGAGGAACCCAGCTTGCACCCAATGTAGGAAGAGAAAATACTTCAGCTATTATTTCAGGCATTTTCAAAAGCACTTATACAGGTGATGTTGTGTTTTCTGCTTCCACTTCTGATATCTATACACTTTTCGTGGATGGGAAAGAAATTGCTACAAGAAAAGGACCTGATGCAAGGCATCCTTCAGAGTTTCCTGTAAAAATGGAAAAAGGAAAAGAATACCGGATAGAGCTGCGTCATACACAAAAAGGAAAATATGTAAGCATCACCTTTGAAGTGTACAGAAAAGACCCCGTGAATTTTGCTCAAGTAAGAGAAAAGGTAAAAAATGCAGACGTCATTGTCTTTGCAGGCGGACTTTCTCCAAGTCTGGAAGGTGAAGAGATGATGGTGAATGCAGAAGGCTTCAGAGGAGGTGATAAAACTTCGATCGCCCTTCCCAAAGTGCAGCGGGACATGTTGACGGAGCTTAGAAAAACGGGAAAATCTGTTGTCTTTGTTCTTTGTACTGGAAGCGCGCTGGGATTGGAACAGGATGAGAAAAATTATGATGTATTGTTGAACGCCTGGTATGGCGGACAGTCCGGAGGAACTGCTGTGGCAGATGTTTTGGCAGGGGATTATAATCCTTCCGGAAAATTACCCATTACTTTTTATAAAAACCTTGAACAGCTGGACAACGCTCTTTCAAAGACAAGCAAACATGAAGGTTTTGAAAATTATGATATGCAGGGGAGAACGTACCGTTATATGACAGAAAAGTCTCTTTACGAATTCGGACATGGCCTGAGCTATTCAAAATTTGTTTACGGAGATTCAAAGCTGGGCAAAAATACAATCAGTACTAACGAAAATGTAACGATCACAATTCCGGTAACCAATGTTTCAGAAAGGGATGGCGAAGAAGTCATTCAGGTCTATATCAAAAGAAATAATGATACCCAGGCACCGGTAAAAACGTTAAGAGCTTTTGAAAGGACTTTAATCAGATCTAAAGAAACAAAAAATATTCAGCTGACGCTCTCTAAAGACTCATTTGCCTTCTATGATGAAAAAGCAGATGATCTGGTTTCAAAACCTGGCGACTATACCATTTTTTATGGCGGAACTTCTGATGATGTAGGGTTGAAAAGTATTCCGTTAAAAGTAAAATAAAACTGATCCGGAACAATTGGAAACCCCTATAGTAGCTTTCAAAATATATGATCTATGACAACAAAAAATAAAATATTTCCCATCGCAATTTCCCTCAGTGCTGCTTTTTTTTCGGCTCAGAATAATACGGTCCGTACTTTTAATCTGGATCTGAAAGAAACCTCTGCACCTGTTAAAATACAACCTACCATGTACGGGATTTTCTTTGAAGACATCAATTTTGCAGCAGACGGCGGATTGTATGCTGAACTCATTAAAAACCGCAGTTTTGAATTTGACGAACCTTTCACAGGATGGAAACAACCCAATACAAAAACACTTTCTCCTAATCTGGATTCCGGATTTCTGACCATTTATTCTGATCCTGCCAAAACGAATAAAAATTACGCAAGAATTACCGTTCTCAATGATAAAAATTATATTCTGGAGAATGAAGGATTCAGAGGAATAGGCCTTCATCAGGGAGAACAATATGATTTCAGCTTTAATCTGGAGAATGTTTCTGGAAATATTGCTGCAGTAAATGCAAGTCTTGTTGATGAAAACGGTAAGGAAATTTCTTCAGTTTCCACACTCATCAAAGGAAAGGGATGGCAGAAGTATACAGCCGTTTTCAAAGCATCGCAAACCATTGAAAAAGCAAAACTTCGGATCACATTTACAGGAAATGGTATTGTGAACATGGATATGATTTCTCTTTTCCCACGGGATACCTGGAAAGGCAGAAAAGGAGGCTTGCGAAAAGATCTCGTTCAGAAGTTATATGATTTGCAACCCGGATTTGTGAGATTTCCTGGAGGCTGTATTGTAGAAGGAAGAACTTTGGCAGAGCGGTATCAGTGGAAAAAAACAATAGGAAATGTAGCAGACCGTGAATATCTCATCAATAAATGGAGTACAGGATTTCCACACAGGCTTACACCGGATTACGGACAGTCTTTCGGACTAGGATTTTTTGAATATTTCCAGCTTTCCGAAGATCTGGGGGCAGAACCCGTTCCTATTCTGAGCTGTGGAATGGCATGTCAGTTCAATACGGCAGAACTGGTAAAAATGGAAGATCTTGATCCCTACGTTCAGGATGCTCTGGATCTGATTGAATTTGCCAACGGAGATTCCGGAACAAAATGGGGGAGAATCCGAACTGAAATGGGACATCCAAAGCCTTTTAATTTAAAATTTATCGGAGTAGGAAATGAGCAGTGGGGAACAGATTATATCGAACGTTATAAAGTATTTGAAAAAGCTATTCATGCAAAATATCCAGACATTAAGATTATCTCCGGAAGCGGCCCGTCACCCGATGGCGAATTCTTTGAATATGGCTGGAGAGAACTAAAACAGCTTAATGCACAGATTGTCGATGAACATTATTATAACTCACCCGAATGGTTTATGAAAAATGCCGGAAGATATGACGAATATGACCGTTCCGGACCTAAAGTTTTTGCCGGAGAATATGCAGCCCAATCTGTAGCTGTGGTAAAACCTGATAATAAAAATAACTGGTTAACTGCACTTTCAGAAGCCGCTTTTATGACTGGTCTTGAGAGAAACGCAGATGTTGTTTATATGACTTCCTATGCACCACTTTTAGCACATGCTGATGGCTGGCAGTGGACACCTGATCTCATCTGGTTCAATAACCTGAAATCTTATGCCACTCCCAATTATTATGTGCAGAAATTATTTTCCAACAATAAAGGAACGGATCTACTCAAAATAGAAAGTAACGGAAAAGCTGTATCCGGCAAGGAAAAATTATACGCTACCGCAGTGAGGGATGCTAAAAATAATGAGATCATTATTAAAATGGTTAATGCTGATAATCATGCTAAAACGGTTAGTGTCAATTCTGGAATTCTGAAAATGGGTAAGAAAATAACTAAGATCCTTCTGTCTGCACCACAGCTTTCTACTGAAAATAATTTCGATGCTGAACCGATAAAACCTAAAGAAGAGATTTCTGAAACCAAAAATGGTGAAGTTTCAACGGAAATTCCTGCCAATTCTTTAGTGGTTTTAAAAGTGAAAACAATTTAATTTATTGTAATATATGTGTTTATAAAAAATAAGTGTGTTTTTTACATTTATTTAAAATAGAATCTTATATTTGTTTTTATCTCATCAGGAGAATTGAAATCTCAACAATCAAAAACGTTTTACAACCATGAAAAAATATGTTATCGGGCTGGACTATGGCACAGATTCCGTACGGGCGGTTCTTAGCGATACAGAAAACGGATCTGAAATAACTTCTTCAGTCAGCTATTATCAGAGATGGAAAGAAGGTAGATTTTGTAATCCCTCAGCAAATAGTTTCAGGCAGCATCCTTCAGATCATATGGAAGGTCTGGAGAAGACTATTTCAGAAGTAGTAAGAGAAAGCGGGATACCACCTGAGCACATCGTTAGTATTTGTATTGATACCACAGGCTCTTCACCGTTACCTGTAAACAGTGATGGTATTGCCTTAGCACTGGTTCCCGGATTTGAAGAAAATCCCAATGCCATGATGATTTTATGGAAAGACCATACCGCTATCCCGGAAGCCGAAGAAATCAACACTCTTGCAAGAACATGGGGTGGTGAAGATTATACAAAATT
>Ga0207655_1004294_pt1 | contig 10196 bp, 9 predicted proteins | sample KBSM44metaG_FD_184398 | JGI IMG/M metagenome (GOLD analysis project Ga0207655, IMG submission 184398) | Miscanthus rhizosphere microbial communities from Kellogg Biological Station, Michigan, USA - KBS M4-4 metaG (SPAdes) (version 2) | ecosystem: Host-associated > Plants > Roots > Rhizosphere >... | reverse complement strand
GCGCGCTACGCTGGGCGCGGCGGCAGCGGGAGATTTACCGGCGTTACAAACCGGCGTGCTGATCCTGCTGCTGCTGGCCTCCGCCATCGGCATGCTGACGGGCGGCATGCGGCGGATATTACTGGGACGTGCGTTGTCATTGGGTGCGGTGCCGGTTCCGCAACCCGATGCCACGCCCGAGAAACAGCGGGCATGGCTGCCGTGGCTTTGTCTGAGCGTTCTGGTCGTTATGGTTCTCGCCGGTTTGCCGCGCGACCCGCTGACATCAGAGTATTTGCGCCTGCAATCCCCCTCTTTCGCTTTGCCGTTTGGCGCTGACGCGATGGGTCGTGACCTTCTCGCCCGCGTGGCGCGTGGCACATTCAGCACCTGTTTGCAGGCACTGAGTGTTTCACTGATTTGCCTGCTCGCAGGCGTGATTACCGGTGCTTTTCCCCGTGCTATGACCGGCCCGATTGAAGTCACTAACGCACTGCCGCCGGTCATTGCCGGGCTGGTGATCGCTGCCATCAATGGCCCAACCGCCACCGGCGCGGCGATTGCCGTCACCGCCGTAAGCTGGGCGCCGCTGGCAGCACATACCGCCGCGCTGGTGGCCGAAATCCGCGCAAGGCCATACATGCAGATGCTTGCGGTCATTGGCGTGGGTGCATTGCGCCGTAATGTATTTTATGTGTTTCCTGCGCTGGCAGGTCCGCTGTTGCGCCACGCCCTGCTGCGTTTACCGGGCATCGCGCTGGCGCTGGCATCATTAGGTTTTCTCGGGCTTGGCGCATCCCCGCCCGCCCCGGAATGGGGACGCGTGCTGGCGGAAGGGATGCCGTATATTGAACGCGCCCCGTGGAGTGTGCTCGCGCCTGCCGGTGCGCTGGCGCTGCTGTCCGTGATGGCGGTGACGATGAGCAGTTTGCGCTGGAAAAAAACCGTCAGGGCTGGCTGAACTGTTACCTGAATCATTATTTTCGCGCCAATCTGACGGTACTGCCGCCCTGATGACCGGCCGGACTCAATTTCGCCTCATGACAATCTCCGGTCAGGCGTGTATTTTTTCGCTGTTCTGTTACGTGCTCAAAATCTTCTTTTTTCAGATGCATCGGGGTGATGGGCATGCCGTAGAAATCACGGGTGGGCCCGGTGATTTTTCCACCCAGCTCGCTGATGATCCTGACCGTGGAATCCCGCGCCTCCATTATCACGTTATCTGTTTCTTCAAGCATCTCCGTCAGGGAAACCCGCGCCAGTTGCCTGCCGATGCCCATCCCGCGATAACAAGGATTAACGGCAAACCTTCCCCAGTGCCATTCGTTATTTTCCTGCCAGCAGGCGACAGTGCCCAGAACATATTCTCCCGAGCGAACTATCCAGCATTTAGTTTTAAGCTCTGCGGGTAACAGAATAAGCGCCTGCGGAATATTCTGTTCCTGCGAAAAAGTCTCCATTAAGAGTTTTGTCACTTCGGGAAGGTAATTACTGCGCATAATTTCAATTTGTATTCTTTGCGGATGACGTGCGGCATTCCGCCGGAAAGTATTTATTCTCAACGCACGTAACCCATTAATTATTTCCTGCGCTTGCTGTAATTCCATTGCATTTTGAACAAATGAAAATTCATTATCCGCCGAAGCATCAGCTGCGGCTAAACACTGCGCACCTGCCGTCGTCAGCTGAAAACTTTTATGCCGCTTGTCTTTCACTCCGGTGACCGGTTCAACATAATTTTTTCCGGCCAGCACGTTCAGCGTGCGGCTTAGCGAGGCCTTATCCATGCTCAGTTGCAGGCATAACTCAGCAAAAGACGTCACGCCGTTCTTTGAAAGATAGGTCAGCAGATGCGCCTGCGTAAGAGATAAACCCGAGCGAAAACAGTTTTTATCCAGCAACCCGAGCTCCCTGACAAGGTAACGCAGCTCGGTGCGAATCGAATGAATGGCCGTCATTTTTAACTCTGTTAGTTGATAGTATCAACGAAATTAAACAGCTTCCGCCATTCTGTCAACCCTGAACTACATCCCTCAATCCACTCATACACTACCGTTCAATTCTGAGCCGCTGCGCCGGCACTTATCTGGCATTATGTTAACGAAACACAATGGATTCATTTCATAACCAGTAAACAGGGTGTCGATTAACCGGCCATATGCTGCGTTGTGTCAAAGGGAATTAAAAATGAGCATTCAGGAATATATTATTGCAGGCAGTAAATTACCGGTCCACAACCATTATCAGCTACGTCTTAAAAGACTTGAATCTCAGCAGCCCGGCATCGATATTTCGGTGCTCAGGTTCAGCGGCAGCGGCAGCGGCAGCGGCAGCGGCAGCGGCAGCGAGGCTATCAGCGATATTCTGCGCTATGAGATAGCGTTTACCCGCACGGGGAAAGATGCGCACCGCTGCCGCGTCTGGGCGATCGCACTCTGTTCGCGGGTTACAACGTGGTGCTGGGATTGCGGGAAGATAATCTGGATAAAATGCCGGAACAGGTGACGATGAAACTGGGCAGAATCAGGGATAAGAGGTAAAAAGGCCGCTGCATTACTGCCGCTACAGTGGCCTTTTCTCCTTCCTATAACATCACTTTTGCCGCCATTTCCCGGCTGTAGTCACGGCTGGCATCGACCAGCACGCGGGTGTAGTCATCCCGGATATCGCCGCGCAGCAAGGCATCAGTGTCCAGCGTTTCGAGGATTTTGCCGTATTTCATTACTGCAACACGCTGGCAAAGATGGGCGATAACCCCCAGATCGTGTGTCACCATCAGATACGTCAACCCTTCCTCTTTTTGAAGATCGAACAGCAAATTAAGTATTTCCGCCTGCACGGAGACATCCAGCGCGGAGGTCGGTTCGTCGAGCAGTAACACGCGCGGTTTCAGGATCAGCGCCCGCGCAATCGCCACGCGCTGGCGCTGACCGCCGGAAAGCTGATGCGGATAGCGGCTGCGGAATGCGCGGTTCAGACCGACTTTTTCCAGAATGGTGTTAATCCGCTGCTCCCGCTGGTCGATACGGTGGATTTGCAACGGTTCTTCCAGAATATCGCCAATGGTGTGGCGCGGATGAAGTGAACCATACGGATCCTGAAACACCATCTGTACCAGTCTGCAACGCTCGCGGCCAATGCGGTGCTCGAGCTGCTGACCATCGATTTCCAGCTCACCCTGCCAGTGAGTAAACAATCCCGCCAAACATTTCAGCACCGTGGTTTTACCGGAACCGGATTCGCCCACCAGCCCGAAAATCTCACCTTCACGCACGGCAATATTCACATCGGTCAGCACCTGCGTGGTCTTCGCACCCTCACCGAAACTCAGGTTCAGGTTGCGCACGTCTATCATCGTTTTCTGTGGCATACGTGCTCCTTAATCGGTCAGCCAGCTGGCCTGACGCTGCATCACCGGCAGCGGATAACGGCGGTTATCCATGTCCGGCAGCGCGTTCAGCAGACCACGGGTGTACGGATGCTGCGCGTTATCCAGATCGGTTGCGGCAATGGATTCGACAATGCGCCCGGCGTACATCACCAGCACGCGGTCGCAGAAACTGCGCACCAGATTGATGTCGTGACTGATAAATATCAGCCCCAGACCGCGGGTTTTCACCAGGTCATCAAGCAGCGCCAGCACCTGCAAACGCACGGACACATCAAGCGCCGATGTCGGCTCATCGGCAATCACCATTTCCGGGTCAGTGATCAACATCATCGCGATCATGATGCGCTGCCCCTGTCCGCCGGAAATCTCGTGCGGATACAGGCCGTATACACGTTCAGGTTCGCGGATACGCACCACGTCGAGCATGTTCAGCACTTTGCTTTTGGCATCGTTATAGGAACATTTGTGGTGCGAACGCCACGCTTCGGCAATCTGATCGCCGACGCACAGCACCGGATTCAGTGAGTATTTCGGGTCCTGCATAATCATCGAAATCCGCTTACCGCGCACTTGTCGCATCTGCGCCGGGCTGGCGTGCAGCAAATCCACATCGGCGAACTGCATTTTGCTGGCGGTGATACGCGCTTTCGACGGATGCAGATGCAGCAGCGCACGCCCCACGGTGGATTTACCCGATCCGGATTCACCGACTATCGCCAGTTTTTCGCGCCCGAGCTGGAAAGACACGCCGCGTACTGCCTGCGTGACCTGACGGCCATTCACAAAGCTGACGTGCAAATCCTGCACATCGAGTAACGCCGGAGCGTCAGTCATTTCGGGGATCGAGAATGTCACGAAGGCCATCTCCTAAGAAGTTGAACGCCAGGCTGTTAATCAGGATCGCCAGACCGGGGATTGTTGCCACCCACCAGCACTCCATCATGTACGTACGGCCGCTTGATATCATTGCGCCCCATTCCGGATCCGGCGGCTGGGCGCCAAGCCCGAGGAAGCCCAGACCGGCTGCGGTCAGGATAATCCCCGCCATATTCATGGTGATACGGATGATCACCGACGGCAGGCACAGCGGCACAATGTGACGCCACAACACCCGCACCGGACTCGCGCCCTGCAAACGCACCGCCGAGATAAAATCAGCCTGTCGCAGCGAGAGCGTTTCGGCCCGCGCCAGACGCGCAATCGGTGGCCAGGCGGTGAGCGTAATGGCGATCACCACATGTTCCAGCCCCGGCCCGAGTGCCGCGACAAATGCCAGCGCCAGCACCAGACTCGGAAAAGAGATGAAGATGTCAGTGACGCGCATCAGCACCATGTCGGTTTTCCCGCCGAAATAACCGGCGGTAACGCCCAGCAACAGGCCAAGCGGCCCGACGGTGACCGACACCAGCAACACGATGTACAGCGTGATACGCGAGCCATACACCAGACGGCTGAAGATATCGCGGCCAAACTCGTCAGTGCCGAACCAGTGCGCCGCCGACGGCGGGCTGAGCGCATTGTTTAAATCCTGCACCAGCGGGTGAAACGGTGCGATCCACGGCGCAAAAACCGCCACAATCATCAGCACCAGAACAATCGCGCCACCGATGGCGGTCAGCGGATTACACGCCATCTGCCACAGAAAATGGCCCGCCCGGCCAAACGCCCTTTTCACGCGCTGACGTTTTTCGTCGCCCGCGCTGAGCGTGACGGAATCAAGGGAAATCGTCATACTTTTGTCCTCGGGTCAAAGACCTGATACAGCAGGTCAGAGAGCAAATTCAGCACCACGAAAATCATACCCACCACCAGCACACAGCCCATCACCGCATTCATATCGCCCAGCATCAGGCTGCTGGTGAGATACGAACCGAAGCCCGGCCAGGAAAACACGGTTTCGATCAGCACCGCGCCTTCCAGCAGCGAGCCGTATGCCAGCGCCACTACAGTCAGCAACTGAACCAGAATGTTGCGGAACGCGTGATTCCACAGCACATGCCATTCGCTCAGCCCTTTCACGCGGGCGGTGATGATAAATTCCTGCGAAAGCTGCGCCAGCATAAAACTGCGGGTCATGCGGCTGATGTAGGCCAGCGAGTGAAAACCGAGCAGTGACGCGGGTAAAATCAGATGATTAAGCGCGTTGCGAAACACTTCCCAGTTGCCTGCGATCAGTGCGTCGATCAGCATAAAACCGCTGTGGCGGGTAACCTGTCCGTCGAGGCTGAAATCCAGCCGTCCGGCACCGCCGACCCAGCCCAGCCAGGCGTAAAACACCAGCAAGCCCATCATGCCGACCCAGAATATCGGGGTGGAATAACCCGCCAGGCTGATGATGCGCACCACATAATCCGCGATGCTGTTGCGTTTTGCCGCCGCCAGCACACCGAGCGGAATGCCGACGCCCGCACCGAGAATGATCGCCAGCGTCGCCAGTTCCATGGTGGCCGGGAACACGCGCAGAATGTCCTGCGTCACCGGTTTACCGGTCAGCAGCGCATTGCCCAAATCGCCATGCGCCAGCCCGGAAAGGTAAATACCGAACTGCGTCCACAGCGGTTTATCAAAGCCGAGCTGATGGTAAACCTGCTCATAGGTGCTGTGGTCGGCGTCCGGTCCGACAATCGCCAGTACCGGGTCCACCGGCATCACGCGGCCGATAAAAAACGTCAGCAGCAGCAGTCCGAACAGCGTGACCGCTACCTGCACCAGACGTTTGCCGATGCGCCCGGCAGGGAATGACATCCGCGCCGTTTGCTTTGAAGCAGGAGCCGGAATTTGCATGGTCATAACCCTTTACCTCCGGTTGGCTGCACGTCAGCAGGTTCGTCTTTCCAGACGTCACGCAGGAACGTGGTGGCAGAAGGATGCGGCAGGTAGTTTTTGACATCCCTGCGCACCACAATGGAATCAACCATTTGCGAGAGCGGCACCAGCGCCGGGATCAGCGCGTCGTAGCGTTGCTGAATGGCGAAATACTCCTGTTTCTGTTTCTCGGGGTCACGTTCAAGCAGCGCCTGATCGATATCCGCATTCAGCTGTTTGTCATAGAAACCGGTGCGCCAGCCCTGAAAATTGGTCAGCCGTGCCGCGTCATTGTTATCCGGGTTGTAAACCAGCGCACGCAGGCTGGAATGCGGATGGGGTTCCACGCCGCTGCCGCCGCGCCCGACCAGCATGTCGAACTTGCGTTCACGCATCGCGCCGTAAATCTGGTTGCCGGTACCGGTAACGATTTTGGCGCGGATCCCCGCCTGCATCAGCGTGGACTGCACCGCAATCGCGATATTGAGGAAAGGCTGATCGGCCAGTACCCGCAGCGTAGTATCAAAACCGTCGGGATAACCGGCTTCCGCCAGCAAAGTTCTGGCACGCGGGATATCCAGCTTATAACCCGGATCCGGCAACGTGGCAGGCATACCGACCTGGATAGGACGCTGATGCACGATGCCATAACCGTCCATCAGCGCCTTGCCGATACCCTGGTAATCAATCAGATAGCGCACCGCTTCGCGTACTTTCGGGTTAGCGAAATGTGGCTCTTTCATGCTCATCGCCACGTAATAAATGGTGCCTTTTTTCACCTGATCGACCTGCATGGCCGGGTCGTGGCTCAGCGCTTTCACATCGGACACCGCCATGTTATTGGCAATATCCAGATCGCCTTTTTCAATCATCAGGCGCAGCGTCTGGGATTCCTGAAAATGACGGAATACCACGCGCGACAGTTTCGGTTCACCGCGCCAGTACTGCGGATTGCGACTCATGTTCAGCACATCTTTCGCCTGCCAGCTGTCGAGACGAAATGGCCCGGAACCGGCTTCGTTGGTGGTCAGCCAGCGGTTACCCCAGTCGCCATTCACTTCATGGGCCTGCACGGTTTTGCTGTCCAGCGCCACCACGCTGCCGAGCGCGGCCAGCGAGTAGATCACCAGTTTCGGATCATTGGGTTTGGGTAACTGAATTTCGACGATACCGGGAGACGGCGAACGCACCATCTCATCGACATTCTTTTTGCTAAATCCGTAGGATTTCCACACCGAGGCCTGTGCCAGATTGAGATGCAGAATGCGGCGCATCGACCACACCACATCGTCAGCAGTCACCGGATTGCCGGAGTGGAATTTCACGCCTTCGCGCAGATGAAACGTGATGAGGTTGCGGGCGTCGTTGACCTCCCACGAGGTCGCCAGTGCGGGGCGCACGTTGGTGAGTTGTTGCGGATCAAGCTCAATCAGCGGGTCATAGAGATTGACCACGATGCCGACAATATCATTGCCGGTCATCGCTGCCGGATCGAGTGTTAACAGGTTATTCATGTTCATGCCGATGATCAGCTGGTCGGGCGGCGTTTTTGCCTGCGCCGTCCAGCCAGCCGTCATCAGCAGGAGCGCGAAAAGCCATGCGCCCCACGGTTTGCCAGAGTTCATGATGTACCTTCCGGGTAGAGTCAGAGGTTTATTATTTTTCTGCCCGCAGGTCAGTCGCGGCTGACGGTATGGGTTTCTATGTAATCAAAATTAATGTCCTCTCCGAGGCCGGGGCGGTCAGAAAGATGAACAAAGCCGTGTTCATCCATCGGGTCAACAATGCTGTTCAGGTATGCAGCAGGTTCGTCGTATTCCAGGAACGGATGCAGCAGGCCGCGTTCGTACCAGCGACAGTTGCGGATTGCGCCGACCACCGCCAGACTCGCCGCGCCGTTGCCGTGCACTTCGCAGTCCATCCCAAAAGCTTCCGCCAGACTGGCGACTTTCATGCACGGCGAGATGCCGCCGACACCGTTGGCACCGGCGCGTAAAATGTCGCAGGCACCGGCCTTCACCCAGTCCGCACGGCTGTGGTGCTTGCCACCCAGACTTTCCGGCCCGATCACGTCGATAGACAGGTTTTCCGCCAGCCAGGCATAAGAAGCCATGCTCTCTTCTTCCATCGGTTCCTCGAACCAGGCGAAGTTGAGTTTTTCCAGCGCCTTACCGATGGTCAGCGCCTGACTGCGGCTGTACCAGTGATAGCCGTCGAGCATCAGTTCGATATCCGGCCCGACCGCTTCACGCACGGCGGCACAGGCTTTGATGTCCATTTTCGGATCCGGCGCAAATGCCACCGGCGGCATCCAGGTGTGCAGCTTGATAGCCTGATAACCGCGGGCCACCAGTTTTTCGGCAAACTGCCCGAATTCGTCCGGCGTCGACAGCCCGCCCTTCAGTTCGTCGCCACACATGGTGCTGCCGTAAGCCGGGACTTTTTCGCGAAAACCGCCCAGCAGTTTGTGCACCGGCATATTCAGTTTGCGGCCAATAAGATCCCACAATGCCTGCTCGACAAACGACAGTGCCCGCTCGGTCAGCTGATGCGCACTGCCACGTTGCCAGTGAACCAAATCCTGCCAGAGGCGTTCGCGGTCGAACGGGTTCTGGCCTATCAGCACTTTCCTGAAAAATGCGTTCACCACATGCGGACGCACCACTTCAGGCGGTGCGAACGAATACCCGCAATCACCTTCGTCAGTGGTGATCGTTAACATGGCCATTTTCGCCTGACTTTCTTCACCCGGATGAGAATGACCCGCGCTGTCAGAAACGCGACGGGTCGGATAAGTAAAAACAGAGACTTCAACAGAACTTATTTTCACAGCGATACCTGCCATTACTGAGAGAGTTAACGCCCTTCAGAGCGCTTCGTCATTGCGCGTCCATTCAGCAGTGTGAGCACACTCACACTTCTTTAAAACCGCAATCCAACAATAATAAAATAGCGTTTCATTATTGAACTTAGCCAGTTTGGTGACGCATTTCCACGGCTAAAAGCCGAAAATTTGCCGGTAGATTTGGGCATCTGCACGACGGAATGTGAGCATTTTCACGAAAGTGAGGGGAAGTGTGATCTGTACAGGAAATAGACGGATGGGATGTAGGGGGATATTGCGGCCTTTACTTTGTGATGAGAAAAGTGGGCACGAGGAAGTCAATCCGTTAGGCTAACGTTTTTAGAAGGTGTTTGCTGACCAGTCGGAGTGGAATATGTTGCGCGTTATTGATACGGAAACTTGTGGATTACAAGGCGGCGTGGTTGAAGTGGCTTCGGTCGACATTGAAGACGGGAAAATCGTCAACCCGATGAGTGATCTGGTGCGCCCCGACCGGCCGATAAGCCATCAGGCAATGGCCATCCACAAAATTACCGAGGCCATGGTGGCCGACAAACCGTGGATTGAGGAGATCATTCCGCGTTATCACGGCAGCCAATATTATGTGGCCCATAACGCCAGCTTTGACCAGCGCATGCTACCCGATATGCCGGGTGACTGGATTTGCACCGTGAAACTTTCCCGCCGTTTATGGCCGGGGATCAAATACAGCAACATGGCGCTGTACAAATCCCTCAAGCTGGACGTGGCAACGCCTGCGGATCTGCATCATCACCGCGCGTTGTTTGATTGCTACATCACCGCCGCGTTACTTATCCGCATCATGGATGAATCCGGCTGGACACCGGAAGAAATGGTGACCATTACCGGCCGTCCTGCGCTGGTGAGCACCATGATGTTTGGGAAATATCGCGGCAGGAAAATTGCTGAAATCGCCGAAGACGACCCGATGTATCTGCGCTGGATGCTGAATAACATCAAAGAATTAACGCCTGACCTGCGGATGACCCTCAGGCATTATCTGGAGGTAGAGTAACGCGTTACAGCGTCACCTTATCACGACACACACCCAACACCAGTTGCCGCAGCCAGCGGTGCGCAGGGTCAACTTCTGAACGCGGATGCCACATCTGGGAAATCGTGATTTCACGGGTTTCCAGCGGCAGTTCGAAAGCA
>Ga0207655_1004293_pt1 | contig 10197 bp, 9 predicted proteins | sample KBSM44metaG_FD_184398 | JGI IMG/M metagenome (GOLD analysis project Ga0207655, IMG submission 184398) | Miscanthus rhizosphere microbial communities from Kellogg Biological Station, Michigan, USA - KBS M4-4 metaG (SPAdes) (version 2) | ecosystem: Host-associated > Plants > Roots > Rhizosphere >... | reverse complement strand
CAAACTGGTGAAAAAATGGGTTTTACCCCCCAGTCAAGGCTGTAAATCGAACCAGTAGTGAGCTTTTTTACCAGTTATCCCATTTTTCTGTGGATAACCCGGTGTAAGATCCTGTTCATTGCCAGTGACCAGAATGGGAAAAGGTTTTGGAAGAATTCAGAAATGATAATTTTTAGTGAAAAAAAGGATTCAAAATCAGTACATTGTCTTTCTTATCCCCGACACGCTAAACTATTTCCATCTTGTGGGTAAACCACGTTCATTTTTTAACCGATCAGCAGTCAGGCACAATGGAAGCACTTCGTCCTTTACTTACCCCTCCAGAAAACGAACAGATTTTACTGGCTCAAGCCCAGAAACTGGCAGGCTATACGCTGGGTGAATTAGCGGCGTTAGCCAATTTGCCGATCCCAGAAGATCTTAAACGCGACAAAGGTTGGATCGGTGTTTTGCTCGAATTGTGGCTGGGTGCTAGCGCCGGAAGTAAACCCGAGCAAGATTTCGCGGCTTTGGGTATTGAGTTAAAAACGATCCCTGTCGATAGAATGGGTCGCCCACTGGAAACCACTTTTGTCTGTGTCGCCCCGCTCACTGGCAATACGGGTGTGGTTTGGGAAACCAGCCATGTACGCCATAAATTAAAACGCGTGCTGTGGATCCCTGTTGAAGGCGAGCGGCAAATCCCGCTGGCTGAAAGGCATATTGGCTCACCCTTATTGTGGGCACCTTCTGAAGAAGAAGAACGCCAGTTACGTCTGGACTGGGAAGAGTTGATGGATTTGATTGTGCTGGGACAGGTCGAAAGGATTACTGCCCGTCATGGCGAAGTGTTGCAGTTACGTCCGAAAGCCGCCAACAGCAAAGCATTAACCGATGCGATAGGTGCCGATGGCTCACCCATTCTGACTTTGCCGCGTGGTTTCTATCTGAAAAAGAATTTTACAGCTGCTCTGCTGGCTAATCATTTCTCGTTGTAGATTCATTTAACTTGCACCCGGTTCATGGCTGGCGTTTATAATTGGCGTTTTATAAATTTCAGGCAGGATTTTTTAATGTTGTTTGCATGGATTACCGATCCTAATGCGTGGATGGCGCTGGGCACCCTAACGATTCTGGAAATCGTTCTGGGTATCGACAATATCATTTTTCTCTCGTTAGTCGTGGCGAAGCTGCCAAAAGCTCAACAGGCCAAAGCACGCCGTCTGGGTCTGGGTGCTGCGATGATTATGCGTCTGGTTCTGCTGGCGTCTATCGCCTGGATGACGCACTTAATTCATCCACTGTTTTCCGTAATGGGCCATGATTTCTCAGCACGCGATCTTATTTTGGCCTTAGGTGGCTTGTTCTTAATTTGGAAAGCCAGCAAAGAGATCCACGAGTCCATTGAAGGCGAAGAAGAAAGCATAAAAACCAATGTTCACTCTTTCTTCGGCGCTATTGTGCAAATCATGCTGTTGGATATTATTTTCAGTCTGGATTCAGTCATTACCGCCGTTGGCCTGTCCGATCATCTGTTTATTATGATGGCAGCGGTTGTGATTGCGGTGATGGTGATGATGTTCGCTGCAAAATCTATTGGTGATTTTGTTGAACGCCACCCTTCGGTGAAAATGCTTGCACTGTCATTCCTGTTGCTGGTCGGCTTTACGCTGATTCTGGAAGGCTTCGATGTCCACGTGCCGAAAGGATACATCTACTTTGCGATGTTCTTCTCAATTGCCGTAGAAACATTGAACCTGATCCGCAACAAAAAGAACCCGCTGTAACCCGCACAGGGGAAGTATTCTTGCTTCCCCTCTGTTTCTTTTAAGAATTTACTGCTTATCATCTTCATCAAGTCGAGTTATTACTAGACTGTATATGTCATTCCACACCACACGAGGCGAATAACGATGAAAAAATGGGCAGTTCTTATTTCCGCTGTCGGTCTGGCATTTGCGGTTTCCGGTTGTAGCAGCGATTACGTGATGGCTACTAAAGATGGCCGTATGATCCTGACTGACGGTAAACCCAAAGTCGATGATGACACCGGTTTAGTCAGCTATCGCGATCAGCAAGGCAATGAGATGCAAATTAATCGCGATGATGTTTCACAAATCATTGAACGCTAAGGTTCCCTTCATCTTCCAAGCTGCAGATTCGTTGGGGCCAGCGTAAACGCTATTTAATTGGCTGGAGCCTTTTGTCCTGCAGCTTAAAATATATTGGGCACCAAACGCGCAACGCCCCGCTGGCCTGTAACACTTTTTCTTTACATCCCTCTTCCGCTTTTGCTTCCCCTCTGCCATGTTATTAGTCCATTTTTTGTCGGGCGCGTGCCTGACCGACTTATCAGAAGAATAAGGAAAGCGGCTATGCACTATCACCGTATCCCCCACAGCTCTCTTGAAATAAGTACGCTAGGTCTGGGAACCATGACGTTTGGTGAGCAAAATAGCGAAGCCGACGCGCATGCACAGCTTGATTACGCCGTTCATCAGGGTGTTAACCTCATTGATGTCGCTGAAATGTACCCTGTCCCGCCGCGTCCGGAGACACAAGGGTTAACCGAAACTTATGTCGGTAACTGGTTAAAACAGCGCGCGAATCGCGAGAAGCTGATCATTGCCACCAAAGTCAGCGGCCCAAGCCGCAATAACGACGCAGGCATTCGCCCGAACCAGATTCTGGATCGCAGAAATATTCGTGATGCGCTGGATGCCAGCCTGAAGCGTCTACAAACCGACTATATCGATCTCTACCAGGTTCACTGGCCGCAACGCGCTACTAACTGTTTTGGCAAACTGGGTTATACGTGGACGGATAATGCCGTGCCAGTCACGCTGCTTGAAACTCTGGAAGCGCTCACTGAGTTCCAGCGAGCCGGGAAAATCCGCTATATCGGTGTTTCCAACGAAACGCCATGGGGGGTAATGCGTTATCTACAACTGGCTGAAAAGCATGATTTGCCGCGCATCGTGACCATCCAGAACCCGTACAGCCTGGTCAACCGCAGCTATGAAGTCGGTCTGGCAGAAATAACCCAACGCGAAGGCGTGGAACTGCTCGCCTATTCTTGCCTGGGGTTCGGTACCTTGACCGGTAAATATCTTAACGGCGCCAGACCTGCTGGTGCGCGCAATACGCTGTTTAGTCGTTTTACGCGCTATAGCGGTGAGCAAACTCAACAGGCGGTCGCCGTTTATGTCGATGTGGCGAAGCGACATAATCTCGATCCTGCACAAATGGCGTTGGCATTTGTTCGCCGCCAGCCCTTTGTGGCCAGCACGCTGTTAGGCGCGACGACGCTTGAGCAGTTGAAAACGAACCTCGAAAGCTTGCATCTGGATTTGAGCGAAGACGTTCTTGAAGAACTGGAAGCGGTGAACCGGATTTATACCTATCCGGCACCGTGATATATCAATCCCCTCTCCCACAAGAGAGGGGAATACATGCTATTTCTGACGAACCTGCCAAATCCACAAGCCACCAATAGCCAGCGCAAATACCGCCCCAAAACCAATGCCAATGCCGACAATCGGCGCACCAGTTTTAACTGCCAGCGAGTAAAGTCCCAACATCAGCAGCATCGCCGCATTTTCACCGAGGTTCTGTACGGCAATTGCATTCCCCGCGCCCACGGAATGTTTACCCCGTTCCTGAAGTAACGCGTTAAGTGGAACAACGAAAAAGCCACCCATCATGCCAATCAGCACCAATAATCCGTAAGACGGAAGCAATGCGTTTTGCATGGCAAATACCAGGACGCCAACGCCAATCAAAATACCCGCTGGCATACACCGCGCCACGGTTTTGAGCGTCACCAGTTTTGCCGCTGCTCCCGCACCAACCACAATACCCACCGCAACCATGGCATTAAGATAAGTGGGCGTCGCGTTATCGGTAATTCCCAGTGCCACTGGCACCCACAAAACCAGTAAGAAACGCAACGTCACACCCGCACCCCAGAACAAACTGGTGCCCACTAGCGAGAAGCGAGTTTCACCATTTTGCCAAAGTGTACGGCAAGCGCTGAAGAAACTGCGGGTCATTGGGGTAAAACGCCAGGACTGCCCAGGACGGGCTGGCGCAAGTTTCGGAATAAAAATATTCGCGACAACAGCCCCAGCATACACCAGCACACAGACGCTAAGTGCAGCCATAATATGCCAGTCTGCCAGCACACCACCTGCCATAGATCCCAGCAGAATGGCGGCAATAGTCGATGATTCCATCAGACCGTTTGCCTTCACCAGACGATCGCCGGTGGTGAGCTCGCCAAGGATCCCATATTTAGCTGGTGAATACGTCGCCGCGCCAATTCCCACCAACGTGTAACCGATAAACGGATTGAGTCCAAAACAGATGACCGCCGCACCGATGAGTTTCAGGCTGTTGGCAAACATCATTACTCGCCCTTTGGCAAAGCTATCCGCCACCTGGCCGACAAACGGAGCAAATAAGATATAAGCGCCGACAAACACCATCTGCAAAACAGGCTGGCTCCAGTCGGGATAGAACTGCTGCTTCAGTACCGCCAGTGTGGCAAACAGCAAAGCATTATCACCAAACGCCGATAAAAACTGCGCACAGGTGACGGCCATCATGCCTCTTGACCAAATGGAGGGATCGTTCACGGCGCTATCACGCATTCTCAGTCTCCGGTTGGTCTAGCAGCGTTTTCAGGCTGACAAAATCAGGTTTCCCACTGCCTAACAAAGGTAGCTGTTTCAGGAAGCGGATGTCACGAGGTACCGCCAGCTCAGGTACGCCATTGGCGCGAGCATATTGCAGCAGTCTTTCGCGATTGAGTTCGTTATCGGTGGTGTACATCACCAATGCTTCACCTTTTGCCGCATCAGTTTTGATAACGGTTGCATGCATTTTCTCAGGCGATACACCCAACGCGAGTTGCTCGACCATCTCCAGCGAAACCATTTCACCGGCAATTTTGGCAAAGCGTTTGGCGCGCCCCTGAATCACACAAAAACCGTGCTCATCAAATTTGACTATATCCCCGGTGTCATACCAACCCGGCTCCACTTCGCCTTGTGCATTTTCAGCAGCAGGCACTTCCAGCACGCCTGGGTTTTCAACACGCAGATAGCCTTTCATAATGTTCGGCCCTTTCAGTTGCAGGCGACCACCATCTTCAATCCCGGGAACCTCCATCAGACGCGCATCCATGGCTGGCAAAATACGCCCCACAGTGCCGACTTTTGCCGCCATCGGGACGTTAATGGACACCACTGGCGCGCATTCCGTCACGCCATAACCTTCCAGAATACGCAGGCCAAATTTATCCTGCCAAAGCTGCTTAGTATTTTCCTGGAGCTTTTCCGCCCCTGCCACCACATAACGAAGTCGATAGAAGTCATACGGATTGGCGAAACGTGCATAGTTACCGAGGAAGGTCGAGGTGCCAAACAACACGGTGCAGTTACGGTCATAAACCAGTTCCGGCACAATGCGGTAATGCAGCGGGCTTGGATAGAGGAACACTTCGGCGCCGGTGAGCAGTGGCGTAAATAGGCCGACCGTCAGACCAAATGAGTGGAACAGCGGCAATGCCGACATAAAACGGTCGTTGGCGGTGAAGTCCGCGATAGTACGAATTTGCTCAACGTTCGCCAGCAAACTTTTATGGCTATGTACCACACCTTTTGGATTACCTTCCGAACCGGATGTAAATAACACCATCGCGGCATCTTCCGGCTGCTGTTTAACCTGCGCCAGGCGTGGCATCAATAAATGGCTGAAAATCCAGAGTTTATCCGAAAGCGTCACATCGGCTTTCAAATCTTCCAGAAACACCCAACGCACCTGCGTGAGTTGCTCAGGCAGATGCCATAGCTTGCCTTTATCGAGAAACTGACGGGAAGTGAAAATGGTTTTGAGTTGCGCAGCGGTAATCGCGCTGGTCAATCCTTTCACACCCGCGGTGTAGTTCATCATCGCCGGAATACGTCCGCGCGAAGAGGCACCAAAAATCACCGCCGCACTGATGGCCGCATTCGGTAACATCAGGCCAATCGTTTCGCCTGGGGCGGTGTATTTATTCAGAATACGCCCAACAAACAGTGTCTTGGTGAGCAGACTGCGGTAAGTGTCGGGTTTGAAATTAATGTCTTCAATGCAGTTTTTGCGCTCGCCATAACGATACTGCGCGGCGAGTAATGCCTCAAACAAAGTCTCACGGGGACGCACTGCCATCCGCGCTTCCATCATAATCTGATGCAGCATTTCTCCGGCCATTTTGCGACGCTCGCGCGCACGTGGCGCATCCGGCATTGGAACAGAGGTCGGCGGTAGAATATGCAGGCTGATACGCGGGAATAAACGACGTTTAACCAAACCTTTCAGGCGGCTAAAAAATGTCAGTTCAGCGCCATCAATACGAATCGGAATCACCGTCGCATTCGATTTAGCGGCGACAAACCCCGCCCCTTCATAGATTTTCATCAACGAGCCGGTCACCGAGATACGCCCTTCCGGGAAAATAACCACCGGACGACCCTGCTCAATCAGACGCACCAGATGTTTAATCGACATCGGTTTTGTGGGATCAAGCGGCACAAAATCTATCAGGGATTTCAGCCAACGGATGTACCACTGCTGGCTAATGGAAGAGTAGACCGCGAAAACCGGGCGCACGGGTAAAAACAGCGCTAACAAAATCCCGTCAATAAAGGAAACGTGATTGGGGACGATAAGAACGCGCGATTGGGAGAGAACTTGATGATCGCCATAAAGTCGTACTCTGAACAAAATACGAAATAGCGTACGGAAAAAACCAAATAGCATAGCAACTCCCTTTGTCGTGAGTCAGTGCAGACACTTGAGTGTAGTTGCAGCAGATTACACGAGTCACCGGGATGGTGCGAGAGTGAGACCATGGCAGAAAAAAGGCAAAAAAAAACCTGCGCATCTGCGCAGGTTGGTGCAAAAGAATTGTACTCAACAACGTACCTTGAATTCTCACCAATCAATACCTCTGGGATTTGAATTGTGGCGCACTCTGGGATGGCTCACCAGTGAGAAAAAGCAAGGGAATTAGCGGAAAGTGCAACCAGGTGTTTAAAACATCTTTTCCTGTTACAGGCTGAGAAATTTTGGGCAAAAAAAACCTGCGCATCCGCGCAGGTTGGTGTAATTCATGTGATCAGCATTAGATGCTGACATCACCTATCAATACCTCTGGGACTTCAAATGTAGCAGTGGGTTGTGAGTTTTCGCCATGGCGAAATAGCAACAGCGCGATGCAAACTGTAAGCAAAGATTTAGTCTGAAATCTTTAAAAATCCAGAACATGCCCGCTGTTGCCGCTGCGCTTGAATTTCAGGGTTATTTAAGTGTAACGATTACACTAAAATTGCCGCATTTCGCTTTAGTTTGCGACGGCGAATACAGTTGTGCCCTTGAAGTAGCGCGCCTTTTCCGTAACACTTAAAATTGTGTAAACGCTTACCCACTCAGGAACAATTCGATGGCGACAATAAAGGATGTAGCAAAACTGGCAGGCGTTTCTGTCGCCACGGTATCTCGTGTCATTAATGATTCCCCAAAAGCCAGCGATGCGTCACGACAGGCTGTGAATAGCGCGATGGAAGAACTTAATTACCATCCCAACGCTAATGCCCGAGCGCTTGCCCAGCAAACAACTGAAACAATTGGCCTGATTGTGGGGGATGTTTCCGACCCTTTCTTTGGCGCCATGGTTAAGGCCGTCGAACAAGTGGCCTATCGCACTGGCAACTTTTTGCTGATCGGTAACGGTTATCACAACGAACAAAAAGAACGTCAGGCGATAGAGCAACTGATTCGCCATCGTTGCGCGGCGCTGGTAGTGCATGCAAAAAAAATCCCTGATAGCGAACTGATTTCATTGATGAAGCAAATGCCAGGCATGGTGGTTATCAACCGCATCATTCCCGGATACGAGCAGCGCTGTGTGGCGCTCGATGACCGCTATGGAGCCTGGCTTGCAACGCGCCACCTGATTCAACAAGGCCATACCAAAATAGGTTACCTCTGTTCCAACCACCAGATTTCAGATGCGGAAGACCGACTACAGGGTTATTACGACGCGCTCACTGAACACGGTATAGCGGTTAATGACCGATTAGTGACTTACGGTGAACCAGACGAAAGTGGCGGCGAACAGGCAATGACCGAATTGTTAGGCCGCGGAAGACATTTCAGCGCGGTAGCTTGTTATAACGACTCCATGGCCGCTGGGGCGATGGGCGTCCTTAACGATAACGGTATTGATGTACCAAAAGAGATATCACTGATTGGATTCGATGATGTGCTGATTTCACGCTATGTACGTCCACGTCTGACCACGGTTCGTTATCCCATCATCACGATGGCCGCACAAGCCGCTGAATTAGCACTGGCGCTGGCAGAAAAACGTGAATTACCCGAAATCACGCATATGTTTAGCCCAACGTTAGTGCGCCGCCATTCGGTGATATCCCATTCGAGCGAGGAATAATATTAATCATTACTCAGCTGTTTGGTTCTCATAATATTCATTTCGATGATCGTTTGGTAAGAAGCAATATCCCCACCATTACCAGATCCGTAAGACGTCATTACACGCTGGCTTTCGGCTGTGCGAAACTGAAGATATGCACGCTCTGCGTTGTCGAATGCCTTAACAGGGTTCAGTGACTTGCTCCCTTCACTTATCTTTTCCAGTTCGACCAGATCCGCTCGTGCCTTTTTCTCGGCCGCTACCAGTTCAGCCTCAGATTGCTTCACTGCTGCCTGATAACATTCACGCTGCTCGACAGTGGTTTGTTTGTCATTGCATTGTTTGTAAAGCACCTGTGCGGTCTCAGTTGCTGCCGCAGGTAATACATACATCACAGCTAAAACCGCTCCTGCTGCAATTGCCTGGATTGAATTAAGCTTCATTTACGCTCCTTGTGTAAGGTTTAAAGTACAAATCGATAGAGGTGAACCGGCTTATTCGGGTAATCCAGCCCGTCACCGATGTACTGCCAGCCAAATCGCTCATAGTAGTCTTTGCAGGCAGAGTAGAGATAAAGTTGTGGATAGCCCAGCGTGCGGGCGTAATTGATAACGTGTTCTTGAAGTTTTGCGCCAAGTCCGCGCCCACGCTGGTGCTCATCGATGTATAACGCTGCGAGCCACGGATAAAGATCCTGCCGACTAATCAAATCACAGCGCCAAAGCCCCACCGTTCCCACCAGTTTTTCACCGTCTAGCGCAACAAATGTCAGCGGCATTTCCCCGTCTCGCTGGCTTGTCTCGACAATTGAGGCAAAAAAGTCACGACTGTCTGCTGTACCAAACGCCTGCCAAAGCCAGTCAATCACTTGCTGTGCATGCTGGGGGGCGGAGTATAGCGGCACAATTTTCACATCAGTTTCCCCTGGAAGATGGGAACCGACTCAAACAGATAACCATCAAAATCCGGCGCATCGGAATCAGACTGCTCAAGCAGACTATTTTTAACGTTTTCCAGGTGCTGCCACATCGCCTGCCACGACCCCATAACATCACGACGACGCAGAGCCGCCAGTATCGTTTGCAGGTCACCCAGCCATTTCAGACGGTAGCTACGGGTATCAATATTTGCCCGCAATTTCTGCCACATCGGGCTGCTATCAAGGTGACGCCAGATACTTTCCACCGTCGCCAACAGCATCTGGTTTTGCGAAGCGCCTGCCAAAACCAGATGAAACATCTTGCAGTTATCCTGGCTAAGATCGTTTATCGCAATGGCTCGCTGTTCCTGTTCAAGAATACGTTTGAGATTGTCGATGTCGGCTTTGGTCGCCATTTTTGCGGCAAACGCCGCAATATTGCTTTCGAGTAACTGACGCGCCTGGAGCATTTCAAACGGGCCAATATCGCTACTGAAAAAGGCCTCTTCTTCCGCTTCATTTTCTGCCGGGATACGTGTGACATACACCCCTGAACCCTGGCGAATATCAACCGTGCCTTGCAGCTCAAGCATTAGCAAAGCTTCGCGGACAATCGTGCGACTGACACCATAAGTCTCAGCAATATTTCGTTCGGGCGGCAAACGTGAGCCGACCGGATACAATCCCTGCATAATTTGTGCGCGCAGATCCTCACCAATTTCCTGGTATTGTTTTTTTTCTGGCGAAAGTACTACCTTGTCCACAATATCACCCGCATTGTTGAGTCTCAGCGGCATCTTGTTCTGCCGCTGATTAATAC
>Ga0207655_1004289_pt1 | contig 10202 bp, 13 predicted proteins | sample KBSM44metaG_FD_184398 | JGI IMG/M metagenome (GOLD analysis project Ga0207655, IMG submission 184398) | Miscanthus rhizosphere microbial communities from Kellogg Biological Station, Michigan, USA - KBS M4-4 metaG (SPAdes) (version 2) | ecosystem: Host-associated > Plants > Roots > Rhizosphere >... | reverse complement strand
AAGCGAATTCAAGGTTGAAGAGCATCGGATTACGCATCTGGATCGCAAGACCGAAACCCGGGCGGATGATCACCTCACCGTTGGCGTGACTCAACATGTAAAGGTTGGGACAGCGCAGTTTGTCGAGGCGGGTCAGGAGATTCACTACAACGCCGGGGAAAAGGTTGTGGTTGAGGGTGGCATGGAGCTGACGGCCAAGGCTGGCGGGAGCTTTGTGAAGGTGGATGCGGGGGGCGTGACGATCAGCGGGGCTGAGGTGAAGGTTAATTCGGGCGGTGGGCCGGGTGCCGGCACTGGCATCCAGATTCTTCCTCCGGTTATCCCCGGTGCTGCCGCTGCGGACAATGCAGGCAAGCTGATGCAAACGCTTCCAGGTCAAGCGAAGCCGCTAGCGGTTTTAAAAGTACCGAAGTTGCAGGCGCCAAAAGGTATTTGCGTGGAGTGTTTGAAAAAAGCGATGCGTGAAAAACTGGCGCTGCAGTCGGGGGCCGCGGCATGAGTCTCGACACATGCGCACAGGCGTGGAGCGAAGCCAGGCAAAGCAACCAGTCATGTTTCGCTATTGTTGAGGTGGGCCTGCTACCCGACCAGAAACGCTTGCAGCTTCTACAGTCCGACTTCACTCGTCGCCCCCTGATGCTGCAACCCGAGTTTGCAGAACTGCGCAATCATGGTCCATGGCTTCTTGATGTCAGCCATCTGGACTTCGAGGCGTTTCTGGCGCACGAATACTTCACCGGCTGCGAAGCGGTGACGGGTTGGATACGGACCCATTGCCCCCCCGACAAGCTCGCGACACATCTGAGCGATGCATTGCTGGCCAAAAACGACGCGGGCGAAGTGTTGCTGATACGCAGTTACGCCCCCGAAGTGCTCCCCCTGCTTTACGCCCGCAACGATATGCCTTGGCACCCATGGCTATTCGGCCCAATGCACGAGTGGTGGTTACCAACCACCAACGTTGATTGGCAGTGTTTGAAAGGTTCAGGGTTTGAACAGCCCACGGATTACCAGCCAATAACCCTGGATGCCGATCTGTGGAAAGCCATGGAAGTTGATCCGCTGGCCTATAGCCTGACCACTGAACTCGAAAAATCCGCACCGGAAGTCTTTACCAGCACCTGCCATGGCGACCGTCTGACACAAGTCAAACAGGCCTTGGCTGCCGGTCGAGACGAAGGGTTTGAAGAGTCTGAAGACGTCAGCTTGTTCGCTACCCTTCAGTTGATGGACCATGAGTTTCCGGCGAACTGGCCACAGTGGCCGCAGGCGAAAGACCTTGTTCGCGACGAGAAGTTGCCGCTGGGGATCGCGATGAGGCAGCTTTCGGAATGAGCATTACGTTTGTCTCACCTGCGCAACGCCGTTGGTGTCGTCGCAGTCTTGTCATTGGTTTTTTAGTTCTTCTACTTCCTACTATTGGCTTCTATCTTTATGGGGTACTGCCTACACCTGGTGCCGCGTTGATCTCGCATAACTACACAGACAGACCAATAGGAAGCTTTTGGGTAAATGATTTTTGGGGAGGGAACCTCGCCGTAATGGGTGGTGGGGCGTGATCTGCTGCCAGAATATAGACGCGTCTAAAGCGAAAGTTGTCTGGATTCCAAGTACGTCTCAAGCTCAAGAAAATCAAGGAATGAAAATTGAACGCCATGAAATAGAAATGCAGATACCAGAACGCAAAACTGGCGATGACACACTGCATGTTTATTTTTTTCCAGATAGCAAGATTCAATTAAGCTGGGCTTCTACGATGCAAAGCCCATTGCTATTTCAAACCTCTTCACTCGCTGACCCAGTACCTAATGCAGAAGGAAGTCGCTAATGACTGGCACACTTATCCTTGACCGATTTCGATGCACAAGGAACTTCTCCGCATGAGCCTGACAATGAATACGTCTCGGCAACGCCGATGGAACCGGCGCATCCTGATCATTACCGTTCTGATTCTGCTGGCACCTGCCTTGGGTTTTTATCTTTACAAACTATTCCGCACGCCAGGTGCTGCATTAATGTCCCACAACTATACGGATCGACCCGTTTTTAGTTACTGGGTCAATGATAACTGGGGTGGAAACGGCGGCGTCACCTGCTGTTGGCGTTTGGATGGATCAGTCGCGAAGGTTGTCTGGGTCCTCGATATGACACGTAAACAGCAGTTAGAGGGAGCGGTAGAAGAGCGTCATGAAATAACGATCCCCATGCCTCCGCGCAAATCGGGCGACGATACGTTGCATGTGTATTTTTTTCCCGATAATCGTATCGAGTTGATATGGGCCTCAACGATGCTGAGTCCGTTGCACTACCCGAACGGAGTTCCCGCCGGTGACAATATTAATGAACAAGGAAGTCGTCTATGAGTAGTCCGGCCAATCTCGACAACGCCCAAGCAATCAGCGCTCGCTCAAGTGCAGCAGCCGAAACCAAAAATACTGCGGCGCTACCCTGCAACGCGTCATTGCATATTGGTTTCTTTTTCGATGGTTTTAGCCGCAACCTCGAGGATGACTTACGAGAGGATCGGCTGAGCAATGTGGGGCGATTATTTTTGGCCCACCCTTATGACCAAACAACTCCTCCTCCCGATCCAGTCAGGCAGTTTCAGAAGTTTTACATTTCCGGCCTGGGCGCCCCCTTCGATGACACTTTGGGCACTGGTGCTGAAACGGCGGCGTCTGGTCTAAAAGGAGCCATCAATAAAACCAAAGACGATATTTCTGAACTACCAAAGGACACCGCTACAGACACCGCAGTGGAAGCAGGCAAGGACATTCTGACTGGCAAAAACTGGTGGGAACGCCTGGTTCATAATCTGAAACTGAAAAACGCGGTTGCCTCTGCACTGAACGCTGCGGCCAAGGCGTCTATCGAGGCTGTCCCCATCGTTCGAGACAACGAGTTAGTGGCCGATTTTCTCAAAACGGGTGTAGACACAAGACTTGAGGCTGCATGGGATCGATTCGAAAAGCTAGTTGACGAGATAAGCAAGACCAGCTCTGTTCCAATCAAGCGGATCTCGGTATCTGTGTTCGGTTACGACTATGGCGCTACGCTGGCGCGGGCTTTCGCGCATAAACTGTTTGAAGAATGCGATCCAGGTACCAATACCTATAAAGACGCCACTCTGGAGGTGGTATTCGCAGGTCTATTCGACGCAGTGGATCGAAGCATGGAATCTTCCGTCGTGCGCGACTTCCTGTTGCCGTTCACAAATGATGTAGATGATGGTGAGTGCCTCCCCGGTCCAGTTAAGGCCGCACTACATTTGGTAGCTGCGCATGAGTGCAGAAGTGTCCGGCGTTCCCGTCTGATCGGCACTGGCTCGCTTACTCCACGTTGGGAAGAGCGGCTGGTGCCCGGTACGAGCTACGATGTAGGCGGGGGCCTGAAAAAGGAAGACTCTCTCCATAGTCATGAACTGCATCTGGCAAGTTTGCACGAGATGTATCGTGCAGCGTTTCGAGCAGGTGTTCCATTCCCGGAAATGGAGAAGCTTCCGGATATAGGGGTTAAGCTTTCCAAGCTGTTCGAACTAAATGACCACATCAACGGCACCAGTGCCCTCGATGCCAGCAAGCGCTACATGAGCAAGGCAGGCAATCAAAGGGTGTCCGCCGAATCCTTTCTTGCCCACCGCCGCCTATACATCCAGCGCCTGCGCGGGCTTTGGGAAATGTACAGCGAGCAACACCGAGCTTATAGCGACGAGGAGGAGCGCCTTGAGCGCCCCATTCTTGGCGACCAAGGCTCGCTGAAACGGATGCTAGGCATGGGCAGCGAAACCAAGGCTCAGGCTGCCAAGCGTGACAATGCGCTGAAACAAACGCGCGCGAGAAAGGCCGGTCTTCGTGCTGACCTGGGATGGCTTGAGCAGGTAGACCGCGAGGCCTGGCGGTTGCGTACGGGATTTGCCTCTCCACCGGAAAAGGCGCTGCTGGATGAATGGTTCGCGTCCAAGCCCAAAAATTTGAGCTTCGATATCGAGGACTTGCTTGAGCTGTACCTCAACGACCAGTTCATGATGAGTCAGATGCCGCAAACTCAAACCACCATCAAGTACTTCCTGGTGCGAGAGTTCGACAGCCCCGATCTCACCAAAACCAAAGGTATGGCTCCGGATTACCTGGAGCAGATCAAAGGCTGACTCTGCACAGTTCACAAACAAGCCAGGCTCCCACAAGAGCCTGGCTTGTTTGTGAAAGTGTGGCGTCAGACCGGCGCCTTCCACCCCATCATCTGCTGCTGCGCAACCAGCAGCAAATCGCACCCATCTTGCGTCAGCAGATAAAGCGCGTGAGTAATGTGCGGAATATCTTGAACATCACCGTTCTTGAAACATTGGCAATGGAGCGTTTCAAGTAACTGGCTGGCTGCTCGGACACGCTGTAACGCGGCTTCGAGAATGTCTTGGGGATTGGCCTCGGTGTCGATGACCATTGGGCTTGTCTCGGTAACGCTGCTTTTGATTGAGCGATAGCGATCGGGGAATGGATTTAGCTTTGGCATAGTAAGTTACTCGTCTGTTTTGAAGTAACCGTCAGCACCGTGACCAAACGATGGGAGGCGGACTGTATACAGGCTTGGTCAACCGAGAACAGTAACTCAGCTCGCCCGAAGGCGTCCTGCACACAGCCGCCACAGCAATGCGCCATAAGGACATAGATGTCCGTAAGGCGAATCATGGCACACATATGTGCACTGTTCTCAGGTGACCAAACCTGCTCGCTGATTTTGCAGCGAGGTCAAACAGTAAACGCTGGTAGCCTGCCGGCGAAAGACGACAAAGAGTCCGAGCGTGTAGGAACACGCCGAAGCTCCCTCAGTTTTTTTACCTATATGAAACCTCTGTCAGAAACCTCCTCACGACAGGCGGCATTCGGTCGGGTTAACCATCGCTTAACCCCGCGGTCCAAAACTTTACTGGACCGCACGCCCTCAGAGTTCTCTGACGCCCAGTGCGGCAGGTTCGACGCCTTAACGTCGAGCTGACTTTAAGCCTGCATCGGAGATCTTTCATGAACACGCGCACCTTGCTGATCACCACCGCCCTCGCCTGCACCGCGTTTGCCGGCCTGGCCCAGGCCAATGACACTTCGAGCTCCCAGGCGGTGCCGTACCACTACGGTATGCCGCTGCACGTGGGCAAGGTCATTACCTTGACCGAACCGCAGACGCTGGACTGCAAAGTGGTCACAGCCGACATGAAGTACATCGATAGCACCTCGGGCAAGCCCGCGGAAATCTCCTACCGTAAACTTTCCGACGCCTGCAGTTATCAGAACTGACTGAAAGGTCTGATTCAACACGTTGCGGTATTCCTGTGAGGGGTTCTGGCGCTATGCTCTAGCGCCTCCCCTCCACTGCCGCAAGGATTCGCCATGCAGTTATCGTTTCGTGCCTTGTCGACTTTTACCGCCGCGCTGTGTTTTCTGTTGGCCCTGGTCTGGGGTTTGATGCCCGACTGGTTGCTTTCAATCTGGAGCATCGAGTACTCGTTGGCGGTGGGCGTTGTCGCGCGGCGCAGTGCAATGCTGTTCGCGGCATTGGGCGTGATGTTTTATCGGGTTCGAAACGAGGCGCCTTCGATCACCCGCCATGCGCTGAGCAATGGTTTCATGGTCGGCTGCTGGGGGCTGGCAGCATTGGGCTTCGGCGAATGGCTCAATGGCCATGCCGGTCCGGGCATATTGCTTGCGGTGGTGTTCGAACTGGCGCTGGGTCTGGCATTTCTCCAGACCCAGCGCGTGTCGATGGAACTCGAAACCGTGGGTTAAAGCGCTTTTCTGTCTGGATGCAGGGTCTGGGCAATGGTTTGGCGCTGCATGTCAGAGCGCAGTCCAGCAATCAAGTCATTGATTTCCCGGCAACCATTCAGCTGTTTGGCATTTATTCCTGTTTTCATTAGATCGAGGTGATCGGTTTCACGATCGGAATACACCTTGACGGTCATCGACAGGTCCGGCGACAGCGTGCATTGACAACGTTTCGGCAAAAAACTGCTTTCAATGATATTGCGAAGTTCCAAGGCAGAAAGAAACATGACGACCCTCTCCTTAATGTGAGACTGCCAATCAACGATCGACACTGACTCAATGAAATCCCTGGTCAGCTTAAGACCAGCTACAGCATAAAACATGCCTTGGATTTCGCACTGCAGCTCATCGGTAAATCAACGATTTAGCGAAACCGCGCGTAAATAGCCCATGCAATATGCAAGAAAGGCGTTGTGGTGCCCCTGCAATTTGCATACATCCAGCGACAAGTTTGCATTGGCCGACGACGCCAGTAAGAATGCGGCCAATCAATTCAGTATCCGCTGACCCCACTCGCACGCAAGGAGGCACCATGGGTTCTTTGACCTGTATCACTACCGTCGGGCTGATTGTTGCCGGGATGTCGACCATTGCTCACGCCGCGAAACTCGAAGAAGTTGCGCCGTTTCCGAAGCCCGAGAGCGGTTTCGCCCGCCAGGTCATTCACCTTGCCCCGCAGGCTCAGGAAGACAGCTTCCAGGTCGAAGTCCTCGCCGGCAAAACCCTGACCGTCGACTGTAATCGCCAACGCTTGGGCGGCATTCTCGAGGAGAAAAACCTCGAGGGCTGGGGCTACCCGTTCTACCGACTGGAAAAAGTCATCGGCCCGATGAGTACGCAGATGGCCTGCCCTGACGGCAAAAGTAAAAAGGACTTTGTGCCGGTGGTCGGTGACGGTTTCATGCTGCGCTACAACAGCAAACTGCCGATCGTGCTCTACGTGCCCAAAGACGTCGAAGTCCGCTACCGGATCTGGTCGGCGTCAAGCAAGGTCGAGAAAGCCGCCCAGGAATAACCGTTCTATCCCGTTACAGGAGCGCCATTTTGATTACCTGCCACGTCAAATATGTGATCGATCCGTATCAACTCAGCGAATTCGAAGCCTACGCCAAGGCCTGGCTCGGCATCGTCGAGCGTTTGGGCGGTACGCACCACGGGTACTTCCTGCCTTCCGAGGGCGCGAGCAATATCGCCTACTGCCTGTTCAGCTTTCCTTCGCTGGCGGACTACGAAAGCTACCGGCATATCGCAATGACTGACGACGAAAGCGCCGCGCTCGTAGCTTCGCTGGTCGAAAAGAAATTTATCGTCAGTTACGAGCGGACCTTTCTGCGCCCGCTGCTGGCCTGACACCGCTTACGCCGGGGCACCGCTCAATGCGGCGCGCTCGGCCACATGGCGCAAACTGTCGAAATTGATATTGGCGCCCGAGTCGATGGCTACCAGTGTCTGCCCCCGAGCACCGGTCTGCGCCACGTATTTCTTGATTCCGGCGACGGCCAAGGCACCAGAAGGTTCGGTGATCGAGCGGGTATCGTCGTAGATATTCTTGATGGCGGCGCAGAGTTCGTCGTTGCTGACGGTCAACACCTCATCGACGCAAAACCGGCAGACGTCAAAACCATAAGCACCGATCTGGGCGACGGCCACACCGTCGGCGAAAGTGCCTACAGTCGGCAAAACAACTCGCTCGCCGGCCTGTAATGCCGCGTATAAACAGGCGGAATGCTCCGACTCGACGCCGATGATGCGGACTTCAGGTCGCAAGTATTTGACGTACGCCGCGATGCCAGCGATCAGGCCGCCGCCACCCACCGGGACGAAGATCGCGTCCAATGGGCCTTGATGCTGACGCAGGATTTCCATGGCGACGGTGCCCTGCCCCGCGATCACGTCCGGGTCGTCGAAGGGCGAAACAAAGGTGCGACCGGTTTGCTGCGCCAGGTTCAATGCATAGTCCAACGCAAACGGAAAACTCTCACCGTGCAGCACCGCATCGGCGCCCCGACTGCGCACACCCAGCACCTTCAGTTCTGGCGTCGTACACGGCATGACGATAGTCGCCGCAATTCCCAGTTCACGGGCCGCTAGTGCCACGCCTTGGGCATGATTACCGGCGGAAGCGGTGATGACCCCGCGAGCCCTTTGCTCATCGCTCAACTGCACCAGTTTGTTGTAGGCGCCGCGGATCTTGAAGGAAAAGGTCGGTTGCAGGTCTTCGCGTTTGAGCAGGATTTGATTGCCGAGCGCCTCGGACAACGCGGGCGCCGGTTGCAGCGGCGTACGCACCGCGAGTTCGTACACGGGCGCGGCGAGGATCTTTTTCACGTAGTGCTCAAGCAAGGTCTGCTGGGCGGTGGTGCTGCTCATGGTCGTCTCCTGACTTTGATCGGAACCCAAGAGACAGAAAGTAAAAACCCGCCTCTAGGGCGGGTTGGGTGCTGCAGTCGTGAGCTAGCCCGCCAAATAAGGAATGGCGGTAATAATGCTTGGCTGGCAGCGCAATACAGTAGAAGTCATGTCCGGAAATTAGCCGGACGCTGATGGCAAGTCAATGGCCAATTTTACTCGGCCTCTGTAGGCTGGCGACTCTGCTCATTGTCCCAAGGAAGGAAACCATGAAGTCTGTCGCCCTGCCCCTCATTGCCCTGATTGCGTTCGCCGGCTACACCGTTTCGGTGATGCTCCAGGCTGAACAGTCATTGATCGACTTCGGCCTCAGCCTGATGTCGCGCCCCGACACGGCGCAGGTGGTGATTGATTTGTACCTGCTGGCGACGCTCGCGGGCATCTGGATGTACTCGGATGCACGCAAGCGTGGCCAGTCAGGGTGGACAGTGATTCCTTATCTTTTGATCACCGCACTATTCGTTTCCATCGGGCCGTTGTTGTACTTGGTGGTGCGTGGGCTGCAGGATCGAAAGAAAGCCGTAACAGTCCATCAAGAGACCTGATCCTGGAGTTTTGGGGCGGTGGTTTTTCACTTCAATCCGACTTTGTACAACGCCCCGTCATCCTCATCGGTCAACACATACAAATACCCGTCCGGGCCTTGCCGCACATCGCGAATTCGCTTGTTGAGTTCGCCCAGCAATCGTTCTTCGTGAACGACCTTGTCGCCATCGAACTGCAAGCGGATCAACTCCTGGCTCACTAACGCGCCGATAAACACGTTGTGCTGCCAGGCCTTGAAGCGGTCGCCATCGTAGAACGCCATGCCGCTGAGGCCGGGGGACTTTTCCCAGACATGGTGCGGGGCGACGGTGCCTTCGGCGGTCTTGCCCTTGGCTTCCGGAATCGGCTGGCCGGAATAGTTGATGCCATGGGTTGCCATCGGCCAGCCGTAGTTCTTGCCACGCTCGATGATGTTGATTTCATCGCCACCCTGGGGACCGTGTTCGTTTTCCCAGAGGGTGCCGGTCCAGGGATTGAGCGCCGCGCCTTGCGGATTGCGCTGGCCGTAGGACCAGATTTCCGGGCGTACGCCGGCCTGGCCGACAAAGGGGTTGTCATCCGGCACCTTGCCGTCCGGGTAGATCCGCACGACCTTTCCTTGCAGCTTGTCGAGGTCTTGGGCGGTCGGCCGGTCATTGTTCTCGCCAAGGGTGATGAACAGATAGCCGTCGCGATCGAATACCAGGCGCGAGCCAAAGTGGTTACCGAGTGAAAGCTTGGGCTCCTGGCGAAAGATCACTTTGAAATCCTTGATGGCTGTCAGGTCGTCAGACAGACGTCCGCGACCCACCGCCGTCCCGGCCTTGTCGCCCTCACCGCCACCTTCGGCATAAGACAAGTAGACCGTGCGGTCTTGCTTGAAGTCGGGCGACAACGCTACATCCAGCAAGCCGCCCTGCCCCTTGGCCCAAACCTTTGGCACTCCACTGAGCGGAGCGGAAAGTTTACCGTCGGCGCTGATCACCCGCAGGTTGCCGGGCCGTTCGGTCACCAGCATCCCTTGGCGATCGGGAAGAAACGCCAAGGCCCAGGGATGTTCGAGCCCCTTGGTCATTGTCGTCACCTCGAGGGTGCCCTGTTCGCTTTGAAAACTCTGGGTTGGCGCTGCGAAAGCGGGCGCCGTGACGGTGATCAGTGCGCTGGCACACAGTGTGGCCAGAAGGGTTTTACGCAACATGCACGATTCCTTTTGTCGTTTGAATGGCTGGCAAGAACGCTGTTGTGCCGTTCAACGGTTGCTGGTGCCTGAGTCTCGAGGAGGTGGATTGGGAATGAATTTCGGTGGAGTGGCGGAAGGCGAGCGATCCTGGGGATAGCGGTTGCCGATGCCACCATTATCAAGCGTCGGTGGCCGCGGCACGGGCACTGTGTTTGGGCCACGGATGGCCGGCGCGCTGGGTTGCGTGCCTTGCATGCTGTTGGGATTGGCCC
>Ga0207655_1004288_pt1 | contig 10203 bp, 12 predicted proteins | sample KBSM44metaG_FD_184398 | JGI IMG/M metagenome (GOLD analysis project Ga0207655, IMG submission 184398) | Miscanthus rhizosphere microbial communities from Kellogg Biological Station, Michigan, USA - KBS M4-4 metaG (SPAdes) (version 2) | ecosystem: Host-associated > Plants > Roots > Rhizosphere >... | reverse complement strand
AAACCGAATTAATAAATTGTATCCATATCTTTTAGTGTTTCATGGTTTATCCTATGCATAGTTTTTTAAAACGTGAATAGAATATGAAATTCAAATATTTAGCATTAGCTGTACTTCCTTTAGCCCTAGCGGCTTGCCAATCTGGCGATATTCAAAAATTGGGTGATACCGCTGTGAAAGTATTACAACAACAAGGTAATGCAGAGCAAACATTAAATGCTTATCAATGGTCTTATCAACCAGCAGATACCAAACAACCGATCGTACTTAATTTTGCAGACCAACGTCTAAGTGTTGCGACTGGCTGTAACCGACTAATGACCAGTGCAAAAGTTGAAAACGGTTTATTGGTTACTGGCAATATCGCATCAACCAATATGATGTGTTCTCCTGAATTAATGAAACAAGAAAGTTTTGCTGCGGCATTGTTCCAATCAAATAAAACAGCATTTGTACTCGATACAGCAAACACTGAAAGCCCAACGCTTACTTTGGTAAACGCGACAGGTGGTAAAGTTGTATTTACAGGTAAAATGACACCTGAAACTAAATACCAAAGCCAAGGTGAAACAATTTTCTTAGAAATCAGCCCAGAAACTAAAGAATGTTCTGCTGGTGTAAGAAAAATGCAGTGCTTACAAGTACGCGAAATCAAATATGCTGACAATGGTGTAAAAACCCAAGTAGATAAAGATTGGACATATTTCTATGACGATATCGAAGGCTTTACCCATAGCCCTGCTGAGCGCCAAGTGGTTCGTGTAAAACGTTATGAGATTAAAAACCCAGCTGCTGATCAGTCTAAATACGCTTATGTACAAGACATGATTATTGAACGTGAAACTGTAAAATAATCGTATAGAAAAGCTGAAGTTCAACTTCAGCTTTTCTTTTTTAGCTATTTATCAACACATGCTATTAAATCAGTTTTACGCTTTTCAATCAGACAATCAAAATATTTTTATCTTAAGCTTTGCGTCTCAATTTTAATCGATGCAGAACATCCAATATTGGACAATAATTAAAAAAGTAGTGAATATAAGCACTCAATAATAGAAACTTAAGCCATCCATAGTGATTGCAGCAAAGCACACTTTTTAATACAGCAAAATCGACAAAGGTAAAGTCATGAATCACAAATTAAGCATTGCACTACTCTTACCCTTGCTCGTCATGGCATGTAGCCAAGAATCCACAACTCAAAAAGTTCCGACGCCAGCGCCTGTAGAAACCCAAGTTTCAAATACAGCAGCTCAACCACAAATTATTTTTTTAGAGGTCAGTCCTGAAACTCGACCTTGTACTGGTGTCGCACCACAAACCTGTCTTTTAGTCCGTGAATTAACATTGAGCGAAACTGGTCAAAAAAATTATAGCGAGAAAGAAGCGAGTTATTTTTATGACTCTATTGACGGCTTTACCCATAATTCAAAGTCTACTCAAATTATTAAGGTCAAACGCACAGAAATTGCCAATCCTGCAGCTGATCAGTCTCAATACCAATATGAACTCGACTCAATTGTTGAAACCATTCCAAGCAAATAACCTTATCACTGTTTTTCTAATTGCTCAGATAAAAAAACCGATGCAAAAGTTATTACTAGTGTTTGAAAATATATAAAACATATCAAATAGACTCTCTAGGGATTCTATTTGATATCAACCATAGGATATTAAACTTGTTTATTTTTAGTTGAAGTTATATATGATAGCTAAAAATGACAATTGAAATTTCCTTAAAAAAGAGCCTAACAATAATGCTCTTTTATAAAAACTGATTAGTTACTCTGGAGTCTTATTAGGACTAGCTATCATTGCTTTATGTCGAGATGATGTGCTTAGCAGAGGCATTTCTTGCTGAAACTAAGCTAATAGTTTTTGTTGCGATTAGTATCTACTTTTCTTCCGTAAATTAGTACTTAATAAATTCACTGATCATACCCAAGCTGTCATCTGAATTTGGATCGCTTAGGGGCTTTGTATTCTTAAATATTTGTGCAACAAAGCCATTCAAATAGTTATCTTTTTACAGTCAACCAATTTATAAAATCCATAGTGAGTATATATTAAACTAGTTGATAGGAATTTAAATTAAGCAGTTAATATTTTTAGAAAAAAAAGAAAAAAATTAAATTGTCATTCAGTAGGGAACGAGCTATCTTTAACTTGAAAAATAAATTAGTAATGATGTATATTGTGTGAAAATAAACACTTATATAAAGATGTTAACGAGGGATTAAGTGAGTCAAGAAATCAATATTTTTGTTAGCTACTGCCATACAAACGATGAAGATCAAAAATTTTTAGATGATTTATTAATGTTTATCAAGCCTGCTATTAACAATTTAAGCAATGCTAAATTGTGGGTTGATAAACATATAAAGACAGGTCAAGACTTAAGACCCACTATTGAAGAGGCTCTTACTGAAATGAACCTCATGATTTGTATGGTTAGCCCAGAATATTTGAATTCAGACTACTGTATCAATAAAGAGCTGCAAGATGCACTGGAAAAGAGAAAAATTGGGACAGCTAATATTTTCCCTATTATCCTAAGAAAATGTCCATGGAAGTATACTTTTTTTGGACAGGTTTTATGTCAACCTAAAGATGGTAAGCCTTTAAAAGACTGGGATGATCGGGACGAGGTATTCTCTGATATTACTGATGAATTGATGGATGTCATTTACCACATACGAAGTAATGCTATGGACGAAAAAAAAAAGTAATAATTAGTGACAATGTTAGCCATGAACTGATGGTTCCTGATAATAACCAGTTATCTAATTATCTGAACAATTTAGGCATACATATCACCCATGCCAAGAAAGACTTTATTACACTAGAAGAATTATTCGTATATCCTGATATACGAATAATTAATGATATTTCTACCATCCAGAAACCTGCTTGGACACCACAAGAAGTCCTAGATAAGTTCAAGCTAGTTTATTTCCGTGGTACAGAAGAAACAGGAAAGACATCCCTTTTCAAAAAATTAGCACAGGATTCGATTAATGCTAATGAAAAAGTAATCATTCTGAATGGTACAGATATTAACAACACTAATATTATTGATCTGGTTAAAAAGTGTACTGATAAATATAATTTGAATCCAATATCTGACTTTAGTCAGTACACTATTTTTATTGATGATTTCGAGAAGCAAAAATTAAAGCCTCAATACTTAGACAATCTACTTAAAATATTGTCGGAAGATTTCAAACAAGTCGTACTTTTTATTGATAAAAAATCAATCATCCATGAGCAGAATAAATATTTAAAACATGGCTTCTATGAGGTTGAAATTCAGCCATTTGGATATAAAAAACGATATGAACTAATTAAGAAATGGGTCCTTTTAGAATCTGAAAATGATGAAAATTTAATCAGTGATGAGGCATATAATCGTATTGATATTTTTTCACGTCAGTTCGACTCCATAATGAAAAAGAATATTATGGATTCACGGCCAATTTATATTCTTAGTATTATGCAGACCTTAGAGAACCTGTCACATACAAATGGAAACTATTCTCTAACATCTTATGGTCAATGTTATCACGTCTTGATAACAGCAATGCTCAGTAAAGCAAAAGTAGGAATGCAAGAATTAGACGGTGTTTTAAACTTCCTTTCCTATTTAGCTTACTACTTCTATAAATTGAAGATTGATAGTATATCTGATGAAGAATTCTCTGAGGTTTTAGCTGAATATAGTAAATTATATGTTCCGCCTAGTAACTTGAAAGATGTATTAATAAAATCTGGGATTTTAGTTACACCAGATAAAGATTCTTTGAAGTTTTCTCAGAAGTATCTGTATTACTTTTCATGTGCAAAACACTTATCGGATAATTCTAAAACATTACAGGCTGATATAACTTATCTCTGTGAAAATATCCACAACGAACAGAATGCCAATATTTTAATTTTTCTAGTACATCATTTACGTGGTACTGATTTACTGGATGAAATTTTGCAACATGCGACAAAGCTATTATCACATGTGACGACATTTGATATGTCCTTAAATGCCACTTTGGGATATAAGCAAATTATTGGAGATCGGCTCTTAAAAATAGCTCTGGACAATGATAAAAGCCCAGAAGAACAGCGCGCAGATTTATTGGAACGCAAGGATAAAATGGAGGAAGAACTTGGTGAGTTCTCCCCTATTGAATACTCATTAAACACGAATGATATTAATGAAAGAACGCTTGATACCTCTCAGGAATTTGAGCTTATTCAACAAGCCACATCTGCTTTGAGAAGCATTGATGTATTAGGTCAGATAGCTAAGAACCGTCATTCCTCCATTCAAATTCAAGGTTTACAGCATATCCTTAGTTCTTCTTATGATACTGGTTTAAAGGTATTGAATTTCTATCTAAGCATTTTTAATGAGAAAGAAGATGATTTAGAGGAACTTTTACTTAATGTCGTACTGGAAAATAATGAAGATATTACAGAAGGTGAAGCTAAAGAATTAACCAAAGAAATGATTAACAATTTTATTTTTGGTATTTGTTTTTATATGATTCAGCTAATTTCACAGTCTACTGCCCATAGTAAGCTAATACATATTAGTAGTTCTATGTGCGTAACTGATGGCGATAAAAAACCATCAGCAGCTTATCTTTTAATTAATTTGTACTCGCAGTTACTTGTTAGCCACAAATTACCAAAGCCATCAATTAAATTGATTAAAAAGGAACACTCTAATAATATTCTTGTTATGTCACTACTTAAATCTATTGTGGCAAATCATGCATATCTACATAATTTAGACTTCCAAGATAAACAATGGATTCAGGATTTTCTTGAAATTCCTGTAGCTAATCAAATTAAATCCAATACGCATACATTATTACCTATGCCCGAATAATTTATAAGGACAAGACATGTCAATTCAAGCAAAAGATGTACAACGAGGATGGTTATTTAGAACCCCGAATAATCAAGAGCGAATTGTTTTAGGCTTCAATACTGAAAAAAAAGTGGTTTATGCAATCCGTGGCGGTAATGTAGGCGGACCATTTTCGGTTCGTAATGCATCATCAATCGAGCGTTTTATTGACAAATGTTCTGAACGATTAGAACAGTATTCAGATGAACAAATGGAACGGGTCAAGGTGCAATGTAATGCCCAAAACCTCACTTTGACCACCACCCTGTAAAAGGTAATAAGAACAGATGTCTAAGATATCTGTTCTTTACATAGTATTACTGAGTAATCTGGAGGTGAAGATAAATTTTTATGAATGGCTTAAATGTATGATCTTTGGTAGCTCTGTATCTGAACAATATAGTTGTTATCTTCGGGGTAACGGATTAGCCTTAGTGAAAAATGTAACCAACATTATGATTAAATTAATAAATCTTTATTTTCAAAGATTTATTTTTTATTTCCTGCTAGTCATAAAATACAAAAAATAGAGTAAAAGATGATCAAATAATTCATAAAAAAAGTGATTCCATTTTTCATATTATTAAATCTATCGTTCAAATTGATAAAGCATTTAGTTCATTTCAATTATTAGATTGAAACAAGACTTATATCGAACACCAAACTTTTAGGTCAGCTCTTGTCGTTTTCTTTATGTACGATTCAGTATATGTCAATAACTTTGATACCTCATCGGTAATAACTGATTTACTTAAGCTGGGCTGAACAATTGTTAGCTCCAATTTATTTGACATCGTATTGGCAATATTTCTATATTTTTCTAAGTCAAGGTTAGGTAATTTCTAAGCTTGGCTCCATCAAAGATGAGAATGGCAGATCATTATTTAAACCATGGTTTGTATCTGCTGTGCAAAAAATATTAGCTGAAATATAAAAAATGGCTGGCAATATGCCAGCCATTTTTTACATACTGTTTTTATACTCACATAAAAACTATGAAAACATAACTAGTTATAAAATAATATAAAAATATAGATTAACTTATGTTTATATACCGTTAACTAGATATAAGGTGATCCATCGGTTTTAAGTTCAAAATCAAACTGAGATTAGAACACGCCTTGCGCTAACATCGCATCGGCAACTTTGACAAAACCAGCAATATTTGCACCATTTACATAGTTCACTGTGCCATCAGCTTGAGTACCGTATTTCACACAGTTACGATGAATTTCTTTCATAATTGCATGTAGGCGCTCATCCACTTCTTCAAATGTCCAACCCAAACGAATCGAATTTTGTGACATTTCAAGACCAGAAGTGGCAACACCACCTGCATTAGACGCCTTACCAGGTGCATAAAGAATTTTTGCTTCTACAAATTTTTCTACAGCTTCTAGTGTTGAAGGCATATTGGCACCTTCAGCAACACAGATTACACCATTGGCAAGCAGTACATCTGCATCTTCTTCATTTAATTCATTTTGCGTTGCGCATGGCAATGCAATATGACACTGAATTGACCAAGGGCGTTGACCTTCTAAATATTCAAAACCGTGTTTTGAAGCAAACTCAGAAATACGTCCACGTTTTACGTTTTTAAGTTCCATCACTTCAGCAAGAAGCTCATTGGTAAAGCCATTTTTTACATGTACTGTACCGTTTGAGTCAGATAATGAAACCACTTTCGCACCTAAGTACATGGCTTTTTCTGCAGCAAACTGCGCCACATTGCCCGAACCTGAAATCACCACAATTTTATCTTTGAAGCTTTCACCACGAGTTTTTAGCATTTCTTCAGCAAAATAAACTGTACCAAAACCTGTTGCTTCTGGGCGAGCCAAAGAACCACCGAATGATGAACCTTTACCCGTAAATACACATGAAGTGTCATTACTGAGCTTTTTCATCATACCCGCCATGTAACCGACTTCACGACCACCCACACCAATATCCCCTGCTGGAATATCAGTATTAGAACCAAGGTGACGGTAAAGTTCGATGATTAATGCTTGGCAAAAACGCATGATCTCGCCGTCAGATTTGCCTTTCGGATCGAAATCAGAACCACCTTTACCACCGCCCATAGGCAGTGTGGTCAAGGCATTTTTAAACGTCTGCTCAAAACCTAAAAATTTTAAAATAGAGAGATTTACAGATGGGTGAAACCGCATGCCGCCTTTAAATGGACCAATAGCAGAATTATATTGAACACGAAAAGCACGGTTAACTTGAGTTTGACCCTTGTCATCTACCCATGAAACACGGAATTGAATCGCTCGTTCTGGCTCAACAAGACGTTCAAGTAAACCGTGCTCAGCATACTCTGGGTTTTTCTCAATAAATGGCCACAAACTGGTCATAACCTCTTCCACAGCTTGTAAAAACTCTGGTTGATTTGGATCACGTGCTTTAACGTAATTTAAAAAGTCATTCAGGCTATTATATTTCAACGCTCATTCCTCAGCAGAAAATGATACAAAAAAGGTCAACCCTTTTAATAAAATGATAAATTTTGGCGCAAAGTATTTAATCCCTTTTGTATATAATCCACAACCTTTTTTCAAATGTTTTTTCAAATAATATTTAAATTCAATATGATAATTTCTAATCAACCCCAAATAAAATGTCAATTTGTTGGCGTTTTTAAACAAAAATTATTCAATATTTTGATCTAAATTAGCGCATTTTTAGCGCCAAATTAGAGCAAAGATTTTCACTGTAAAACATGCTAAAATTGCAAAATATTCTTCGCTTTTACCAAGTATTTGTTCATTTTTCTTTAAAGTTTTATTCACATGAATTCATCGCTTTCCTTCATTCAGCAAATAGATGCTATTTTGCCACAAACACAATGTGGACTCTGTGGTCACCGTGATGGGTGTCTACCTTATGCAAAATCTATTGTAGAAAAAGGTGAAGCAGCCAATAAATGTGTGCCAGGTGGGCAACCTGTTGCAGATGCGCTTGCTGATATACTCAATCGCAATAAACTCGTTGCTGAACCAAGTGTCTGGCCAATTCAAAGCGATGGCCGCCCACAACGCATGAAAGCTATTATTCGTGAAGATGAATGTATCGGTTGCACCAAATGCATCAGTGCTTGCCCTGTAGATGCCATTATTGGTTCTGGTAAACTAATGCATACCATACTTACAGATTTATGCACTGGGTGTGAACTATGTATTGCTCCTTGCCCAGTAGATTGCATCGATTTAGTTGAAGACATCCAGCCTATTCCAAATGACGAACAACGTTTCTTAGAACAAAATGACTTACGTGGTCGTTACTATGCCCATATTCAACGTGAAGAAAAGCTACGCATCCATCGTAAAGGCCCTGTGGTTCGTGCAGAAATCGACACTGAACTCTTTGCACAAATAACACAGCAAAGTCAGGCTTTACCTACAATTGAAATCAACCAACCCATAATAAAAAATCCAATTGTTACAGATGCTAAAACCACCATTCAATTGGCTAAGCTGCGAACTCAAATTAAAAAATTAGAGAAACAATTGAGTGTTCGAGCAGATGAAAATAAGCAACATCAATTAAATGAATTGATTCAACAGTTATCTGTTTTGCAAGAGGATGCATCATGACTGTAAAGAATATGACCAAAAAGCAGATTCAGATTTTCTTTGAACGATTACGTAAGCAACGCCCAAATCCTAAAACAGAACTCAATTACTCAAACCCATTTGAGTTGCTTGTCGCCGTTACCTTATCGGCTCAAGCCACAGATGTAAGTGTCAACAAAGCCACTGATAAGTTATTCCCTGTCGCCAATACTCCTGAACAGATTTATGCATTGGGTGTAGACGGTTTAAAGCAATATATTAAAACCATTGGTTTATATAATGCCAAAGCTGAAAATGTGATTAAAGCTTGTAAGATTCTCATTGAGAAGCACAATAGCCAAGTTCCAGACAATCGTGCTGATTTAGAAGCCTTACCTGGCGTAGGTCGTAAGACTGCCAATGTTGTACTGAATACCGCCTTTGGTCAGCCTACAATGGCTGTAGATACGCATATCTTCCGTCTTGGCAATCGCACTGGACTGGCAGTAGGTAAAAACGTGCTTGAGGTCGAACATCGTTTAATTAAAGTGATTCCAAAAGAATTTATTATAGACTCGCATCATTGGTTAATTTTACATGGCCGCTACTGCTGTATTGCACGTAAACCCAAATGCAATGAATGTATTGTGTCAGATGTTTGTAATTGGCCTGATAAATATGAGTTTGGCGCTGCACGCGAAGTCAAAACAAAGTAGCGAATAAACAAGAGATTTTAGCAAAGCATAATCATCGTTTAATCAAGATCATGCTTTGTCATTTTTCTAAGGAAGTTATTTTCTGAAGAAGCAGCTAGCATCTTAAAATAGTTCTCAATCAAATCTGACTTAATACCTCTAAGGGCACCCAACCAGACTGATCATCAGATAATCTGCTACACCAAATCCAGCCATTTAGTTGTTCTTCTCCAAGCAATAGATCGCCATGATCTACATTGAGTTCTTTCGCTGTGTAATCTGCGATTGCATAGCCTTGATGCTTATTGATCCATTCAATGATTTGAGTAGGAACCCACCCCTCTAATCCATTGTCGACTGTGCAGAAATACCAATTGTCCCAATTCTCCGAGCCTTGATACTTTTCGCCTATGTTCAGCAAAGTCCCCTTTGAAAAATGAATAGGCTCTAAATATTCGCTACGATGTGCTGCTATGGCAATCAATTTCATTTGGACAGTCTTCTTATAATATGAATGCTGTGAATTTAGCATGTAGATGGATAATCAAAACACTTAGAATTAATTGTTTACACATCTCAATCATACAAATTCATCAGTTAAATTCATCAATTTGGAAGAATGAAGCGCGATGATAGATAAAGATTAATTTATCCTCTGCATGAATCTCCCTGTTTATTTTACTTTTTATTTTCCAAATCTTTCTTTAACTTTTCAAGCCGTTTCCACTCTTCAGCCACCTGTGGATGCACTTGGTAATTGCCTGATTTTCTCATTTCACGGCGTTGCTGAAGCTCTTCTTTTTGTGCTTTGCGTAGCAATTTAAAGCTCATATACAATAAGCCCAAAAGAAGCAATATACTCAAAATGACCAAGGCAATTAATACAAACTTCACTCTCTACGCCACTCTTGCAAAAAAAAGAGACCTAATATGAATCAGGTCTCTGTTATTGTCAAAGCTTAAAAAAATGCTTTGAATGCGGTCTTATTTATCTAAAATCGCAAATAAATCTTTTTGGACATCTTCTATTGGACGTAAA
>Ga0207655_1004285_pt1 | contig 10204 bp, 5 predicted proteins | sample KBSM44metaG_FD_184398 | JGI IMG/M metagenome (GOLD analysis project Ga0207655, IMG submission 184398) | Miscanthus rhizosphere microbial communities from Kellogg Biological Station, Michigan, USA - KBS M4-4 metaG (SPAdes) (version 2) | ecosystem: Host-associated > Plants > Roots > Rhizosphere >... | reverse complement strand
GAATGCACGTTCCACTTTCTCGGTGGTCAGTTCTTCTACGCCGCTGGCTGTAAGCAGACGTTCTACGTCTTTGTAATCCAACTTCGGTGGCTCTTCCTCATGGGATTCCTCGTTCACTTCAATAACCCGGTTGATCTCTTCATATACATGAGCCAGGGTTGTGGCATCCATCTGCTCACCCGTGATCTCTTTGACGATATCCTCGAATATTGCGCGCTCCTCCAAGGCCGTCACAGAACGTTCCCCATTCAGCACATTTTCAACAAAATGAGGGTCCGGGAAATTGGATTTGCCCGTGCAGTACAGCACACGATTTACGTCGGAATAGTTGTCCGTAACGCTTGGATATAGGAAACCCTGCTCCGGCGTGCTTAATTTGATGATCGGATCAACGATGATGTTGTACTTGAATTCCCGCTCTACATAGTCAAAGAGCAGCGTCTTCCGCTGTTTCTCCGTGGAATTCACACTACACAGGATGAAGGGATGAGCAAAGACCTCATTTTTCTCGCTTTCCTCTGTTGCCTCATTTCTCGCCTTCGTTGGCAGATAATACTGCCCTTTAATAAACGTAACCACCATATCCCGTTCATACTTGGCATCAGCCATCATACGATCGACAAGCAACAGCATCAGATCCTGCCACTCATCCGGGTCACCTGTGACGAGTGCCTGGTGAAGCATCACCTGTGCTGGCTCCTCCGCTTCTTCTTGGAACTTCAGTTCGAACAGTTTCTGATCCAGTTCACCTGTCAGCAATTTTTTGAAATTACCCATGTATAACTCTTGCTTCTCCCGATCCACCAGTTCAAACGGATGGCGTTCCCAGTGATAAACTTCATTGGTTTCTTTCGTAATATAGACATTCAGGATGTCGTAAATGTTCAGCAGGTCATGATCCAGCTTGAATTGTTTGCGAATGTGCGCGACTTCTTTTTTATTCATGATTCGTTAGACAACTCCTCAAGTAAATTGGCTTTACAAGTATAAACGATAAAAAAAAGCTTCGCCAGAAGGAGGTTTAATGTTAGTGGTTTTGTAAAGGACATAGCCCTGTAAAACAGCAAAAAACACGCCATTTCAGGCGCATGGCAATGGAAAGGGCTATATGGTCGGTCGGCTAATCTCCCGGAAGGAATAATTATTCCCAGATTACTCCTTTTATTTTATTAACCTAAACAACATTTGTCTATGTCCAAGCAACGTCAGACTATGGTTGAAATGCCCTTAATCCGTTAAGTTCATGATAGTTATACATGATAATTAATCCCCCTATTTGTAACATGGAGAAGATGGCATTAGGTTTTTTTCAAAAAATTTAGGAATCAGGACAAGGAAGGAAGCGAGTCAGATCATGAGTATTAACACCAATGCAATGATGGGATTTGCCCCTGCGCTGGGCTGGAATTCATGGAATACGTTTACGTGGGACATCAATGAGCAATTGATTCGGGATGTTGCCGATGTGTTTGTAACGGAAGGATATCGTGACGCAGGGTACGAGTACATTGTCATTGACGATTGCTGGAGCCTGAAGGAGCGGGATGCGGAGGGCAATCTGGTCGTAGACCCTGCCAAATTCCCGAGTGGAATGAAGGCGCTTGCAGATTATATTCACGACAAAGGTTTGAAGTTTGGCATGTACTCCTGTGTCGGAACACATACTTGTGCCGGGTATCCAGGCAGCTTCGAGCATGAATTTCAGGATGCGGCATTATTCGCCGAGTGGGGCGTGGATTATTTAAAATATGACTACTGCTTCAAGCCGCGCCATATCTCTGGCGAATTGTTATACAAACGCATGAGTCTTGCGCTCAAAAACTGCGGCCGCGATATTCTTTTCTCCGCCTGCAACTGGGGAGAGGACAATGTCTATGAATGGATTCGTGAATCAGGGGCCCATATGTACCGTTCCACCGGGGATATCCGTGATAACTGGGATTCTGTCAAAGAGCTGGCTCTTTCACAGCTCGGAAAACAAAGCTATACCGGCTCCTTCTGCCACAATGATATGGATATGCTCATCGTTGGTATGTACGGCGGAAGTAACAATGACTTTATCGGTAGCATTGGCGGCTGCAACGATATTGAGTACAAAACCCATTTCTCCCTCTGGTCGATGATGGGTTCACCGCTTATGATTGGATGTGATGTACGCAAGGCCAATCAGGTCACCAAGGACATTTTGCTGAACCCCGATCTGCTTGCCATTAATCAGGACGCAGAGGCACGCGGGGCTTACCGCATCAAACCTGAGCCGCAATGGTTCCATACCGATGATGTATTCATGCTGGTGAAGGTGCTTACGGATGGTGATCTGGCGATTGGTTTCTTCAATCTGAGCGACAGCCAGCGCGAACTATCCTTGCAATTTTGGGATATGGGACTGCCTTACGCATCAGGCTATTCCCTGTCTCTCTATGACTGCTGGGAGCACAAGGAACTCGGTGTATTCCGCGAGCGTTATGCTCCCGTCGTAGCGGCCCATGATTGTCTCGTCGTGCGAGCCAAACTGGTGAAATAAATGGCACAAAGCCGGCTGTGCACCACCTGTCAGGTTCCGCTCACTTCCGACGACGTCGGCATCTATCTGAAATTAGTCTCATTAACAGCCCGGCAATTTGTCTGCATTGATTGTCTTGGGGTGAAGCTGAATTGCGGGCGGGAGCCGATTGAGAAGCTCATTCGTTACTTTCGTGAGTCCGGGAACTGTGCACTTTTTCGCTAAACGTTACTTGTAAATGTCTTACTAGTTATTTTTTTCTGGTGCAACATCATATATGCAGATGGCGTGTATGATGTTGCCTTTTTGAATACCCTAGAAAAATAAAGCGGATCATTATATCCTACCGAATATGCTATGGATTGAATGGACAATTGAGATGACTCAAGGAGCTCGCAGGCACGCCGGATACGACATGCCGTTATGTACGTTGACACCGATTCACCTGTAGCTTCCTTGAACTTGCGGAACAGGTAACTTCGCTCCAGATTTACGGCCTGTACAATCTCTGCTACCGTCAAGGATGATTGCCAGTAGTTTTGCTCGATATAGGTTTTCGCCATCCATACCTCATCTCTGGTTTCTGTCTGCTTCTCGCTCGGAAAAAATTCAATGTAATAGGACAGTAACAGCTGCAAACGTGCATCCGCTCTTAATACTTCACTTGGTGATGCACCTGCATTCCAGGCCAAATGAAACCACATCTCCATCGTTTCCGGTGCGGCCGGCAGTACAGGGTGCTTAACCGATAGTTGTGTCAAATCTACGATTCGCCCTGCGTTTCGTCCGTCGAACTCAATCCATACGTACTCCCACGGGTCCGCCGGGTCGGGGTAGTAATAGATTTCTTTTTGCGGAAAAATAATAAAGCTCTCTCCGGCAACCAGCCGATAATGCTTGCCTCCGGTTTCCAGTGTACCCTGCCCTCGAATGATGTAGTGTAGCGCATAGACGTCACGTACACCTGGTCCCCACTGATGAAGGTTTACAGGTTTGTGTCCGCCACTGATAAAAAAAATCTGGTTCGCCCTGCCCCCGTCTCGCCATAATGTGTCCACGTCAGCAACTCCTTTCGTGATCCCAGTCATTATATATCATTATGAGGGGTTATTGGTTTAATTTCGATGCTGGAAACAACGCTTCAAGTTGCTTATGATAGAGACAGAGGGCATATAGCCCAGCAGATTTGTAAGCGCAACCAAACATCTTGGATCGACATACATGAACGATGTTCAATTCAGAGAGGAGAATGTTGTGTTGCTTAGAACTGTTACGGTCGAAAATGGTCAAGTTCAGGGACTGCCTGCCGCAGATCCACGTATTACAAGCTTTAAAGGTATTCCGTTCGCCGCGCCCCCTGTAGTCCGGAATCGCTGGCGTGCGCCACAGCCTGCTTCCGATTGGGATGGTGTACTGCAAGCCTTTGATTTTGCACCGACCTCCATGCAGGCACCAACCGTCATTGATGATAATAACATCTATACGCGAGAATGGGCGGTTGATCCTGATCTGCCGATGAATGAGGACTGTCTGTATCTAAATGTGTGGACACCTGCCAAACGAACCGATGAGAAACTACCGGTCTTTGTCTGGTACTTTGGTGGGGGGCTCCAAGTCGGTCACACGGCCGAGATGGAATTTGACGGTGAACGCATTGCGCGCAGAGGCATTGTGGTCGTGACCATCAATTACCGCTTGAATGCATTTGGTTTCCTGTGCCATCCAGAGATCAGTGCGGAGTCACCTCACGCACCGGCGAATTTTGGACATCTGGATCAGCAGGCAGGAACAGCCTGGGTGAAGCGTAATATTGCCGCGTTCGGCGGTGACCCGGATCAAATTACAATTGGGGGACAGTCTGCTGGCGGTGGCAGTGTTCTTAGTCAGATGACCTCTCCGCAAAATAAAGGCCTATTTCAGCGTGCTGTCATCATGAGCGGTATTGCAACAGAGTTATATCCAAACGTTCCTGTACCCGCTGTTCGCAGTACGCTGCGAGATGCCGAGCAGAAAGGCGTTGAATTTTTTCGTTTCCTTGGTGTATCTTCTCTGGATGAAGCCAGACAGCTGGATGCCGTCACACTACGGGATAAAATTCTGGAATATCGAAGCTTCTGGGGAACGGTCATTGATGATCAGTTCTGTATAGGTGATCCGTTCACTCGTTTCATGCAACATAAGCGTGAACTTGTTCCTGTCATGCTTGGGCATACGTCCTCCGAGTTCTGGACCCGGCCTGCGGTAAACAGTGTGGAGGAACTGAAACAGATGGCTACAGAGCTATTTGGCGAGGATGCTCCTTCCTTTTTAGAGCGATGTGAAGCCGATACTGGCGATCTGGATCATGTCTTACAGCTGGCTTCTGTGCGCATGATTGAACATGCGATTCGGCTTGTAATCCGTTCTAATAGCGGTCATCCGTCGGAAACACCGCTCTATTATTATAATTTCGACGCAGACATTCCGGGCTGGGATCAACCAGGCACGTTCCATTCGGTCGATCTGTGGTTCTTTTTTGAAACACTCGCCAAATGCTGGCGTCCTTTCACGGGTAAACATTATGATCTGGCACGCCAGATGTGTAACTATCTCTCGAACTTCATTGCAACAGGTGATCCCAACGGCTTGGACTCTACCGGTAAACCACTTCCCTACTGGATTCCGAGCAGTACCGAGCAGCCGTATCGCATGGAATTTGGTGATCTGGCCCAGCTACAGCGTGCCGTACCGGAACCTGTGCTTGAATTGATCATTGAATACTTTTTCAAAAAACAAAATGAACCTGTGGTTTAATACGTGTAGCATTTTCTTCTCTGAATAGGCTGTGCGGTGGCGCATGGCCCTCTTCTTTCTGAGCTAATTATCTTAGTGGAGACATCACGTTTATTAGGAAATTTACACACTAAATTTACAAAAAAATCACATAATCAATAGACTATCCCTGTTCTACCATGGTAAAATTAATCATATTACTCCACTTTAGATAGAGGTATAACATATGATTATTTCGCATAACTTAGCGGCTACTAGTGCACATAGGAGAATTCAAGAAAACGCTCGTAATAACTCTAGCCACCTACAGAAACTATCTTCTGGGCAAAGAATCGATAGTGCGTCTGATGATGCAGCAGGACTAGCAATATCCGAGAAAATGAGGGCACAGATTCGGGGACTTGACCAAGCAAACCGAAATATACAGGATGGGATTTCTCTTGTTCAAACAGCAGAAGGTGGACTGCAAGAAATTTCAGCTATTTTACAAAGACAGAGAGAACTAATTGTTCAGGGTCTAAATGATACATACACCAATAACGATCGTCTGATGATTGAAAGTGAGATTCAAGAGCTTACGAATGAAGTAAACCATATTTCCCAAAGCACAAGCTTTAACACAATAAACTTGTTGGCAAGAGATGATTATGAAATACTGGCGGATCGTTCAAGTTCCAGCACAAACACTTCCCTTAGTGAGCCGCCTACAATTCCAACCGTACAGAAAACTGTAGTTTATGCAGCCTCTGGGACACCCCCAGAAGCAAGACACCTGACTAGCAATTCTAATACGTCATCTACAACTCAGACATATACAAACACAAATGTAATTACTCCGATAACATCGCAGGATTTGAGACAAGGTTACAACGAATATAATGTGGATACTTATACAACAACTAAAACAGATACAGAGCGTTCAGTATATGAAACGTTAGCACCTACAACCGATCCGCAATATTCAGCACCAGACTATTGGTATGCTTCGGGAATGAACTCAACTTGGTTTGGCCCCAAAACATTCGGCCGTGTTTATGGCATGATGAGTGAGAATGTAGAAGTGGATGGCATAATGCGACCAGTGGAGTATACATCTAGAAGCAATACCGGTACAGTTCCGGCTTGGGATCATATGTGGTTTCCAAATACCGATGTATCGATAAAAAGACTCCGGACTATACTTCCAGATAATTCGATGCAAATCGAATATATAATAAATAACGGAAATCCAACGGATACGAACGTAAAGCTAAGTAACCTGGTTAACCCGCCTGATAATTCAGTGATGACAGATGCAAATGGGCTACTTATCCCCAATGGTGTAACATCTATTAATTCTCCATCTGGGAATACAACATATACGATGACAGGAACGGAAGCAAATGCTAGTATTACGTTCGATGATTCACTCGGATCTCTATCACCAACCCAACTTGCAATTCATAATCCCGCAGGGGGACAACCCACAATTAATTTTGATTGGGATGTTAACCTCCCTTCTCATTCAAGTTTAACATTTACTTTCAATTACGGTCCTTTCTCATTAAATTTGGATGTATTTGAACGTACATACGAAGCAGAAGTGTCTACACGCATAGAAACAACTACAAATGTCGAGATCAAAGACATAGACTATATCACACCGAAACTCACGGTCCAAGCCGGAGCAAATCAAGGGCAACATATGGATATCCCTTTATTCAACGTGCAGGCTGATGAGTTAGGCATTACAACGATGGGCTTGTTACCACCATCTATTCAAGGACAAGCATTATCTCGTGTAGACAAAGCCATCTCCAAAATTTCCAGTATTCGTGGAATATACGGTGCAATCCAAAATCGAATGGAACATGCATTAAACAATGCAAGTAATGCTTCAGAGAATTTGAGTAATGCCGAATCTCGAATTAGAGATGCAGACATGGCCAAAGAAATGTTAGAGTATACAAAATCAAATATTTTATTGCAGGCTGCACAAGCCATGCTCACACAATCGAATCAAAGCCCTCAATCCGTTCTACAATTACTCCACCAGTGAACAAAATTTAAGGGTGTCTCAAAAGCCATTTATAAGGCTTTGGGGACACCCCTTTTGATCTTGGTTGCTTTCTAGTATACTCTTCGATGCTTAAATACTACGTTAAACATTAATCCCACTCAAAAGCTCCAGTATACAATTGATAATACGTACCTTTCGCTACTAACAGCTGTTCATGGTCGCCACGTTCCTTGATCTTACCATGCTCCAGCACCATAATGGCATCGGAATTCCGCACGGTAGACAAACGGTGGGCAATGACAAATACCGTTCTGCCCTGCATCAGATTATCCATCCCCTTCTGAACCAGCGCTTCGGTACGTGTATCGATAGATGAAGTGGCTTCATCCAGAATCATGACCGGCGGACTCGCAATCGCTGCTCTGGCAATCGCTAGCAACTGGCTCTGTCCCTGTGACAGTCCATTGCCGTTACCATCCAGCCAGGTCTCATACCCGTCAGGCAGACGTTCAATAAAACTCGCCGCATACGACAGCTTCGCCGCCTGAATGACCTCATCGTCACTGGCCTCCAGCCTTCCGTAGCGAATATTCTCAGCGACCGTACCCGAGAACAGATGGGTATCCTGCAGTACAATTCCCAAGGAACGCCGCAAATCTGCTTTGCGAATACGCTGAATGTTGATGCCATCATAGATGATCTCACCTTCAGTTATATCGTAGAAACGATTGAGCAGGTTGGCTACAGTAGTCTTGCCTGCACCCGTTGCACCCACGAACGCAAGCTTCTGTCCAGGCTTGGCATATAACGTAATATTCTGGAGCACTTGTTTCTTTCCGTCATACGTAAAACTGACATCCTTAAACTCCACTTTGCCTTTCAGAACAACGCTTGTTCCGTCCTCCAGTTTCCAGACCCATCCGGCCTGATCCTTGTTTTTCTCCAAGGTCACACGGCCTTCATCTGCTTCAAGCTGTTCATCCATCATGTTAAATATCCGCTGAGCCCCTGCAACAGCTACGACAAACATGCTGACCTGCGAGGAGATTTCGGCAATCGGCATTGTGAAATTACGGGATAAACTCAAAAAAGCTGCAATAATCCCCAGACTCAGACCGGCGTTCCAGCCCGATATGGACATAGCTCCGCCCGCAATAGCCACAAGCACGTAGATTAATGTCGACAGATTCTCATTGATTGGCATGAGAATATTCGAATATTTGTTAGCTGTCGCCGAGTCCTCAAACAATTTATCATTCAGATGTGCGAATTGTTCCATCGCTTTTTGCTCGCGACCAAACACTTGCACTACCTTTTGCCCATGAATGATCTCCTCGATATATCCATCCACAACCCCGATAGACTCCTGTTGCTGAAAAAAATGCTCGGTTGCCTTGGTACCGACGGTTTTGGTAACCCAAAGCATCGCGAGTGCACCTAGCACAACCACGATCGTTAAAGGCACATCAAGAAACAACATCGTACCGAGAACGACCACCACTGTCACGGCAGTGGACAACAGCTGGGGCAATCCATCCGTCAGCATCATGTTCAGCGTATCCACATCGTTCGTGTAATGACTCATAATATCCCCGTGGGCTTTACGGTCAAAATATTTAATCGGCAACTTCTGCATGTGATCGAATAAGCGGTCACGAATCCTCTTCATAATCTGCTGTGAGACGGTAATCATCAGCCGTTTCGAGACAAATGTACTGATGACTCCAGCAGCATAGATCACAGCCAGAATGATTAAAGCCTGTAACAAGGCATCAAATACTGGATTTTGATTTCCAAGTAGCGGCGTAATAAAGTCGTCGATCAGCAATCGCAGAAAGGCCGCTGAAGCAACAGAGACGGCAGAACTCACCAGCACCAGGATCAGCGCTAGTGTCGTTCTGAATTTGTAATATTTAAAGTAGGTTAGCAGACGTTTTATCGTCCGGCCATATTGAATGTTATCCATCCAGTGCTTCACCGCCTTTCGTCTGTGTATAATAAGCCTCTTGATAAATTGTATTTCGACCCAGCAGTTCCTCATGGGTTCCGATATCTACCATCTTGCCTTCATCCAGCACGACAATCTGATCGGCATCTTCCACAGATGCAATACGCTGGGCAATGATAATTTTTGTTGTATCCGGTATGCTTTCTTTGAAAATGTTGCGAATTAATGCGTCGGTCCGTGTATCTACCGCGCTGGTAGAGTCATCCAGAATCAGAATCTTCGGTTTTTTGAGCAAAGCTCTGGCAATACACAGTCTCTGCTTCTGACCTCCCGAAACGTTCGTACCGCCTTGTGCCAAATGAGTGTCATATCCATCCGGAAACGTGGAAATAAACTCATGTGCCTGCGCTGCTTTGCACGCTTCGATCAACTCTTCATCGGTAGCATGTTCATTGCCCCAACGCAGATTCTCCTTAATCGTGCCTTCAAACAGGACGTTTTTTTGCAATACCATCGCGACCTGGCTGCGAAGCAAACTTAGATCGTACTCCTTCACATTGACACCACTGACAAGCACTTCACCCTCACTCGCATCATATAGACGTGGAATCAACTGTACCAAGGTAGATTTTGCACTGCCCGCAGCTCCAATAATACCAATCGTCTGTCCCGAAGAAATTTGCAGATTGATGCCAGACAGGGCATAATTCTCGGCTTTGCCTGAGTAACGGAAGGACACATTGCGGAATTCGATCTCCCCGTTGTGTAGCTCTGTAACGGGTGACTCCGGACTGGTAATGTCCGGCTGTTCACTTAACAGGTCATTAATCCTTCCCGCCGAAGCCCGAGCAATGGCAACCATAATGACAACAATACCCAGCGTCATCAAACTCATTAGAATTTGCATGGAATACGCGAATACACTCGTAAGCTCCCCGGTAGTCATGTTTCCGCCCACAACCAGTTTGGCTCCAATCCATGA
>Ga0207655_1004277_pt1 | contig 10211 bp, 8 predicted proteins | sample KBSM44metaG_FD_184398 | JGI IMG/M metagenome (GOLD analysis project Ga0207655, IMG submission 184398) | Miscanthus rhizosphere microbial communities from Kellogg Biological Station, Michigan, USA - KBS M4-4 metaG (SPAdes) (version 2) | ecosystem: Host-associated > Plants > Roots > Rhizosphere >... | reverse complement strand
CAGCAAGCGGAATGCGTCGTCGTCAAGGGTGGCGAAGAGGGGTGCGCGGCGCAATACCTCGATGTCCATGAAATCTCCTGAATATAAGTTTCGGTCGTGGCGCTCCAGCCATTGTTTCAGAATTTTTAAGCTTCTGTGACGTACTTGGCAGGCGAAACGCTGAAACGGCGCGGTTTTTGCCCCTATCGGACCTAGTTTGAGGTGCCGTTAGACGCTCGGAGCGGTCCCCTATCGTGATGGGACTAACGGTTTCTTGTCAGGGTGCCCAACTACAATTGGCGCTACCCGGTCACAAGGAGCATTGGTGTTTGGCTTGACGATTTTGGATTTGGCATTGATCTTGATGCTGCTGTCCTACCTGATCTATGGCCTGCGCAATGGCTTCCTGGTGACACTCGGCGGAATTGCCGGTTTTGTGGTTGGCGCGATTGCTGCATTTATGGCTGTTCCACTTGTGAGCGGCTGGGTGAGCGATAGCGGTTGGAGGCTGACCGCAACGGTGGGTGCCGCCGTCGTGCTTATTGCACTTGGCCATGGGCTGGGGACCATGATCGGACGAAAAGTCCGCCATGCGGTGCGGATTAAGCCGTTGCACGCAGCTGACCGGTTGATTGGCGGCGTGGTCAGTGTGGTGGTCGCGGCGCTGGTGATGTCCATGTTGGCGTTCAGCATCAGTTCGCTGGGCGTGCCCTTTGTCTCGCAGCAGTTGGCTGAATCGCGGGTCATTCGGTACATCGATTCCTTGACGCCGACGCCCGTCAAAACCACAATGGCCCAACTGCGATCAACGGTGATCGGCGACGGTATTCCCACGCTGATTGAGGGCTTCGGCCCAGCCACGCCGGTTCCGGTTCCCAACGAGTCCACTGACACCCCTGCCCTGAACCGCGCCGCCGAGTCCGTCCTGAAGATTGCGGGCACGGCCTTTGAATGCGGCCAGAACCAAACTGGTTCCGGATTTGTGGTGTCGCCCGGGCGCGTCGTGACCAATGCGCACGTTGTGGCGGGCGTGTCGCAGCCGGTGGTGGAGATTCCCGACGGCGGCGCGTTGCCGGGTCGGGTGGTCTATTTCGACTCCCAGCGGGACATCGCGGTGTTGGCCGTGGACGGACTTTCATCGGATCCACTTCAGCTGAGTCCAGACCTGGCAGCCGGCAGTCCCGCAGCTTTTGCGGGCTACCCGCACGGCGGTCCTTTCCAGTCCAAACCAGCAACTGTCCAGGGTGTTTCCACCATCCTGGTGCCTGACATTTATGGCAGCAATCCTTCACCGGAGTCGGTCTACAAGCTTGCGGGTGACGTCCAACCCGGTAACTCTGGAGGACCGCTGCTCACCATGCAGGGGCAGGTAGCCGGCTTGATCTTTGCCAAGACCACCACTGATGCGGCACTTGGGTTTGCACTCACGATGGAGGACATCCAGCCGGTGGCCGCACAAGCTCCAGGCCTTAGCACTCCGGTTTCGCCCGGGCAATGCACACGCAAGTAACTTTGACGGCAATTCCCGGACATTCTCCCGTCGCCTAATAGATTGGGAGCCATGACTGAAGCCACCCCCGCCACCGAAGCTGGTCGCGGCACCATTCTTGTGATCAACGGACCGAACCTTAACCTTTTGGGCACCAGGGAGCCCGAGAAGTACGGCACTTCCACCCTCGCCGACGTCGAGCAGTTGGCTATGTCGGCGGCGGCCGCCCATGGCTTCACGGTGGACTGCGTTCAGTCCAACCACGAAGGGGACCTCCTCGACGCTATCCATGCGGCGCGCGGAACCGCGGCGGGAATTGTCATCAATGCCGGGGCCTTCACCCACACGTCAGTGGCACTTCGTGATGCTCTGGCCGCAGTTCAGCTGCCGTCGGTAGAAGTACATATCACCAACGTTCATCAGCGCGAAGAGTTCCGGCACCACTCCTACTTGTCCGGTGTGTGCAACGCGATCATCGTCGGCGCGGGCGTGCTTGGGTACAAGTTGGCCATCGATTACCTGGCTGAAACGGCGTAGTGCGGCGGATGTGAGAGAAGAATCCCCGGAAGCCCTCAGGATGTGAGAGAAGGATCCCGGGAAGCCCTCAGGATGTGAGAGAGGGTTCCCGGGAAGCCCTCAGGATGTGAGAGAGGGCTACAGGGCAGTGAACCGCAGCAAAAGCGCGTGCTCGGGGTTCAACACGGGCATGGGAAGCCCCACCTCGCCCAGGAAGCGTCCCGTTGCCACAGCACCATCGGCCAGCCAAGCGACCGGCTGAGCCTCGATGAACGTGTGCGCGTAGTCGGCGTCCGCCGGTGTGGGGAAGATCGCTTCCACACGATAGGAACGGGAGGCTTCCAACCCCGGAATGGCTACGCGTCCGGGTTGCTCGGCGAAGCCAGTCCGCGTCTTGACCACCGCGAACAGGGCCGCCGTGGCACCCACGGCAGTGCCGTCGTCGTGCATGGCATGGTCAGCAACAACGCCGTGCAGCATCATGGAATCGTCCGCCAGATCGGCGCGCACCATCCGCCCGGTGTGGATCAACCCGCGGTGCTCCTTGTACAGGGTGATGAAGCGCTTCAGTTCCTCGCGCTCGGCCCCCTGGACTTCGCGGATGTCCCATTCCATGCCGAAATGTCCAAAGAGTGCCGTGATGGCTCGGAACGACAAGTCATGCGTCCGCGCTGTGGTGTGCGAGGTGGTGGGCCCGATGTGCCCGCCCACCAGCTCCGGGGGAACCACCATGCCGGTCCAGCGCTGGATGGTTTGCCGCTCCAAGGCGTCATTGCAGTCCGAGGCCCAGATCCGGTCGGTGCGGTCGAGGATCCCGAGGTCCACTCGGGCGCCGCCGGAGGAGCAACTCTCGATCTCGACTCCCGGGTGCGCTGCACGGAGGGCATCGAAGAGCCGGTAAGCGGCAAGGGTTTGTTCATGCACGGACGAACGGCCCGCATGGCCATGCTCCACGAGGTCCCGGTTTTGGTCCCACTTGAGGTAGCTGATGTTGTTTTCCCGCAGCAGGCCGTCAATACGGTCAAAAATGTACTGCCACGCCTCGGGGTTCACGAGGTCAATGATGTGCTGGTGCCGCCATTCGAGCGGCAGCCGGCCACCGTCCTTGAAGGACAGGGCAGATGGTCCAACGATCCACTCAGGGTGGGCACGGGCGATGTCCGAATCAAGGTTCACCATCTCCGGTTCTACCCAGAGGCCAAACTCCATCCCGCGTGAAGTCACTGCATCAATCAGGGGCGTCAGGCCTGAAGGCCAGATGGTTTCATCGACGTACCAGTCACCCAGCCCGGCGTGGTCGTCCCGGCGTCCGCGGAACCAGCCGTCGTCGAGCACAAACCGCTCAACGCCAAGGTCCGCGGCGGACTCGGCCAGCTCAATCAAGGTCTCCAGGTTGTGATCGAAGTACACCGCTTCCCAGGTGTTGAGGACAACTGGCCGTGGTTTCCCAGCGACATCCACGTGGTGTGGGCGGGACCGGAACCAGCCGTAAAAGGCTTCGCTGATACCGTCCAAACCTTGGTCGGAGTAGGCGCCATACAACGCCGGTGTGGTGTAGCTTTCGCCGGATTGCAGCACTACCTCGGAGGGGCCCAGCAGTTCCGAACCGCCGATCATTGTGCGGCCATCGGCCACGTTGTCAGCAAATTGCTCGTGGTTTCCACTCCACGCCAAGTGTGTGGCCCAGACTTTGCCGTGCCGGTTTCCGAAGCCTGCGGTTCCGGCTGCAAGCAGCAACGAGGAATCGTGTCCAGTACGGCCGTGGCGGCCAGTGCGGACCCAGGTTCCTTGCTGGATGGCCCTGCGTTGCGGGTGCCGTTCGCGGCACCAACGGCCAGTAAGGTCCAAAAGCTCGACGGCGTCCGGCGCCACCGGGAGTATCGTCGCCAATTCGTCCACCTGGAAAGGCGACGTGCCGTCGTTGGTGACTGTGTGCCGCAGTTCCAAAAGCCCAGCCGGGTGCAAGGTGAGGTTGCTCGTGACCGTGATGCCGGCGTCGGGATCTGATTGAACGATCACCGCTGAGGACCCGACGGCGCTGCTGCCGTCCGTGGTCGCGCTCACTACCCGCAGGCGTACGGAGAAGTCATGCCCGGGAATGCCATCCGTGAACCGGTGTCCGCGCAACCCCGTCCGGCCCTGCCACGAGGAGGAGGCCTGAGGGAGGAGCCCAGCCGGTACGTTGGCATCGATCGAGGAAGGCGGGATGGGCTCATTGAGGATGGAAAGGTCCGGAAGGGCTTCGCCCAGGTCTGCTCCCCAGTGGGATATTTCGGCCTCTCCTCGGTGAGTGCTGATCACCAGGCTGGTACCGGCGGAACGGAGATGGAGCGGTTGCATGGGTATGAGTCGCTTTCAAAGATGGTGTGTGGACTTGTGAGGCCTGCTCTGCGGCGTTCGCGAAGGAAATGACGCAAAGAGCAGGCCTCACAACGGGAGGTTTTACTTGAAGAGGGCGTTTACCTGGTTGTTGGCTTCAGTCAATGAAGACGCAGGCTTCTTGCCGGAGAGCACGGCATCCATGGCCGGCTTCATGATGCCGTCCACCTTTGCGGCCTTGTCCGCGATCGGGAACAGGAACGTGGTGCCTTCCTTCACGTGCGTTGTGAAGGCGGAAACGTCGGTGCCCTTGTCTGCGAAGGCCTTGGCGGCGATGTCGGAAGAGCTGGTGATGGCCGGGAAGACCACGGCCTTGCTGGCTACTACGTCCTGGCAAGCAGTGGAGCCGAGGTACTCCACCCACTTCACGCTGGCGGCAGGGTTCTTGGTACCAGCCCAGATCGAGTCAGCCAAGCCGTTGAACATGCTGGCACGCTGACCGTTGGGGCCCTTGGGCGTGGGCGCAAAGGCGGTCTCGATGCCCTTGTACGTCTTGTACTGGCCGATCAACCAGTCACCGTTGGTGTTGATCGCGGCCTTTCCTGCACCGAAGCTGTCCGCCATGCTGGCTCCAACGGTGGTCTCAAGCTTGGGCATGTAACCCTTGTCCACCAGGCCGGCCCACCACGCGATGGTTTCCTGGAAACGCGGGTCGTCGTAGTTGAATTTGCTGCCCCAAGGGTTCTTGTCCGTGGAAGTCCAGCCGGTGGTCGCCGTGAGGAAGCTCCACTCCGTCTGGCCTTGGCCCGAGCCGCTGCCGGTCAAGCCCAATCCGTAAGTGGCTACGTTGTTCTTGTCGAAACCGGCTTCATCCCCGCGCTTGCCGTTCTTGTCTACGGTCAGGTGCGCGATCGTCTTTTCGTAGCTGCCACCGTCCTTGGGGTTCCAGTCAAGGTTGGCCATCTGCTCCGCGCTGATCCCCGCGGCGTCAGTCATTGCCTTGTTATAGAACAGGCCTACGGTGTCCCAGTCCTTCGGCAGCCCGTAGCGCTTGCCGTCCTGGCCCACCCAAAGCTCCGGGAGGCCCTTGGTGTAGGCATCCAGCTTGATTCCGTCTTTTGCCACAGCGTCATCGAGCGGCAGAAGCTGCTTCTTTGCGGCGTACTCCGGGTACTTGGAGAGGTGATCCGTGAAAACGTCCGGTGCTGTTCCTGCGACGAAACCGTTGGTCAGCGTGGTCCAGTAGTCGTCCCAACCGCGCTGGGTGATCTTGACCTTGATATCCGGGTTGGCCTTGGTGAAATCGTCAGCGCACTGTTGGTAGGCGGGGAGCTGGTTGGCGTCCCAGAGCCAGTAGTTGATTTCTCCCTTGGCCTCGGTGGAAGCAGGGGCGGAGCCACCACAGGCGGACATTGTCAGGGCGATGGCGGCGGCAGCAGCGGCGACGCCGAGGGTTTTCTTCATGACGAACCTTTCGTTGGGGAGTGCGGGTTACTTGATTCCGGAGAATCCGATGGAGTTGACGACCTTCTTGCCGAAAGCGATGAACAGAAGGAAGATGGGCAGCGCTGCCACGAGAGTTCCGGCCATGAGCCCGGACCAGTCGAGGGCGCCTTGCGGGGACTGCGACTTGAAGACACTGAGCCCTACAGTGAGTACCCGGACGTTCTCGTCCTGGCCCACCAGCAGCGGCCAGAAGTATTCGTTCCACTGCCCGATGAAGGTCAGCAGCGCCAGAGTGGCGATGGGGGCGGCGGCGTTGGGAAGCACAATCTGGAAGAAGATGCGCAGGTGCTTGGCGCCGTCGAGCATTGCCGCTTCCTCAACCTCGCGGGACATGCTGAGGAAGAACTGGCGCAGGAAGAAGATGGCGAACGGGGTCATGAACAAGAACGGCAGCGACATCCCGGCCATGGTGTTGAGCAGCCCGAGGTTCTTGATCATGAGGAAGTTAGGCAGCGCCGTGAAGATCGGCGGAACCATCATGGTGGTCAGGAACACGGCGAACACTTTGTTCCGGCCAGGCCAGCGCAGGCGGGAGAAGGCGTAGGCGGCCATGGCGCTGAAGAATACCTGGCCGGCCGTGGTGACCGTGGCGAAAATGATGGAGTTTCGCAGGTACAGCCAGAAGTTGATGGCGGCACCGGAGCCGCCATCGGCGATTGCTTCCTCTGTGGTCTGCAGCCCGAGGACGCGCTTGAAGGCGCCCCAGCTGAAGTCGGCCGGCAGGAGGTTTCCGGCGTTGGAAGCCAACGCGCTGTTGCTGGACAGCGCCGTCCGCAGCATCCAAAGGAAGGGGGCAATAGTCACGGCGACGGCGACGGCGACCAGCACCCAGGCGCCAACCCGGCGCCAATTAATGGGCTTCTTTGGGGACGAGGCGGCGTTCTGGCCGGAGGCATTCTTGCGGGACAGGTCTTTGCCGGGCAGGTCTTTGTCAGGCAGGGTTGAAGTAGTCATGGCGGCTCTCCTTATTCCAAATCCGGCTTAGTCCAGGTCCGATTCGTTGCCCTTGAGGAACTTCATTTGCACGAAGGCCACCAGGGCGAGAATGACGAACAGGATCACGGACAATGCGGAGGCGTAGCCGAAATCGGATTCGCCGAATGCTTTTTGGTAGATGTACATCTGGATCACGCGCGAGGCGTTGACGGGTCCACCGTTGGTTGTGACAGCAACAGTGTCGAAGACCTGGAAGGAACCGATCACGGTGACCACCAGCACGAGTACCAGCACTGGGCGGAGCAGCGGCATGGTGACGCTCCAGAACGTCCGGGCCGGGGACGCGCCGTCGAGGTTTGCTACCTCATACAGGTGGTTCGGGATGGACTGGAGGCCGGCGAAGATCAGGAGGGCCGTGTAGCCCATGTGGCGCCACACGTTCACGAAAGCGATGGTGGGAATGGCCCATTGCTCACTGCCGAAGAAGGCGACGCGGGGGAGGCCCACCCAGCTCATGACTTCGTTGACGATGCCCAGCTGGTAGTCCAGCATCCAGAACCACAGCAGGGCGACGATGACATTGGCCACCAGGAAGGGCAGCAGGAGTGCGCCTCGGATGAACGTGGATTTGGCCACCCGGTGCATCAGGAGTGCGAGTCCCAGCGCGATCACGGTCTGGAAGCCGATGTTCAGGACAACGTACTGGATTGTCACTCCCATGGCGTTCCAGAACAGTTCATCGCCGAATATTGCCGTGTAGTTCCCCAGCCCAATCCAGGTGGGTTCGCCGAGGATGCTGTACTCAGTGAAGCTGAGGTAGATGCCGCGAATTGTGGGGATCAGAAAGAACGCCACGAAGCCGATAACGGCGGGAAAGATGAAGAAGAGTGCGATCCTCAGGTCACCGAGGCGGCTAGTCATGCTGCGTTTGGCAGGTTGCAGCTTGCGGGGTTGCCGGCCTAGGAGGTTCCTGGCAGACCGCCGTGAGGCGTTGCCCGGTTGCTTGGTTAGCGTGGTCATCGTCGACCCTTTCCTGACTGTGATATGGGTAACAACTGGACTAGAATCTACACGAGTAGATCTCAATGATGCAAGCTTTTTGGGAATATTTGTTCGTTTCTGTCCAATTTGTTGACTCGTGTAGATCGTAGTGAAAGACTCAAGCGAGCCCACTGAGGGGCCACTACAACTGCTGCCGAGTCAGCTTCAGGGAAGGCAAACCATGACGTTTTCGATCGGTGTTCTAGGTGTCGGGCAGTTCGGCAGCCAGTTCGCGCACCTCTTCAAGCTCCACCCCGGTGTCAGTGCCGTCTACGTGGTGGATGAGCTACCCGAGCGGGCCGCAGCGGCCCAGGAACGTTGGGGTCTTGATGGTGTGCTGGGAAGTTTCGAGGAACTCCTGGAGTCCGACGTCGATGCTGTCGCCATCTTCACGCAACGGTGGACTCACGGACCCCTCGTCGAGCGGGCGCTCCGTGCGGGCAAACACGTGTATTCAGCCGTCCCGATGGCGATCTCCGAAGCGGAAATCGAACGGATCATCCAGGCCGTGCGCGAAACCAAGCTTGTTTACGCCATGGGGGAGACCAGCTACTACAACCCCGCAACAGTCTTCGCCAGGCAACAGCACGCGGCCGGAAAGTTTGGTCGGATCTTCTACACCGAAGGCGACTACGTCCACGACATGGACCTGGGCTTCTACGAGGCCTACCAGTACAGCGGTGGCGAACGGTGGAAGGAAACTGCCAGCTATCCGCCCATGCTGTATCCCACCCACGCTATCGGTGGCGTCCTCGGCGCAGTGCCTGCCCACGCAGTCAGCGTCAGTTGCATTGGCGTCAAGGACGATCGCGGAGATGGCGTCTTCGATAAAGACGTCAGTATGTTCGCCAATGATTTCTCGAATGCTACGGCCTTGTTCGAAATGAACGACGGCGGTGCGATGCGCACCAATGAGATGCGCCGCGTGGGCTATCCCTCGCATCTGCGCGAATCCCGCTTCCGCTTCTTTGGCACAGAAGCCAGTTTCGAGCAGCTGGCAACCACCACCGTGTGGCAGGACAAAACTAAGGTGGAGGACGTCTCGGAACAAGTGGAGACGAAGCCGACGATGTCAGCCGACGACCCGTCTTTGGCTGAAGTGGCCCCGGAGCTCCGGGATGCCTTCATTTCCGGCCTGGCGCCGGTTCACGATCAATCACGGCTTCCCGAGGAATTCCTCGGAGCGCCCAACGGACACGAAGGCAGCCACCAATTCCTTGTGGATGACTTTGTCACTGCGGTCAACAACCGAACCCTGCCGCCCGTCAATGCCTGGGTTGCAGCCCGCTTCACCTTGCCCGGAATCGTAGCTCACGAATCTGCCCTCCGCGGTGGCGAACGCCTTCCCATCCGGGACTTCGGCGACGCTCCCTCCTTGTAGCTAGCATTTACGTCATGACAACTTCGGCAGTACAAACCCCGCGCGGACCGGTTACACGCAAGGACGTGGCCCGGTACGCCGGGGTGAGTACCGCCGTCGTGAGTTACGTTGTGAACGGCGGGCCCAAGAACGTGGCCCCGGCGACGGAAGCCAAAGTGCGCGACGCCATCCGCATCCTCGGCTACCGTCCCAACGCTGCGGCCCGGGCTCTGAAGCTCGGCTCAAGCGAAACCGTGGGCGTGATTGTTCCGGACAATACCAACCCCTTTTTCTCGCAGCTCGCCCACGCTGTTGAAGATGCTGCGGCGGAACTGGGCTACGGCATGGTGCTCACCAACTCGGGCGGCAGCTTGGCCAAAGAGCGGCAAAACATCCGCAACCTTGCCGCACGGCAAGTGGACGGAGTGTTCCTGGCCAGCTGTGTGTTCGATCCCGATCTGACCGACCTTGAAGCCTCGGAAATCCCGTCGGTGTTGCTGAACAATGCCGGCTCGCCGCCAGGGTTCACCAGCGTAGGTGTGGACCTTGAAGCAGGCGCCCGGGCCGCCGTCGAGCACCTCATAGGCCATGGCCACACAAACATTGGCTTGGCCATAGGAACCAACACCGGTAACCAGCTCGATGGACGTGAAGTGGGTTGGCTTCGAACGTTGCGCGACGCTGGACTGCCGGATGGCCCGATGCTTCATGGCGAGTTCAGCAGGCCGGGAGGTTACGAGGTAGGCAAGCGTTTCCTCGCCATGGCCAGCCGGCCCACGGCTATCTTCGCCAGCAACGACATGCAGGCCATCGGAATCCTCCGCGCCCTCCACGAGGCGGGGCTGAACGTTCCCGACGACATGGCCGTGGTGTCCTTCGACGGTTCCCTCGATTCCGAATACAGCTGGCCCGCGCTGACCACTGTGGCGCAACCTGTGGAGGAGATGGCTGAAGCGGCTGTTCGCGCACTCGTGGGGGAGGGCCGGGGCGAGGCACTGCAGCACAGAATCCTGCCCACGGAGTTGATCGTGCGCCAGTCGTGCGGCTGCAAGTGACCCTCCAACG
>Ga0207655_1004276_pt1 | contig 10213 bp, 9 predicted proteins | sample KBSM44metaG_FD_184398 | JGI IMG/M metagenome (GOLD analysis project Ga0207655, IMG submission 184398) | Miscanthus rhizosphere microbial communities from Kellogg Biological Station, Michigan, USA - KBS M4-4 metaG (SPAdes) (version 2) | ecosystem: Host-associated > Plants > Roots > Rhizosphere >... | reverse complement strand
AAGGGATCGTTGAACATGCACGAATGATTCTGGAAGGCGTGAACCGTATGGCGTGCGACGCCAGTGATTACGCTGTTGGTGTGCGCGGGCATGTACGGTTGTTCGCCAACACATCCGCCGTCGTCCAGTTTCTGCCGGATGACCTCGCGTCGTTCCTGCGCGCCAACCCGAACGTGCGTATCGGACTGGAAGAAGCACTCAGCGAACCGATTATTCAAGCCGTGGAAAACGGGCGTGCCGATATCGGCATCTTTGCCGATAACGTACCGGCTGAAGGACTGTACAAACTGCCCTACCGTGATGACCGACTCGTGCTATTGGTCCCGGTCGGCCATGAACTGGCCAATGAGCGCCGCGTGTCCTTTGCCGATACGCTTGGCTTTGATTATGTGGGGCTCAACCAAGGCAGCTCGTTGCTGCGCAGAATTACCGATGCCGCCGTCAGTGCGGGCAAGGTCCTCAAGGTCCGGATCCAGGTCAGCAGCTTCGACGGCATCTGTCGCATGATAGAAGCAGGCTTGGGTATCGGGATTTTGCCGTTGTCGTCTGTGCGTGCCGAATTGCTTGGTTCCCGTCTTATGGCTGTCGACTTGAGTGATGACTGGGCTGATCGCACCTTGTTTGTTGGGGTTGCAAGTCAGACGCAACTGGCGCCGGAAGCGGCCAAGTTGTTTGAGTATCTAAGCAGCGTGCATGGCTGACAGCGGCGTAAATGTCCCTGTCCGCGCACTTGGGTGACGGGTGGCCAATCATCTAAAAAGCCACTGCCTCATGTGTGCGTGGCACATGCGACAGTGGCAAAAGCGCAATAGTCACCTCACGTCTAATTTACGAGTGCACACTACGACCGTACCCAGGCGACCTCGCGAAATTATCCTCGACAGTTCCAGTGCCATCCAGATACCCGTGCTTACGCAAATCCGGCATTAATATCGAAGCAATGAATGTCACGCATACCAATGCAGCTACGTAATAAAAAAAGTAACTTTCAACCCCCATCGACTTAAGCATCAACGCCACATACTCCGCGGTACCGCCACACAATGCATTGCCGATCGCATAAGGCAGACCAACGCCCAACGCCCTGACAGAGGCAGGATAAAGATCCGCTTTAAGTACACCTGTGACGGGCGTATAAAATGCAGCAACAAGAAGACCAGACATAATTAGCGCAAAGGCCGCATACGGGCTCGATACAGTCTTTAACGTGGTTAAAATTGGTACAACCAACACTGTTGCCAAACCACCAAATATCATCATGCTTTTTTTCACGCCAATACGGTCTGCCAGCATGCCGAAAAATGGCTGACAAACCATGAAGCACACCAAGGCAGACGTCATGATAAAACTTACCGTCCCTGCATCCATCCCCACAGACAGTACCAGATATTTCTGCATATACGATGTAAACGTATAGTAGTACAGCGAACACCCCATGGTGATAGCTACAGTTAAAATTACGGCCCGTTTATGCTTTAACAACGCACGAATAGATCCGGCCTCCTTACTCTTCATTTCTTTGACTGAAGCCGTTTCGGTCATGGATCGACGTAGAAATACGACCACAATGGCGCTAATTGCCCCGATGAAAAATGGAATTCTCCAACCCCAGGCTTTCAAATCTTCCGGAAGCAATACGTGCTGAAGAACAGCAACCGTCAGCAGCGCAAGTAGCTGACCTGCAATAATTGTGGAATATTGGAATGAACCAAAAAATGATCGGCGCCCGGCAGTCGACATTTCACTGATGTAAGTGGCACCTGTTCCGTACTCAGCGCCCACTGAAAGTCCCTGCATCAGCCTGGCTACAACCAACAGGACGGGTGCCGCGACACCAATCGTCTCATAAGTGGGCATGATCGCAATCATCAAAGACCCACCGCACATCATGAAAATTGAAATGATCATTGATATTTTTCGACCGCGCGTATCTGCAATGTAACCAAATATCCAACCGCCGAGGGGGCGCATAAAAAAGCCGACAGCAAAAATCCCCGCTGTCGCTAACAGTTGACTGTTTTGATCTCCTGCCGGAAAAAACAGCGAAGCAAAATAGATAGATGTATAGGCATAGATGAAAAAATCATACCATTCAACTAAATTACCCGAACAGGCTCCAAGTATCGCTCGAACCCGTGCCTTATTTGTAATTGGAGGACGCTTGACAGCGCTGCTATCAGCATTACTTATTATTATCATTTCAATCTCCACAAGCAGAAATAATCTGTTGACGCGTTATGCGCTAAACCACCAGCCCAACAACAGTCCACACGAAGACAAATGCCAATCGCACAGACTGTCAGTCGATCATCTAATCAATTAATAAAATCACTTAAGAAAAAGGTCACTTCAACCGAAACGACAAACGTATTGATGTGTCTTCATAGTGCATTTCTCACTGCAATGCAGACTCAAAAACTGGCGCGCGCCTGCATTGAAACTGCGCCGTCAGGCAAACTGACCCATAACAGCAAATCATTACCTTCATGGACAGCATTTAATGTTAGCGTCACTCCCAGCAAGGCAGGACGCACGCCTCGATAATTAAAGAGCTTTACTGGCTTTCCCGCGATACGTTCGGCATAGCCTGCCAGCAGAGTCGCGTTCAGTGGACCATGTATTACTTGACTCGCGTAACTTTCAACCTCTCGACAGTAATCAGCGTCATAGTGAATACGATGACCATTGAAAGTCAGTGCTGAATAGCGAAACAACGTGGTCGAGGTAGGCAGCCATTCATAGGAATGAGTGGCTTGCGGCATAGCGGCGAAAGGTTTGTTTGAGTCGACTGGAGTTGACTCCTTGTAGACAATGTCGTGATGTTCGGAAATGGCAACTTCGCCGGCATGTACAATCTCATGCAATACGGTGACAAACACCAGCTCGCCACTTCGACCTTTCTTGTGCTCGATCGAAACAACACTGGAGCGTTTCTCGACGCTGCCATCCAACGGCAACGCTTTCTTGAATTCAAGCTGTCCGCCGGCCCACATACGATTCGGCAGCGGCACGGGAGGCAAGAAGCCACCTCGCGCCGGGTGGCCATCACGCCCCAACTCTTCAGGCGGCAGCCCGTCAAGAAAGTACAACCAGTGCCACAATGGCGGCAATGGATAACCCGAGACCAAATCGCTTTGTGGGATGCCCAGCGTTGCAGCCATCAAACGCGCATGGCGTGAAGACAGGACATCGTGGTCGACATGGGTCTTGCCGACCCATTGACGAAGGTGTTGAAGATCAATAGTGCTCATGCAGGGATCCCCTCTTGTTTGTTCTGCATTGCTGTCGCCCGGAATTCTTCGCGCAAGCGATCACTGTGTTCGCCCAGGAGAGGGGCCTTTTCGAATCGTTGATCGTCCCAAGGAGCGCGTACCGGAGGAGCAATCATCTCGACTTCACCGGTCTCTACTGCCATCGGCCATTTCCGAAGGCCTGGATGTTCTGCCATCTCGGCGACGGAGCGCACCTGACCAAAAGCGGTATTGGCCTGACCCAGTTTGTGGATCGCCTGCTCGGCACTCAGGGTGGTGAAAGACGCACTGATGAGCGCGTCCAGCGCGTCTCGGTTACGGACGCGTTCTGTGTTGGATGCAAAACGAGGATCAGTAGATGCGCCGGTGCCTTCAAGGAACAGGTTAGAGAACTGCTGCCATTCGCGTTCGTTCTGAATGCTGATCACGATGTCTCGCTGATCGCCAGTGGTATAAGCACCGTATGGAGCAATTGAAGGGTGGCGCAGCCCCTGACGTGTTGGAGCGCCATTGCCATAAATCTCGTGCAGGTAGGGAATAGTCATCCAGTCCGCAGCACCATCGAACAACGAAACGGAAATCCCGGAGCCCTGCCCGGTTCGTTCTCGTAACTGCAACGCCGAAAGCACGCCAATCGCAGCATTCAAACCTGCCCCGATATCGCAAATCGAAACGCCGATCCGGCCATAGCCTTCAGGTGAACCGCTGATGCCGGCCAGACCGCTTTCGCATTGGACCAACAGGTCATACGCCTTCAAACCACTGGCGGGCCCCTCAGTACCGTAGCCACTGATATCGCAGGTGATCAATTGTGGATTCAGTGCGCGCAGTTCCGAGCTGTCAAACCCTGCGCGAGCAAGGGCACCGGGCGCCAGGTTTTGAACAAAGACATCGGCGCTGGCAATGATCCGTTTCAGCAGCGTCGCGTCGTCGGCATTTTTGAAATCCAGTACCAGCGATTCCTTGCCTCGGTTGGTCCACAAAAAATACGAAGAGTGACCTTTGGCGGCGTCGTCATAGCCCCGGGCAAAGTCCCCTTCTGCGCGCTCGACCTTGATGACCCTTGCACCCATTTCCGCCAAACGACAGGTACATAAAGGCGCAGCCAACGCCTGTTCGATGGAAACGACGGTAATGCCATTTAAAGGTTTTGTAGTGGACATCAGGTTCTCCCATTGACAGTTTGCGTACACAAGTATGTGCAAATCACGGTCAGGGGAGCAGCGAGCTTTTACGAAGATAACGTTTGTAAAATACAAACACTGCGGGACTTACGAGAGGTTAAATTAGACAAGATCCTCATGATTTCGCCGGAGACTAACGCAATGATGTACGACTTGATCGACCTGAAGGTCTTCTTGGCCGTCGCCGAGGAAAGCAATCTGTCGCGGGGCGCCGAGCGCTGTCATCTCGCTCCTTCCTCAGTCAGTTTGCGCATAAAAGGGCTGGAAGCCAGCCTCGGGACACCCTTGCTGCTGCGTCAGCCCAGGGGCGTGGGTTTGACCCCGGCGGGTCATGTGCTGGTCGAACATGCAAGACGCTGCATGGCTCAGTTGGAGCAGATGACGACTGACTTGCAACCTTTCGCCAATGGCTTGATAGGTCACGTCACTTTTTTCGCCAACAACAATGCAATCAGTTCATATTTGCCGGATGACCTGGCGCGCTTTTTCTCCAAGCATCCCAATGTCCGCATCACACTTGAGGAGCGATTGAGCCATGACATTATTTCAGCCGTGTCCTCAGGCCGTGCCGACATCGGAGTGGTTGCGCTGGAGTCCGACCATCCAGATCTTGAGTTTCTGCCATACCGGCAGGACCAATTAGTGCTGCTGGCACCATTAGACGGTCGATTTGACAACCAGCATTCGGTTAGTTTTTCCGAATGCTTGGGGCTCCCATTTATCAGCCTTCAATCAGGTGCGGCACTGCATACCTTTTTGATGAATCACGCCAGCGCCCTTGGCGGGCGATTAGATGTGCGTGTCCAGGTCTCCGGATTTCGGGCGATTGCTCGCCTGGTCTCATCGGGAGCGGGTATCGGCATCGCCCCACGCTCAGCGTTAGAGCCAGCAGACCTGGATCGCCTTCAGGTTATCGATCTTGTAGAGGGATGGGCCAAGCGTGATTTACGAGTGTGCGTACAGCGCAACCCGCGTGAAAAGAATGTGTTGCGAGATCACCTGATCGAGATTCTTTGTCAGCCAGGAATACTCGATAGTGCATGAGGTCAGGTTTCCCGGTCTTTACACTTCAGCGGATAGGCCTGCGCGAGCCAGCACCCGGCGGGCTTGGCGAGCGACGGCCTCATCGACCATGACCCCGTTCACTTGCCCGACGCCCCGACAGTTTTCAATCAGAATGGCCCGCGCTGCGGTGATCTCATCGGCGGTCGGTGTGAACGCCTGATTGATGGCAGCAATCTGACTCGGGTGAATCGCCGCTTTACCGGCAAACCCCATGTCGGCAGCCTGGAGGGCTGCCCGCTCAAGCCCGGCCAAGTCGCGAATATCAAAAAATGGAGAATCGATAGCAGCGATAGCTGCTGTCGCGCACGCGCTCACAAGCGATACACGTGCGAAGGTGAGATTCGCTGCAAAGGGTCCACAGCCTAGATCCGCCGCCAGATCCGCAGCCCCGAACATGAGTGCGGCGAGTCGGGGCGTCGCATGAGCGATGTCTCCCACCGCCTTGAGCCCTACCGCGCTTTCGATCAAGCCGATCAACTGAGTGCTCAAGCCTTTTTCGCTGAGCAGACGGTCCACTATCTGCAAATGTGCAACGGATTCGGTTTTGGGAAGTAGCAGAAATTCAGGCTGAACCGGACTTGCCAACAGTTCAAGCACGTCAGAAAGCCCCGCAGACGTATCCAGCCCATTGATACGAATAATACGAGGGAGCCGCGCTTCCTTGGTCGAATTGAGTGTGTTGAAAGCGGTAGCACGAGCAGTTTTTTTGTCTTTAGGCGCTATCGCGTCTTCCAGATCAATAATCAAAAGATCAGCACCCACCTCCTCGGCTTTGGCGAAACGTTCAGGGTGTGTTGCCGGCGTGAAGAGAGCACTGCGCAGACGTACGGACATTTTCTACTCCAGAGTTGATGAACCTGCCGCAAGGCATGCTGTGGTCCTTGCCGACGGATACCACCATAGCGAGACATACCTCAATGGACTATTGTATGGAGCTATCGATCTTCATATGTTTTACAAATACCTGCGGGACTAACATCTATGGAGCTGCGCCACATCCGCTACTTTCTAGCCGTCGCTCAAGAGCAGAGTTTTACCCGTGCTGCTCAGAAAGTCGGCATCGGACAACCGCCATTGAGCTTGCAGATCCGCGACCTGGAGCGTGAGGTGGGCACCCGGCTGTTTCACCGAATTCCGCAAGGCGCAGAATTGACTGCGGCTGGGCAGGCGTTTCATGACTTGGTTCGAAACATACCGGCACAGGTAGAACGAGCAACGCATGCGGCTCAACGAGCCGCTCGGGGCGAGTTAGGGGCACTGCGCATAGGTTTCACTGCCTCCGCAAGTTTCAATCCGGTCGTGGCTGCGGCGATTCGCAATTTTCGGCGGGCATACCCGGACGTTGATTTGACCTTGGAGGAAAGCAATACCATTCGACTGATGGCAGGCCTTAAGGAAGGTGACCTGGACGCGGTCTTTATTCGCCCAGGGATAGCTGAAGCTGATCATTTGACAATGCGAACTCTCTCGGAGGAACCGTTGCTCGCGGTTCTACCAAAAGATCATGTAGCTGCACGCCAGAAAAAATTGAGCTTGAAAGATCTCAGCCAGGACCCCTTCATTCTCTATCCAAGAGAAGTAGGACCCACCTTATTCGACACCGTTATCGCTGCTTGCCACGATGCTGGTTTTGACCCGATTCTGGGACAAAGCGCTCCACAACTGGCCTCTGTCGTGCATTTGGTAGCGGCAGAACTGGGGGTTTCGCTTGTACCGGCTTCGATGCAGCAAGTGCATGCCGCAGGGGTGGTTTTCAAAGAGATAAATGATGTATCCCCCATCGCCCGACTTACACTCGCCTGGCGTCGCAGTGACAACTCGATTTTCCTGCAGAACTTTGTAAATTGTGCAGTCAGTTAACTACACACTCTCCGCCGGTATGGAAGCCGACTACTTTCGAAAGCGGCCATTGTGAAGAGCTAAAAAATTGTCGTGAAGAGATCAGTTTTTTCATACCCACCGAATGAGCAACATGACCAATAGCACATTCAACACGGCCAACGAACTCAAGCCCGCAAGTACACCGCCAGCGCCCCAGGTCTGCAACAGGTAGCCACCAGCGAGCGGGGTCAAGGCTTGTCCAATGAGCGAAGGCCGAGCCATGCGCCCCATGAGCAACACATAATGGGTGGGCGACATAAGGGCCAGCGGCAGTAGTCCTCGAACAATCGCCCGCAAACCATTACCCGCGCCGTAGATCACCAGACCCACCGCGGTCATTGCCGGCGCTATGGTCACCAGCAACAGACCGATCGCCACAAATACCACGGAGATCAATGTCGTCCAGATCGGGTGTCGTTTTCGCGAAAACACTTGCAGGACACGTGAACCTACCTGGCTTGGACCGAGCAAGGCGCTCAGTCCGATGGCGGCGGCAAGCGAATAGCCCTGCCCCTGCAACAATGAAATCAGCTGGACAGACATCGCCGTCATGATCACTGCACCCAGCGCAAAAATCAGCGTGAGCAGCAGGTAGATCCGCCGATCGATTGAGAGGTTTTCATCACTCAGTGCATGGCTTTTTGCGAGTGGCCCCGCACCCTGCGCCAGCACCCAGAGATAAAGCGGTGCCACGGCAACGACCAGTAACACCCCATAAGCCACGCACGTCGTGCGCCAGCCAACGTGCTCGATGACCAGTGCAACCGCAGGCCATGACAGCGTTGTCGCAAACCCGGAAATAAGGGTGATGCCGGTAATCACACCGCCCGCCCGCTCCCCGTATAGAGAACCTAAAGTGGCGAAAAGTGCTTCATACAGCCCCAGCGCCATACCGATGCCAATCACTGCCCAGGACAAAAGAAACATCGGTAACGAGGTCGAACTGGCCATCAGAAACAACCCGATGGCGACGCCCAGGCCGCTACTGGCCAGGATGGGACGGCCGCCGTAGCGGGCGATAAGCCGGCTGGTCAATGGCGCCAGCATCGCGGAAACCAGAATGCTCAGCGACAGTGCGCCATACACCCATTGGCTGGCCCAACCGGTCTCTCTCATGATCGGATCGGCCATGACGGCCATGAGGAAGAACGAACCTCCCCAGACCAGAACTTGCAGCATCCCCAATATAAAAATGCCGAATACGCCAGGCAGTCGCGTTTGATGGTTCAAAGCAGTGTCATCAGTGGTGAGAAAAGAATGGAAGTCGTGGGTAGCGGCGCAACTACGGGTAAGCAGTCGCTTTAGGTTGGGTCAAGAATGGAGGGCTTTCCCACGCTGGGGCTTTGGCCGTTGGCTCAAAGCATGTGCCCAGCCCAAATCTTGCGATTGACCAGGTCGGCAGCAATTTCAATGAAGGCATCCCCGACGAACTTGGCAGCCGGACTGACCCTTCTGTCTGCAGGAAAGACCTGAACCAATTTGCGCATCGGAATGGGGTCGACCAAGGGTGCCGCACTCAGCACGCCAGATTCGATTTGCGTGTAAATCGATGCCAAAGGCAAAGCGGTCAAACCGAAGCCATTGCAGACCAAGGCAATCATCGCGCCGAAGGAGTCGGCTTCAACGCTGGTCTTGAGCTTGATCCCGACTTCACGCGCACAATCATCCAGAATCACGCGAAGGCTATGTCGAGCGCTTGGCAACACCAATGGCTGCTCAGCCAAAGACGCGAACGACACCGGCGTATCAAGACGCAGGTTGGCGCTGGCGGGGCCGACCAGCAGCAGGTTTTCCATCATCACCGGCACGATACGCAGCGTATGCAGGGGCTGGGGGTCGTAAGAAATTGCCAGTTCCAGTTCGCCACGCTGTACCCAATCCAGCAAATAACCGCTAAACGCCGAGGAAAACCTGACGGCGAGATTCGGATGCGCCTCTTTGATTTTGCGGACAAGAGGAACGGTGACAATTTCCGCTACCGTCGGCGTCGTACCGATGACGACCGTTCCCCGAAAGGAAGTCTTCCCGCCCACCACCGAACTTCGAATGGACTCCATTTCTTCCATGATGCGGGTGGCATGCGCCAGCACTTCGCGGCCGGCATCGGTAATCTCCATGCCTCGCCCATGCCGATCAAACAGGTAGGTGCCGAGTTCCTTTTCCAACAATCGAATTTGCCGGCTAAGTGCCGGTTGTGCGATGTGAAGCCGATCTGAGGCCTTGCTGAGACTGCCCAGCTCGGCCACATGAATCAGGGTTTTGAGTTGAACGACATCCATTACCAGGCCAGTCAAAGTCGGGCTCGGCGCGAAATGCGTCGAAAGTAGTGTGAGTGTAAACGCAATAGCGCTCCTTGGAATGCCACAGGGCCCGCGTCGCATGGGGCCTGGCGGCTTTCGAGTCGGCTGTATCCCCCAGCCCGCAGGGGTTGCAAGGCAAGCTATAAAATTTCGGTATATCAGTTAGGCCTGGCTGACGGCTTATTACCCTCCTCACTCTGCGGTAGCGTGCAATCAACGTCGACGCCAAGAGCGATCGACTGACTACAAGAATAAGATTCGAGGGCTTGCACCATGATTGACTACCTTTCTCGCTACCTGACCGACCCGTCTTACACAGTCAGCGAACAGCTGACCTCTCATATACATCCCCCCTCTTCATGTGCCTTGGTCGTCGAAGGGTCACAGCAACTGCATTAAGCACATCAACCCATCGAGCTAGCAACGTCGGACACGCATCAGCGTGCGCCTCGTATCGTCTCGCCTTGAAAAAAGGGTGAACAGAATGTCTGCATCAACCAGCGACTCAACACTCCACACTGAAAAGTCCGAT
>Ga0207655_1004274_pt1 | contig 10215 bp, 9 predicted proteins | sample KBSM44metaG_FD_184398 | JGI IMG/M metagenome (GOLD analysis project Ga0207655, IMG submission 184398) | Miscanthus rhizosphere microbial communities from Kellogg Biological Station, Michigan, USA - KBS M4-4 metaG (SPAdes) (version 2) | ecosystem: Host-associated > Plants > Roots > Rhizosphere >... | reverse complement strand
AAGCTGAGTGTAATTCAGTAAGGATGAAGATATGAAAAAAAGATTATTCGCCCCTTTGGTTTTAACAAGTTTAGGCCTAGCACTCGCAGGGTGTGGTGGTGAAAGTGCAACAGTCAATGAAGACCCATATAAAGGTATTCCAACCTATGCAAATGGTTGTGATTCAATTAATACTGATAAATGCTTGGGCTTTTATGTTGATTATCCGATTGAAGGTTTAAATTTTGATTGTAGTACAGATACCAGAAATCATTATATAACTAAACTAGAAGGGGGGGCAGCACTTGGTGGTTGTTTAATTGGTGATAAAGCAAAATTTTATATAAAAGGTTCTCAATCGGAAAGAAAAATTGTTTTAGGCGATGTTGATCTTGCAAAAATTAGGCCTTTGAAAATTCGAGGTCAACCAGCTGCAATTGGTTTGATAGATATTGCAAGTGCCATGACAGGCAAGCCACCAACAAGTATGACCATGAGTGATGAGACATTTAAAGTGATGGTTGGGTTGGTTCGCGTTTTCCAAGCGATTGGGTTGGAGCAAGATGCCAATCAGGTTGGCGATGTACAACCGCTTGAGTTAACAGATAATATTAAAAATAATTTAAAAGAAGTCAATGCTGATATTGTGCTCAGCGATTTTATTAATGGCAGTTATGTTGAAAAATTAAAACCGTGGGTCAATATTGAAGCGGTCGACGAAGCTTCTGCAGTCGCGACTGCGCAGCGTTTGGTTCAACAATCATTGGTCAATATTTATTCAACAAACTTCCTTGTTTTAAGTACTGTAAATGTTGATATTCAGGGCTTTACAGGTAAAAGTGAATTAAGTACCAAGAATGAATCTATCGCCAACATGTATGTCGTCACTGACCGTCAAGGTTATACTACAGGCTATACAATACAATGGGTCGGTGTACCTCAAAAAGCAGAAGGGAGTAATTTTGCTGATTCACTGTTAAAGTTTTTACTGTTTAATCAAGTTGTTCCACAAAAACTCAATGTAAATGGTCAACAAGGTTGGATCAATCCATTAACCCGTAAAATTACCTCTCCGCTTGTATTTAAAAAAGATCAAAATTCAACGGATAAACTTGAGATTTTTCAGGGTGCTTTGTTGAATAATACTACTGTTGCTGGTACTGAATATATGTATAAGCGAGCAACAGGCGCAACAGCAGCACCTACGGATCCAACAGTATATGGGAAATGGCGTCAAACTTTAAATGGGGATCAGCTTTCTGGCGGCGTTGATATCTATAAAACCAATCCTGCCAACTACTTAGATCGAAAAGTTTTCCTCACTAAAAACACAGTAAAAGCTGGTGAAAAATACTATTTCCCACTGTATGCGAATATTACATTTGCTTTTGATAACAAAGAGGTTAATCCAAATACCCAAACACTGGGTATTGTGATTGATGAAAATGGAGATATCCGCACCAATTTAGGTAAAAATAGTGCGCTAAATTCAGATACATGTGCTGATGTAGATCCAAACACTTATATTGATAAAGAAACAGGGGTACAACAATATCGTATTGGTACTACGGGTACAGCTTATATTAATGGTAATGTTGAAAAGTCGATTACGCTACGTATGATTTTGGCCAATCCTGTATTTGGTAGTCTTGATGGTGCGTTGGCAGGTTTAAATGAAACATTAGTTGTTCGACCAACCAGTAGTACATCTCCAGAAGAAATAGCCAAGGCCTCAGTATCTTCTGGCGGTATACGCTTAAATCTTCAACGATTGATCAATGAACAGAATACCACCAGTGGTGTCAATATTACCAGTTGGGATGGAGATAAGACGATTACTGCAACATGGATGAATTTGCATGCATTTTATCAGTCAGTTTATAACAATATAGAGGCCAATAAGGATAAGGCCACTCCTGAGCAAAAAGAGCTAGCAAAGCGTTTATCAGGGACCTTAACTGTAAATTTACCGCAGTGTTATACCATTAAAACCAAGTAATTTTTATCTTAATTAAAAAAACCTCAATTCAAGTGATTTGAATTGAGGTTTTTTTGTGCTCATATTTTTAATGCTCAACCACTGGTCGAAGCAATATCTATTTGTGATTATCCTGTCTGATCTAATCGGGTGCCTAATGTTTCAAGATGCATTGGAAAGGTATTGGTTTTACGATCTTCAAAATAATGTCTTAATGTGCGTTCTACACTTGGAAAAGCTAAATCGTTCCAAGGAATCTCATGCTCTTCAAATAAACGACTTTCAATGGTTTCCTCACCAGCACCAAATACACCATCTTTTATTTGTGTTTTAAACAAAACATAAACTTGCCCGATACGTGGAATATTATACATGCAGTAAAGTTGTTCAATTTCAACCTCAGCTTCAGATTCTTCACGTGTTTCGCGTGCTGCACCTTGTTCCATGGTTTCAAAAAGTTCCATATAACCAGCAGGTAAGGTCCATAGTCCATAACGTGGTTCTATTGCACGACGACATAGTAAAACTTTATTTTCCCAGATCGCCAAAGCGCCACAAATCACTTTAGGGTTAACATAATGAATGGTGCCGCAGTGTGTACAAACTTTACGGATTTTTTGATCACCTAAAGGAATTTTTTCTATGGTTGGATGACCACAAGCACTGCAAAAACTCATAAGCTTCATTAAAAATGTGAGATAACTCAGCATAACTGAAAAATTCTACTTTCGCATCATTTATAGCCTTATCGATAAAATTTCCTATATGATAGAACGAGAACAAAAAAGATAGAGTGAGATCAATGAAGGATGATGAGCTAACCCAAGTATTGCAAAATCGATTACGTTTTGGCAAAAGAACCTACCCGGCCAATGCCGCAGTACTGATTGCAATTACTCAAGAAGCTGATCCTAAAATTTTACTGACGAGACGCTCTGCCTACTTATCAAATCATGCAGGAGAAGTTTCCTTTCCAGGTGGAAAACGTGATCCAAATGATACCAGTAATATCGTTGTGGCTTTGCGAGAAGCATGGGAAGAAACCGCACTCAATCCCTTTGATGTCAAGCTGATTGGTGATTTACCCATGGAACGGGCGAAAAGTGGATTGACAGTAAAACCTGTAGTTGGATTAATTCCTCCAGATATTCAGTTGATTGCTCAGCCGAGTGAAATTGATCGTATATTCTATGCCCCGATTAAAAAAATGATGGAATCACAGCCTATTCCTTATGAAGTACGTTTGGCACATCAATCGGTGTATTTTCCCAGTCTAAGAATTGAAAACGAAATCATTTGGGGGTTAACCGCCAGAATTCTGATTTCGTTATTTAAATATGGTTTGGATTATCAAAAAAACTGGCCGTTTTTATTGAACTCGCCATCTTTTAAATCACAGATATTCAATAAAAAATAATGCTGAAAAGCTATGACCAAAACCAATGCTCTTAAAATATCTCAAAGGAATGTAATACCATGATGTATAAATTTAAAGGTTTTGCGCCAAAAGCGTTGCATGCACCTTTTGATGGTTGGATTGCGGATAATGCGACAGTGATTGGTCAGGTCGAACTGGGGCAACAAGTCAGTGTCTGGTTTGGTGCAGTCATTCGTGCTGACAATGCCAAAATTCATATTGGGAATTTTAGTAATGTTCAAGAAAATGCCGTTTTACATACAGATACAGGGATTGAATTAACCGTTGGTGATTATGTAACCATTGGGCATCAAGCCATGTTGCATGGTTGTACGATAGGCGATAACAGTCTAATTGGTATTAACGCTGTAGTTTTAAATCATGCAGTAATTGGTAAAAATTGTATCATCGGTGCAAATAGTTTGATTCCAGAAGGTAAAGTTATTCCCGATAATTCCTTGGTGGTGGGTTCACCAGGTAAAGTCGTGCGAACTTTGGATGAGAATGCAGAGAATTTATTAAAAATGAGCGCTTTGCACTATGCTTCTCATTACAAGAATTTTATTGATTTAGAAGAATTTAAATTTGATTAAAGTCGTGGTTTTAAAATTATCACTTAAATGCCAAGCACAATGTCTTGGCATTTTTATGGATTATTTTGATCTAATGGATTTTATCTGACTGGCTTTATCTCTAAGCCCTCGCGCTATTGAAATGAGTGGAGTATCATAGGCAGCATTTTTAACACAGTAAGGTTGTGCATGAAATTGCTGGCATTGGAAACTGCCAATGAGCAGTGTTCCGTTTCGATTGTTGATGAAACTCAAACACTCTATTTTCAACTTGATACGCGAGCAAAAGCACAAACTCAAACCATTTTGCCGATGATTGAGCAAGGTTTTGAGCAAAATAAAATTTCCAATAAAGACTTGACTGCAATTGCATTTAGTCGTGGACCAGGCTCTTTTAGTGGTGTACGTATCAATGCTGCTGTGACTCAAGCTTTGGCATGGGCAAATGATATTCCTGTGATTCCAGTTTCAACCTTGCAAGCGCTGGCTCAAGCTTCTTATCGTCAGGCCCAATTGACTGAAGTGACCGCTGTTTTAGATGCGCGTATGCAGGAAGTCTATATGGCAAGTTTTAAGCTTGACCAAAATAACATTATGCAACTTGTAGACGAAGAAAAATTATTGGACTATCAACACGCTGCGGAATATCAAAAATATATCTTGATCGGTTCAGGTTCAGCTTTGGTGAATGTTGAGGCAATAGCGTTTCAACAAATTGCTGCTTCCGCTGATGATATTGCCACAATTGCGCGTCAAAATGCACTGCAAAAGCAATGGTTCAGTGCAGAGCAGGCCTTACCTGTATATTTACGTGATAATGCATGGAAGAAAATTCCAGAACAAGGTAAACCATAATCGTTTTTCGCTTTAATTTTTAGGATTTCACAATGGATCTTTTACTGCTACTCAAAGCAGCCATTATGGGTATTGTTGAAGGTATTACCGAATTCTTACCTATCTCAAGTACAGGGCATTTAATTCTTGCATCTGAGCTCATGAATTTCTGGACCAAAGAAAAGAGTGACTTATTTGTCGTTGCTATTCAAATGGGCGCAATCGCTGCGGTGATTTATGAGTATTGGGGCAAGCTTTGGGGCGCAGCAATCGGTCTATTTTCAGGTGAGCCGAAAGGGCGTCATCTTGGAGTCAGTATTATTGCAGCTTCTATTCCAATTATGCTGGTTGGCTTAACCTTTGGTGATATCGTAAAAGAGTTGTTGTTTAATGATATTTCTGTGGCGATTGGTTTAATCGTCGGTGGTTTAATCATTTGGTGGGTTGAAAAAAATCCACCAAAAGTCAATGCGGTTGAAGTGGAAAATATCTCGATTAAAGAAGCAATTTATATTGGTTTAATTCAGGTATTGGCGCTTATTCCAGGGACTTCACGTTCAGGTGCAACCATTATTGGCGGCATGATGCTGGGTGTATCGCGTAAGGCTGCTACTGAGTTTTCGTTCTTCCTCGGTATACCTGTTATTGTTGGTGCAGGCTTATTAGATCTTTTTAAAAATTACCATATTTATGAAACAACTCAAGATTGGACCGTATTCTTTGTGGGTCTAATTGTTTCTTTTGTTTCTGCTTTAATTTTGATCCGTGTTTTGGTGGCTTATGTTTCTAAGCGTGATTTCATGGTCTTTGCTTGGTATCGTATTGCTTCAGGTTTGTTGATTTTATTGTTTGCATTAACAGGTTGGAAATTATGGTAAGCGAAATTCGCTTATTTACTGAATCCACATTTTTTGAGAAAGCACAGTCCTACCAAACTGTGCTTTCTTTACGTGGTGTCGTGGTAAACATTGCAACGATTGAAAAACTCAATGCACGGTTTTTAAGACTGAATCCTGAACTTGCCTTGTGTGTTGATGAACAAGGGTTAAGCCTGTGTGCCAATGGCATGAAAATGCAGCCTGATTGGAAAGCTGAGATCCCACGTTTAAAACGTGCAACTTTAAAATCTGAAATGATTGCACGGGCATGTAATATTTCAGAAAAACCCAATTTAATTGATGCAACTGCTGGTCTAGGACATGACGCATTATTGATGGCACACTTAGGGGCGAAAGTAACCCTGATTGAACGTCATCCAATTTTATTTACCTTACTGGAAGATTCAAAAAAACAGCTGGAAAACGATCCGTTTTTAGCCAAAGTTGTTGAGCGTATTGATTTGGTTTTTTCTGATTCAGCTGAATATTTACAACAATTGATCATCACACATCAAATTGTCGATGTTGTTTATTTAGATCCGATGTTTCCGCAGCGGGATCAAAATCAGCAAGCCATTAAAAAACAGGCACAAGTGAAAAAGCAAATGCAGCTCTTACACATGCTTTTACCTGAAGATGGTGAAATGGATTTAGGCGATCATCTTTTAGTCTTAGCACGGCAAATTGCCAAGCGAGTTGTGGTAAAACGTCCTAGACTGGCTGTATTTTTAAATGACCAGGCAACCGATCATCAATGGCAAGGTGATGCTTGTCGTTTTGATGCCTATTTTAACAGCAATCTTATTGAGTAATTTGGTAACTGTTTCAATAATAGTCGAATTATTGATATATAGTTAAATCAAACATTGATAATTTTTTAGCCAAGCCTAAACTAGATAGGCTGATTGAAGCCACTGCCTTAACAGAATCTTTATGATAGATCTTAAACCCTCGATTAACTTTTGGCATGATTTGAAAAGTAACCAACGTGCAGGGATTTGGTTATTCTTAGGTTCGCGAAAGTCTTTACAAATTGTTCGTCCATCGATTCTTCAATTGATTTTTTGGGGACTGTTGGGTGCAGGTGCAAATACACTGTTTAGCTGGTTAGTTGCCGGTGATGGTGGTGTTTTTAATCGACAAGGTCTAGTCAGCTACGCATTGTGGCCTTTTATTGCCTTGATTGTGGGGATTTTCCTATCACAACGGACCAATAATCCGCGTTTGATGTTGGTTCCAGCACTGTTATGGCTGGTGCTTGATACGCACATCATGTTGTTTCAATGTTTGCTGCAATATTTAGGCAATCAAGATCTGCTGCCTTATTTCACTTATGATGTGATCCCACTGCTGTTTTTTGCTTTGTTTATTTGGCAAAGCCTTGCTGTGGTGTGGGTATTTTCAAGAGAATTACAATGGCCGTGGTGGGAACGTGCCTTGATCATGTTTGCGACTGTAGCCACTTTGTTTACTTGGCAGGTTTCGATTAAGGAACAGCCGATTTGGAAAGTAGAAGAGGTTCCGCCAAGTATTAGCGAAAGTGCTTTTTATGCACAAAGTCATTTACTCAATAAAGCCTTGGAACAGGTGCAGTTTGGTGAGTTTGCACAAACGCATTGGTACTTTTTAGGCGTTGCTGGTGCAAGTTATCAAGACGTGTTTAAATTTGAAATAGATCGAATTAAAGAACAGTTTGATACCCGCTTTGGAACCTTTGGACGCTCTGTTGAATTGGTCAATAACCCACAAAGTATTAAAGACACTCCTATTGCATCTAAAACCAGTATCGATCTGGCTTTACGCCGTATTGGCCAACAAATGAATCGCGAAAGTGATGTATTGTTTCTTTATATGACTTCTCATGGCTTGCCTAATCGTTTTGAACTCGAAAATGAACCGATTAATTTGGATGATGTTGATCCAAAATGGTTAAGAGAAACCCTCGATAAATCAGGTATTCGCTGGAAAGTGATCGTAATTTCAGCCTGTTATTCTGGTAGCTTTGTTTCAGCACTCCAATCACCAGATACCTTGATTATTACTGCTTCTGCAGCAGACCGTGCTTCATTTGGTTGTTCAAATGAAGCTGATTATACTTATTTTGGTCGTGCTTTCTTTGATCAGGCAATGCGTGAACAAGGTTCTCTCAAAGCTGCATTTAAAGAAGCGACTGAAACAGTTGCGAAATGGGAAAATGCACAAGGCTTTGATCCATCTGAACCGCAATGGGTGATTGGGAAAAATATGGAAATGATGTTACCGCAGTTGGAACAACATTTATTTCCACAACAAGGCGTTATTACTACTGCGCAAACCCAAAATGTAAAACTGGATACACAACAAAAGCCATGATAAATAACGGCGCTTTAAATGCGAAAGTAAAAGCGCTTTAATTTATATTGAGTTGAATCTGTTGATGTTATAAGACGGTAGCCCTAAACAATTTAAAGATCAAAATGTGGAGCGATGCGCTGATGGAACTTTTAAGTAAAAATATCTGTTTTGATGGTGAACAAAGAATTTATCAAATTCAGTCAAATTATTTAAAAGGGGCAACGAAGTTTGCGACATATCTTCCGCCTCAAGCATTAAAAGGGCAGAAATGTCCTGCATTATTCTATTTAGCGGGACTGACCTGTACGGAAGAAACCTTTATTATCAAAGCGCATGCACAGCGCTTAGCATCTCAGCTTGGTCTAATTTTGATCGCACCAGATACATCACCTCGTGGTGAACAGGTTGCACAAGGCGATTCATGGGATTTGGGGCAGGGTGCGGGATTCTATCTCAATGCAACTCAAGCACCTTGGGCTGAACATTTTCAGATGGAAAGTTATATTGTAGATGAACTTTATCCATTGCTAATAAAAAGCTTACCGATTCAATCTGAAGCTGTGGGAATCTTTGGTCATAGTATGGGCGGGCATGGCGCATTAACACTGGCTTGGAAATATCCAAATTATTTTAAATCAGTATCAGCATTTGCACCGATTTGTGCACCGACAGAATGCCCTTGGGGTGAAAAAGCCTTTTCACATTACTTAGGCGCTGATCAGTCTGAATGGGCAAAGCATGATGCGACCCAATTACTGCTTTCTAAGGGTCAGTTATTTGACGAAGTGCTTATCGATCAAGGTATAAAAGATCAGTTTTATAGTCAATTGAACCCTGAGAAATACCAACAAGCTTGTCATAAAGTTGGGCAAAAACTCACATTAAGATTTCATGAAGGTTATGATCACGGTTATTATTTCATTCAAAGTTTTATTGATGACCATTTACAATTTCATGCCTTGCAACTACAAAAATAATTGAATCGTCTAACAAAAACTGAATTTTGAGTAAAAGTAAATCGTTGTTTGCTTTTACTCTATTTCTTTCAGCGCAGAAAAAATATAAACTGCTTTTTGAGGTTTTTTATTTCATATCATTTTAGATTGTCATCAAATAATTTGAATAAAGAGAAGAATATGCAAGAACAAATACCGCCTCCATTTCCGAGTCATTTGAGTTTGGAAAAAGGCGCTACACCACCAGAAATGCAGCAGCCCGCAGACCAGCAATATCCAAGAATTCACCGTTTTAAATTTCACGGCGATGCGATGGAATATTTTGGTATATGGATTGTGAATATCTTATTGACCATCATTACCTTAAGTTTGTACGCGCCTTGGGCGAAAGTACGTCGTTTACGTTATTTTTATGGTAATACTGAATTCTTTAAAAGACGTTTTGACTTTACTGGTATCCCCACCAAGATTTTAGTTGGACGTTTGATTGCATTGGGTATTTATGCCGCCTTTTCAATCTCCTCACAATATTCCATGATTGCGACGGTGGTTGGTTTAGTGGTGCTGTATGCGGCAGTACCATGGCTGATTCGGGCAACAATGCGCTTTACCGCAAGAAACAGTAAATTCGGCAACAGTCGGTTTTATTTTGCGGGAACCACAAAAGAATCCTATAAAGTCTTTTTTCTCAGTATCTTAATTTATATTTTTAGTTTAGGGATATTTGCTCCTGTTGCGATCTGGTTGTATAAGAAGTACTACATCGATCATTTATATGCAGGGCAGTTGGATTTTAAATTGAATGCTGATTGGTCAGCTTATATGGCGGCAGTTTACATTCCAATTTTTATGTCTTTTGGAATTATGCTGGCATTTGGCATTATCTATTTCGGTATTATCGGTTTTATTGCAGGGTATACGCCAAACTTTTTTATCTTTGGTGTCTTTGCAATGTACGCTGTGGCAGGGTTGTTTATTTATCCATTGATCGCGGCACGTATTTTTATTACCACATGGAACAATACAACAGTTGGCAGTAGCCAATTTAAAACAGATTGTAATCAATGGCGTTATGCATGGATTGTGGCATCAAATTGGCTGGTTAAAATATTAAGTATTGGTTTAATGTCTGCATGGGCAGCAATTCGTATTCACAAATATCAAGTTGATTCGATGAGTTTAATTTTGCATGATGATCCAGATCAAATGATGAATCTTGCACAGCAAGAGCAAAGTGCTTTAGCTGAAGAAATTAGTGACATCTTCG
>Ga0207655_1004268_pt1 | contig 10220 bp, 6 predicted proteins | sample KBSM44metaG_FD_184398 | JGI IMG/M metagenome (GOLD analysis project Ga0207655, IMG submission 184398) | Miscanthus rhizosphere microbial communities from Kellogg Biological Station, Michigan, USA - KBS M4-4 metaG (SPAdes) (version 2) | ecosystem: Host-associated > Plants > Roots > Rhizosphere >... | reverse complement strand
GAAGGTGCACGGCAAACCGCTGGATCTTACGTACAAGGAGTTCCAGCTGCTCCACTTCTTCGCGACGCATCCGTCGCGGGTGTTCACGCGTGAGCAGCTGCTGAGCGAAGTGTGGGGCTACGACTATTTCGGCGGCACCCGGACCGTCGATGTGCACGTGCGGCGCCTCCGCGCCAAGCTGGGCGATCTCGAACAGCTCATCGGGACGGTCCGCAACGTGGGCTACCGGTTCAACGTGTATGAAGAAGACCAGGTCCCGGCGCCCCGCGAGGCCTCCCAGGCCTGAGGCCGCGGGGCGGACGATGCGGTTAACGCGACGGTCACCTGGCCCTGACATGATGAGGGAATGATCGACACCGACGTTCTGGACACCGGGCTGGGCGACGAGGACGACGACGACTTCGACGAGATGGTCGAAGACGGCGACGCGCAGTTGCCCGAGCACCGCTACATGGACCGCGAGCTGAGCTGGCTCGCGTTCAATCAGCGTGTCCTGGAGCTCGCGGAAGACCCCTCCCTGCCCGTCCTCGAACGGGCGAACTTCCTCGCGATCTTCGCCAGCAACCTCGACGAGTTCTTCATGGTGCGCGTCGCCGGCCTCAAGCGCCGCATCGTCACCGGCCTCGCCGTTCCCACGAACGTCGGTCGTGCCCCCCAGGACGTGCTCGCCGACATCTCGGATGCCGCGCACGCGTTGCAGCTGCGCCAGGCGACCGCCTGGCTCGACATGGTGCAACCCGCCCTCGCCGAGGCGGGCATCGAGATGGTGTCGTGGGACGAGCTGTCGGCCGACGATCAGGCGGACCTTTCGGACTACTTCCAGTCACAGGTGTTCCCGGTGCTGATGCCGCTCGCGGTGGACCCGGCCCACCCGTTCCCCTACATCTCGGGGCTCTCGCTCAACCTCGCCATCCGCATCCGCAATGCCAAGACGGGCCGCCAGGAGTTCGCGCGCCTGAAGGTGCCGCCGATGCTCCCCCGCTTCGTCGCGGTTCCCGGCGAGCCGGGTCGCACGCGCTATCTGCCGCTGGAGCAGCTCATCGCCAATCACCTGGGCGATCTGTTCCCGGGCATGGAGATCCTCGAGCATCACACTTTCCGACTCACCCGCAACGAGGACGTCGTCGTCGAAGAGGACGAGACCGAGAACCTCATCCAGGCGCTGGAGGCCGAACTGCTCCGTCGCCGGTTCGGTCCGCCCATCCGCCTCGAGGTCACCGAGGACATGGACGATGTCACGCTGGATCTGCTGATCGCCGAGCTCGACATCACCGAGCAGGAGGTCTACCGCCTGCCCGGACACCTCGACCTGCGCGGCCTGTTCGACCTGTCGCGCATCGACCGTCCCGAGCTGCGCTACCCCGCACACGTGCCGACGACCGCTCCGGCCTTCCAGCCGGCGGAGCAGAACAGCCGCGTCGACTTCTTCGCGGCCATCCGCAAGGGCGACGTCCTCGTGCACCACCCCTACGAGTCGTTCACCACGAGCGTCGTCAGCTTCCTCGAGCAGGCCGCCCGCGACCCGCACGTGCTGGCGATCAAACAGACGCTGTACCGCACGTCGGGCGACAGCCCGATCGTCCAGGCTCTCATCGACGCCGCCGAGCGCGGCAAGCAGGTGCTCGCTCTCGTCGAGGTCAAGGCGCGATTCGACGAGGCGGCCAACATCGTCTGGGCACGCAAGCTCGAGAAGGCCGGCGTGCACGTCGTGTACGGACTGGTCGGACTGAAGACCCACTGCAAGCTGCTGCACGTCATCCGCGAGGAAGACGGGATGCTGCGCAGCTACAGCCACATCGGCACGGGCAACTACAACCCCAAGACCAGCCGCATCTACGAGGACTTCGGGCTGTTCACCTCCGACGAGCAGGTGGGACGCGACCTCACACGGCTGTTCAACGAGCTCAGCGGCTATGCGATCGAGAAGAAGTTCAAGCGCCTGCTCGTCGCTCCCCTCCACCTGCGCAAGGGCCTGCTCCGCCAGATCGAGAACGAGCGCCGGCATGCGCTGGAGGGCAAGCCCGCGCACATCCGCATCAAAGTCAACTCGATGGTGGACGAGCAGATCATCGACGCGCTGTACCGCGCCAGCCAGGCGGGCGTCCGCGTGGATGTCTGGGTGCGCGGCATCTGCTCGCTCAAGGTGGGACTTCCCGGCGTCAGCGACAACATCACGGTGCGCTCGATCCTCGGGCGTTACCTCGAGCACTCGCGCATCTTCGCGTTCGCGGGCGACGGCAACCCTCAGGTCTTCATCGGCAGCGCCGACATGATGCACCGCAACCTCGACCGCCGCGTCGAAGCGCTCGTGCGCGTCGTCGCCCCCGCACAGATCAAGGAACTGGTCGACCTGTTCGACCTGGCGATGAGCGACACGACGAGCTCGTGGCACCTCGAGGAAGACGGAGAATGGCGTCGCCACAGCCGTGACGCCGACGGCAAGCCGCTCGTCGATCTGCAGGACCACACGATGACACAGGTGCAGCGTCGGCGACGCGCACGGGCGGTGCGATGACCGAGACGGCCGTCTACGCCGCGGGCGGAGTGGTGTGGCGCGTGGTGGACGGCAAGCTCCGCGTGCTGATCATCCACCGCACCGCCTACGCCGATCTGACCCTCCCCAAGGGCAAGGTCGACCCGGGCGAAAGCCTCGCCGAGACCGCGGTCCGGGAGATCTTCGAGGAGACCGGCATCAAGGTCGCGCTCGGCATCCCCGTGGGCGTCTCGCGCTACCGGATGCCGAACAAGCGCGAGAAGATCGTGCACTACTGGTCGGCGCAGGCGACCGAGCCCGCCATCCGCGAGTCGGCGTTCGTTCCCAACAAGGAGATCGCCGCGCTCGAGTGGCTGTCGCCGCGGAAGGCCCTCGCGAAACTGTCCTACCCGGTCGACGTCGAGATCCTCGAGCAGTTCCTGCGGTACGTGGACGACGGCGTGCTGGAGACGTTCCCCCTCGTCGTGCTGCGGCACGCGAAGGCCGTCCCCCGCGAAGAGTGGAAGGGCGCGGATGCTGCACGCCCGCTGACGGCGCGCGGAGCCAAGCAGGCGGCCGCCGCCGTCGGGCCGCTACGTGCGTTCGGGGTGCGAAAGATCGTCTCCAGCGACGCGGCCCGCTGCGTCACGACGGTGGCCCCGCTGGCGGCGGCCCTCGGCAAGGAGATCCATCGCACGCCCGCGCTCAGCCAGGACGCGTGGGAGGACGGCAGCTCGGATGTTCGCGCCGTGATCGGCCGGAGGGTGCGCTCGCGCAAACCCGCCGTGCTGTGCAGTCACGGCCCCGTGCTCCCCGGCATCCTGTCGGAATTGGCGCTCGCGACCGGAACGCTGCACGGATCGTATCTGGGCAGCGCGTCGGCTCTGGAGACCGGGGCGTTCTCGGTCGTGCACCTGTCGGCGACGAACCCGGGCTCGGGCATCATCGCGATCGAGACCCACGAACCGAAGCTGTAGTCGGTGGAGGGGCTGCGCCTGGCGTGGGCACCCGTTCCGCCCTCACGGCCCGATCGGCGGAAGATCGCGTGGGACCTGCTGCGAGGCCTGCTCGCGGATGCCGGGGCGCCCGATGTCGTGCTGACCAACCCGTGCCCGCGGTGCGGTGAGCCGCACGGCCCGGTTCAGGTCGACGACGACCGGTGGCTCGCCGCCGTGACCTACGCCGGCGCGACGGCCGTCGTCGGGATTCTTCCGCGGGCCGGCGGAGAACGCTTCGCTCTCGATGCGGAGCCCCTGCACGACCCCGTACGGGAGGCGGCGGGCGGCATCCCTGGTGGTGTGCGGCGGTGGGTGCGCGTGGAGGCGGCCCTGAAAGCCGACGGTCGCGGCCTGGCGGTCGAGCCGGCGACGGTCGAGATCATCGACGTCGATGATGATCACTGGATCGCGCGGTTTCCGGGCCGGGCGCCCGTGGACGGGACCGACATCGACGGTCCCGCGGGGATCCTCGTCTGCGCCGCGGCCGCCACTGCGACCTGACTGCCCGCGGGTGGGCGTGACGAATGTCGGAGTCTCCTGACGAGAGCACCCGCAACCCGCGAAGGCGAAGGCCTGGGCCGCTGAAACTCCGACGATCGTCACGGGCGTCCGACGCAACGGGCGCGCTGACTACGGCTGTGGCAGCGGCGGAAGCGCCGTCCGGTCGAGCCAGGGCGTGAAGACGTGGTCGAGGTCGCGTCCGGCGACACGCACGGCCAGCGCGCGGAAATCTTCGGTCGTCGCCAGGGCGTGGCGGTAGGTCTCGACCCAGGCGTGGAGCACACGGGAGAACGTCTCCTCCCCCACCTCGCACCGCAGCGCGTACAGGGTGAGCGCTCCCCGCTTGTAGACCCGATCGTCGAACATGAGGTCGGGACCGGGGTCGGACAGGAGCAGGTCCTCCGGCAGAGCGCGCAGCCGGGCATGGTGCTTCTCGGCCTTCTCCGCGACGGTGGGGCCGCCGGACTCCTCGAACCAGAGCCATTCGGCGAAGCACGCGAAGCCCTCGTTGAGCCAGATGTCGCTCCAGCGCCCGATACCGACACTGTTGCCGAACCACTGGTGTGCGAGTTCGTGCGCGATCAGTCTGTGCTCGTCGGGGACGAGATGGTTGCGACCGAAGACCGCCAAGCCCTGCGCCTCGAGCGGAATCTCCAGCTTGTCCGGGGTGACCACGAGCGCGCAGTCCTCCTGCGGGTACGGTCCGAAGCTGGCGGTGAACAGCCGGAGCATGCGGGGGACGTCGGCGAACGCACGCCCGACCTCGCGGCGGAGCGCCATCGGCGCGAAGACCCGGACACGCTGGCCGGCGTCGCTGTCGATCACCGTCTGCTCGTAGGGACCGATGTGCACCGCGACCAGGTAGGTCGCCACCGGCACCGCGGACTCCGACGTCGCCGTCACGCGGCCGCCGCTGCGCGACAACCCGGTGGGCCGTCCCGTCACGACGGGAAGGTAGCCGGCATCGGTCGTCACGGAGAGGCGCATCGGCGCGCGCGCGTCGGGCCGATCATTGCACGGGAACCAGGTCGGCGCGCCCGTCGGCTGCGACGCCACGAGGGCGCCGTCCTCGAGCTCTTCCCATCCGATCGCGCCCCAACGGGAGTTGCGCGGCGCCGGGGCGCCCGCGTACACGACCTCGATCGAAAACCGCTCCCCCGGCTGCATGCGGTGAGGCAACGTGACGCGCAGCTTTCGCGGGCCCTGCGAGAAGCGGGTGCGCCGGTCGCCGTCGACCCGAACCCGCGATGCGCGCAGGCCGATCAGGTCGACGCTCACGGCCGAGACGGCGGTGGTGGCGACGGCGTTGATGATCGCGCGCCCGTCGATGCGGTTGGTGCGCACGCGGTAGTCGATCTCGACGTCGTAGGACTCGACGTCGAACGCGGCGTCGCCGCTCTCGGGCGCGTACGGGTCGTGGCCGCTCACGAGGTCGACTGGTAGGCGCGCACGGTCACCGCGTTCCAGGGGCCGATGGGGTTGCCGCTCCACCGCGAGCCGATCGGCACCGTCTCCCCCCGCATGACCAGGGATGCCGGTCCCACCGTCGCATGCGCGCCGATGCTCGCCGCAGGGAGGATGACACTGTGGGGGCCGAGGGTCGCCCCGGCCTCGAGTTCGACGGTGTCCATGCTCATGATTCGATCATGGAACAGGTGCGTCTGCACGACGCAGCCCCGGTTGACCGTCGATCCGTCGCCCAGAGTGACCAGATCGGGCTCGGGCAGCCAGTAGCTGTCGCACCACACCCCGCGGCCGATCGTGGAGCCGAGCGAACGCAACCACACGGCGAGCGCCGGGGTGCCGGCAGCGGCGCGCGCGAACCAGGGCGCGGCGACCATCTCGGTGAACGTGTCGGAGACCTCCGTCCGCCAGACGAAGCTCGACCACAGCGGCTGCTCGCCGGCACGGATGGGGCCCACGATGACCCACTTCGCGGCCGTCGACACGGCCGCCGCCACCGCCCCGGCCACGAGGAGGACGATCCCGGACAGCAGGACGGCACCGCCGAGTCCGCCCCACTCGATGAGCGCCGCGAGCGTGAACACGACGAGCAGTCCGAGCGCGCAGGTCACCACCACCGGCACGAACCGGCAGAGCTCCCACAGGGTCCGGGCCACCCGCAGCCGTGCCGGCGGTTGGTAGGTGCGCGACTCGTCGCCCTCGGCGGAGCGTCGGCGCAGGCGCACGGCCGGCGACCCCAGCCAGGACGAGCCCGGCTTGGCCTTGAGGGGCGCCGCCGATAGGACGGCGACGAGGCCGTCGCGTGGGACACGGTGGCCCGGGGCGGCCATGCCGGAGTTGCCGAGGAACGCGCGCTTGCCGATGCGCACCGGTCCGATGCGCATCCAGCCGCCATGCAGCTCGTACGAGGCGACCATCGTGTCGTCGGCGAGGAACGCCCCGTCCTCGATGCGCGTGAGCGACGGGATCAGGAGCACCGTGGAGGCCTCGACGTCGCGCCCGACGCGCGCGCCGAGAAGGCGCAGCCACACCGGAGTGAACAGGCTCGAGTACAGCGGGAAGAGGATCGTGCGCGCGGAGTCCAGCAGCCGCTCGATGGTCCACGCCTGCCATCCGACGCGGCTGCGCACCGGATGGGTGCCCTCGTGCAGGCCGAGCGAGAGCAGGCGCACCGCCACGACCACGACCCCGGCGAACACCACGCCGGCGACGAGCACGCCCGGCACGAGCCACGCGAAGGCGCCCCCGAGGGCCGCGGCGAGCGACGGTGCGTCGACGATGCCGCGGGCGACGACGAGGGCGCCCGTGGCGAAGGCGACCAGCGGAAGCAGCGCGAGCGCCACCGCCGAGGCGGCGTACGCCCACAACCAGCGGGTCGGCGCCGGAGCGCGGTCGGCCGGCCACTGCGCAGACTTCCCGCCCACCCGCACCGCGGGCGAGCCGGCCCAGGTCTGGTCGGCGCGCACACGGCCGAAGACGGCCGAGCCCGGCGCGATCTCCGCACGACGGCCGATGCGCGTGCCGGGCGCGAGCGTGCTGCGGGAGCCCACCGTGGCCCCGGCGCCGATCCGGATGCCGCCGATGCGCACGACGTCGCCGTCGATCCAGTAGCCGGACAGATCGACCTCGGGCTCGATCGCGGCCCCGTCGCCGATGTCGAGCATGCCGGTGATCGGCGGGAGCGCGTGCAGGTCGACGCCGGTGCCGATGCGGGCGCCGAGCGCACGGGCGTAGTAGCTCACCCAGGGCGCGCCGGCCAGACCCACGGCATCCACCTGGTCGGCGATCTGCTCCGCCAGCCACAGGCGGATGTGCACCCACCCGCCGCGCGGGTAGTCGCCGGGGCGGACGCCCGCCAGCAGCAGCCGGGCGGATGCCGCGGCGATCGCCATGCGTCCGAACGGCGTCGCGAAGACGACGAGCCCGATGACGAGCGGTCCGAGCGGCGCGTCGGGCAGGACCTCGAACCCGGGAAACGATCGCAGGATCGCCGAGGCGGTGAGCAGGTAGAGCATCCATCGGATGCCGGAGAGGATGAACAACGGCACGGCGAGCAGCGTCTGGGCCCACTGGGCCCGCCGCGGCGTCGGCTCGGGACGATGGAAGGTGGCCGCGACATCCTCCTGCAGACCCGTGCCGAGCGCCTTCGCCATCGCACCCAGGCGGGGCACGTCGTAGATGTCGGCGACCGAGAACTCCGGCACACGGGTGCGGATCCGCGACACGAGCTGCGCGGCCGCGAGCGAGCCGCCGCCCAGGTCGAAGAAGTCGGTCTTGCGGTCGATCACCGGCATCCCGAGCACGGCCTGCCACTGCTCCGCGAGCCAGGCCTCCCCGGGCGACAGGTCCGAGGCCGGAAGCTCGACGTTCGGCAACGGCCATGGCAGCGCCGCGCGGTCGACCTTGCCGGAGGTGCGCACCGGCAGGTCGTCGACGATGGCGAGCAGCGGCACCATCGGCGCGGGCAGGCGGGCCGCCAGGTCGGCGCGCGCCGCGAGACGGTCGAAGTCGGCGGGCGCCGCGAGGTAGCCGACGAGCACGGGAACGCCGGCCTCGGTGGTGCGCACGGCGGCGGCCGCGGCGGTGACGCCGGGCAGGTCCTGGAGCGCCGCCTCGACCTCGCCGAGCTCGATGCGCCGTCCGCCGACCTTCACCTGGTCATCGGCCCGCCCCTGGAAGACGAGACCTTCGGACTCGAAGCGGACGAGGTCGCCGGAGCGGTAGGCGCGCTCCCAGCCGAGCGTCGGCATGGGAGCGTACTTCTCGGCGTCCTTCGCGGGATCGAGATAGCGCGCGAGACCGACGCCGCCGATGATGAGCTCCCCGACGCCGCCCTCCCCGACGGGCTGTCCGTCGGCGTCGACGACCGCAAGCGTCCACCCGTCCAGCGGCAGGCCGATGCGCACCGGCACCGATCCGTCGAGGGGCGCCGCGCACGCGACGACCGTCGCCTCGGTGGGGCCGTACGTGTTCCACACCTCGCGACCGTCCGCGACCAGACGCGCGGCCAGCTCGGGCGGGCACGCCTCGCCGCCGAAGATGAGCAGGCGCACGTTCTCGATGGCCTCCGCCGGCCACATGGCGGCGAGGGTCGGAACGGTGGAGACGACGGTGATGCCCTGCCGCAGCAACCACGGCGCGAGGTCCTCACCCGAGCGCACCAGCGAGCGCGGCGCCGGGACCAGGCAGGCCCCGTGCCGCCACGCCAGCCACATCTCCTCGCACGACGCGTCGAAAGCCACCGACAACCCGGCCAGCACGCGGTCCTGCGGGCCGAGCGGGGCGTCGGCCACGAACAGGCGCGCCTCGGCATCCACGAACGCGGCCGCCGACCGATGACGGACGGCCACGCCCTTGGGCACACCGGTCGACCCGGACGTGAAGATGATCCAGGCATCGTCGTCGACAGTCGGCGGCGGCACGGCGATGATCGCCTGGGTGGCCGGGTGCGGCGCCGCACCGTCGAACAGCCCGCGCCGGTCGGCCGCGTCGGAGGCGCCGTCGACCGTGGATGCCGGGGTGTAGTCACCCGTGCCCGTCACGACCCCGCGCACCGCCGCCTCGCCGAACACCAGCCGCGCGCGGTCCTCGGGGTCGTCGGCATCGACGGGAACGTAGGCGGCGCCGGCCGCGATGATCCCGAGGATCGCGATGTAGAGCTCCTTGGAGCCCGACGGCATCCGCACGCCCACGCGGTCGCCGCGACGCACGCCGGAGTCGTGCAGGCGCGCCGCGGTCGCACTCACCCGGGCCAGAAGCTCGCGATAGCTGAGCGCACCGGAGCCGTCGTCGATCGCGGATGCCTCCGGGAACGCGGCGGTCGTGGCGCGAAGGACGTCGAGCAGGGTGCGGGCGGGCGGGGTCGCGGCGGAGCGGTCCAGCACCGTCTGAGCAGGGCCGGCCACGTCAGGAGAGGAACGCGATGAGCTGCGCCTTGCTGAGGCGCGAGTAGCCGGTGCGACCGGCGGCACGGGCGCGCTCACGCAACTGGACGACGGTCAGCGTGGTGAGATCGGACTCCACCGGGTCGACGTCGACCCGCGCCGGTGTCTCCTCGACGGGCTGCTCGGGCGCGGCGGGTGCGGCGGGTGCGGCATCCGGATCGGCGAGCTCGGCGGCGAGCGCCTCGCCGGCCGCCACCGCATCGGCCTCGGCGCGGGCCGCTGCCTTCTCGGCGCGACGGGCGGCCTTCTTGAGCGCCTTCGCCTCCGCGGCCTCCGCGGCGGCGCGCTCCGCCGCCCTGTCCGCCTCTTCCGCCGCGCGGCGCGCCTCCGCACGCAGCCGCGCCCGACGGTCGGCGGTCGCCACCGCTTTGGCCACCGCACGTTCGAGGCGACGGACGGCGCGCTCGGCCTCGCGGGTCACCTTTCGCGGCTTTCGCCGGAGCTTCTTCTTCGACACCTCCGCGGCGTCGCGCGCGTCCTCGATGAACTCCTCGAGACCCGCCGCCAGCTTCTTGGGGAGGCGCTTGGCCGCTTTGGTCGCCGTCTTGGCCGCCGCAGAGGCGTCGGTGACCGCGTCGCGGGCGGCGCGTTCGGTCTTGCTCGTGGTACCCATGGCCGACATCGTAGAGGTGCGAGGTGAACCGCCGGAGAATCGGAGGCGGTGACGGGCACGGGATCGCACGCCATCGTTAACCCCTCGTTCACCTGCACAGCGCCGGCCGGTAAGAGTCCCTGTCTAGCGTCGGGGCGTGCCCTGCACCGGGCCGCATTCCCACACAACGTGAAGGACTCACAGTGAAGCTCACCCGTATCTCCCAGCTGGGCGCCATCGCAGCGGTC
>Ga0207655_1004262_pt1 | contig 10236 bp, 6 predicted proteins | sample KBSM44metaG_FD_184398 | JGI IMG/M metagenome (GOLD analysis project Ga0207655, IMG submission 184398) | Miscanthus rhizosphere microbial communities from Kellogg Biological Station, Michigan, USA - KBS M4-4 metaG (SPAdes) (version 2) | ecosystem: Host-associated > Plants > Roots > Rhizosphere >... | reverse complement strand
GCAAATGAACGATGCGAAGCACGTTATCAACGTTTAATGAAGTTTGGCAGCGCAAATTTAGGCATAATGTCTTAAAGCAGGCTCAACTGTTTTCAGAAAATAGTTCTTTTCTTATTGGATGTAGTGGTGGCATGGATTCAATGCTGCTACTACATTTGATGTCTCAAATTTTTCCTCAAAAGATCCGAGCGATTTATATCGATCATCAACTGCAATCACAAAGTGCAGAATGGGGGAAACTCGTTGCTAAACAAGCTACTCGCTTAGATATTCCTTATATTATTCAAAAAGTTCAAGTTACCGACGGTAATTTGGAAGCTCAAGCACGTCAGGCACGTTATCAAGCTTATCGACAGCATTTACAAGCCAACGAAATTTTAGTGCTTGCTCATCATCAGCAAGATCAGGCTGAAACAGTAATGTTGAGGTTGTTATCGGGTGCAGGTGTTGACGGATTAGCTGCAATGCAGGCCATTGATTACCGTGCAGACATGACAATTTGGCGTCCTTTTTTAGATTTAACTCGTGAGCAAATTGCCGATTGGACTACTCAACTTGAAATTGAGTATGTAAATGACCCTACAAATTATGATATTCATTATGATAGGGCGTGGTCACGTGAGGAACTTTGGCCTTTCTTACAAAACCGCTTTCCTAAAATGCAGCAAGCACTTAGTCGAACCAGTTATTTGATGCAAGATGCTTCTGAAATTTTAGAAGAAGTTTTGATAGTCGATTTAAAGCATTGTGGCACCGCTGAGTGTTTAGACTTAACTAAATTGTTGGATTTATCGGCTGCCCGTCAGCGCCAGTTGCTTTCGGTTTGGATGAAAGGTGATGGGCAATATCGACCTGCATTTGAAATGGTCGAGCGCTTAAAAAATGAAGTGATTGATTCAAAGTCTGATGCACAAGCTGCATTACACTGGAATCAGTTTTACTATGTCCGTTATCAACACCATCTTTATAGATTGAGTAAGCAGGCTTTTCTTGCTGAAACATTAAGTCCAGTTGAAGCTGAATCGGAGCATCATTTCCAAATGGGAGAAATAGTGCATTACGCTTCAGGAAATTTTCAGATTAAACAAAAAAAAATCGGTTTGGCTTCATCTTTATTAAATGAAAAATTGAGAATAATTCGACGTCAAGGTGGGGAGAAAGTCCATTTATATGGCCGTATTGGTCAATGGCCATTAAAAAAAGCAATTCAAGAAGCACATATTTTGCCTTGGCTTCGTCATACAATTCAAATATTAGTCATAGATAATGTTATGCTTGGGGTTTTTACACCGAAAGGATTTTGGTTGGCTCAGTCTCCGTATTGTGAGCAAGGAGGATGGCAACCAGATTTAATTTCTCATTCTTGTAATCTGGTAAATGGCGAATATGGTTATGGCAAGTGCAGTAAATTGTAATATCTGTTTTATTGGTGGCGGTAATATGGCCCAAGCTTTAATTGGCGGGCTGGTTTCAAGAGGTTTACCACCGACACGTATTACAGTTTCAGATCCTGTTGAACAGATCCGTCAATTATTACAAGAGAAAGAAGTCCACGTAACACAAGATAACGTGGTTGCAATTCAAAATGCTGATGTTGTCGTACTGGCGGTAAAACCCCAAGTTCTGGCGACTGTTTTACGTCCCTTGAAAGGTCTGTTATCAGATAAATTAGTCATTTCAATTATTGCTGGTGCTGAAATTCAAACAATATCAAATTTAATTGATAGTGATCGAATTGTGCGAGTTATGCCAAATACACCAGCTCTGGTTCAAACTGGCGCGCATGGTATCTATGCAAATGATGTGGTAGGTGCTTCGGATCGTGAATTAACAAGTCAGATTTTAGCAGCCACAGGCTTAACAATTTGGGTAAACTCCGAAGCTCAAATTGATGCGGTAACAGCAGTTTCTGGCTCAGGTCCTGCATATTTTTTCTATCTCATGGAAAGTATGATCCGTGCGGGTAAGAATTTAGGACTAGATGAAAAAGTTGCAACCGCGTTGACTCTTCAAACGGCGTTAGGTGCAGCTCAAATGGCAATTACCAGTTCAAATACTCCATCTGAACTTCGTAAGAATGTGACATCGCCAAATGGTACAACACAAGCTGCACTTGAAGTTTTTGACCGTGCACAAATCTCCCAAAATATTCAATCTGCATTGGCTGCTGCACAGAAGCGTAGCCAAGAATTGGCTCAAGAATTGAGTGACAGTGCGAAATAGCTTAAATAGGATAAGACAACTATGGGTGCAAATTCTGCGCTAATTTTTGGAATTTTAATTAATGTCGCGATTTTATTGGTCTTTTTCCGTTTTTTAATGCAATTAGCGGCAGTAAGTCCTTATAATCCTGTGGTTTTATCGACCGTAAAAGCGACTAAGATTGTTGATATTTTTGGCCGAATTTTTCCGACGGTCGCAAAAGGCCGATTTAATTTGGCTGCGTTGGTTCTTTTAATTACTTTGTATTTGCTGAAAATTTTCGGTGTGATGTATCTTTCTGGCTCTATGCCAAATAGTCCGATTCATTTACTGATTCTGACATTTGTAACCATGATTCAGGACTTGATTCGTTTCTGCCGTTATTTAATTTTCGCAACAATCATTTTGAGTTGGGTGGTCATGTTTACTCAATCGCGTTCACCTTATATTGAGGTGATTCAAGATTTGGCTGAACCATTACTCGCGCCATTCCGTCGCTTATTGCCTAATATGGGAATGATTGACCTATCTCCAATTTTGGCATTTTTGGCACTCTATATTGCCGAGATATTAATGAATGAAGTTGCTAAAGTTCTTTTAACTGGTCTTTAAGCTGATTCAATAAAAAAGGGCTGTATTTCACAGCCCTTTTTTATTTCTATTAATTAATGTGCGTCATCCCAGTTCTGTCCTTGACCAACTTCAACCACTAAAGGCACTGAAATTTCTACAACAGATTCCATGACTTTTGCGATTTGTTTGGAAAGTTCTTCAGCAATGTTTTGATCGGCTTCAAAAACTAATTCATCGTGTACTTGAAGTAGTAACTTGGCTTGATCTTTTGGCAAGATTTTATCAACTTCAATCATCGCAAGTTTAATAATATCAGCTGCACTGCCTTGTAAAGGTGCATTGATCGCAGCACGTTCGGCAGCCTTACGCACCATCACATTTCGTGCATCAATATCTGGTGTATATAGACGACGGCCTAAAATAGTTTCAACAAAGCCTTGCTCTGATGCAACTTGACGTGTGCGTTGCATATATTCATAGATGCCAGGATAGCGTTGGAAATATTGCTTAATATAATTTTGCGACTCTTGGCGCGTGAAACCTAACTGACGAATTAAACCAAACTCAGACATACCATAAAGTAGACCAAAGTTTACTGCTTTGGCTTGGCGGCGTTGGTCATTAGTCACATCTTCAATTGCAATACTCAATACTTCTGCTGCAGTACGGCGGTGAACGTCTTGTCCATGCTGGAATGCATGTACTAAAGCATCATCTTGAGAAAAATGTGCCATTAAACGTAGTTCAATTTGCGAGTAATCGGCAGCCAATAAAACTCGGCCTTCCGGTGCAATGAATGCTTTACGAATCTGACGACCAATTTGTCTACGAATTGGAATATTTTGTAAGTTGGGATCAGAAGAGGATAGGCGACCTGTCGCTGTTAATGCTTGATGGTAGCTCGTATGTACACGATGAGTATCGTTATGAGACTGCTCAACCAAACGGTCCGTATAAGTACTCTTTAGCTTTGCTAAACCACGATGTTCTAGAATAATTTCCGCTAAAGGATGTTCAATTTTTTCTAAAACACTTTCGCTTGTACTGTATTGCCCAGTTGCGGTTTTTTTACCGCCTTTGATTCCTAATTTATCAAATAGTATTTCGCCTACTTGTTTAGGTGAAGCAATATTAAAAGTTTCATCTGCAATTTCCATGGCCTGATTTTCAAGACCTTCCATAGTTTTTGCAAACTCAACACTTAAGTTATCGAGGAATGCATGATCTAAACGAATGCCATCTTCTTCCATGCCTGACAAAATTCGGGCAACTGGCATTTCGATGTTATATAAAATATTTTCTAGCTCAGGGAATGGCTTAAGTTTATTTGAAAGTACTTCATACAAACGATAGGTGACATGCGCATCTTCTGCTGCATAGTGGGCAGCGACTTCAATCTCAATTTGATTAAATGTTTTCTGCTTTGCACCTTTGCCGGCAATTTGCTCAAAAGTCGTTGTTAAGTGACTTAAGTAGACACGAGCAACATCATCCATTCCATGACGAGTCGCTGCCGCATTCAATACGTAAGATGCCAACATGGTATCGAAATACCAGCCTTTTAGCTCAATGCCGTGGTTTGCAAAAATGTGTGCATCATATTTAAGATGATGGCCAATTTTTTTAACTGCTTCATTTTCTAATACAGGCTTAATTTGAGCCAGAATTTGCTCACGATTCAGTTGCTGTGGAGCATTTTCATAGTTATGCGCCAAAGGAACATAATAGGCATCTTGCGCATCAAATGCGATTGAAAAACCGACCATCTCCGCAATACGATAGTCAAGACTTGTAGTTTCTGTATCAATGGCAAAATGATCGGCATTTTGCATGCGTTGCCAGAGTTGATCCCATGCTTCTTGAGTTAAAACAGTGTGGTAATTGGCGGTTCCAAGTTGATCATCTTGACTGGTTAAGCTTGACTGATCTTCAGTTTCTATAGAATCAGCCGGTTTAACTTCATCTTGAACTACGACCTGTGAAACTTGTTGTTTATAGCTAGAGCTGTTCGGATTATTTGGATGATCAAGCGACTGTAACTGATTTCTAAATTCAAGCTCAGTATATAGATTGCGCAAAGCATCAACATTTGGGTCGATAAGCTTTAATTCGTGCCAATCAAGTGCTAAAGGAAGGTCGCACACAATGCTTGCTAACTGATGATCAAGCTTAATATTGTCTAAATTATCTTTGATATTCTGGCTAATCTTGCCTTTAAGTTGATCTGCATTGGCAATGATATTGTCCAACGTGCCATATTCAGTTAGTAATTTGGCTGCTGTCTTTGCTCCTACACCCGGTACACCCATAATACCGTCAGATGCATCACCCATCAGAGTCAAGTAGTCGATAATCTGATTTGGCCAAACGCCAAACTTCTCAAATACACCGTCGGTGTCCATTACACGATCTTTAAAGCTATCTTCTAACTTTACATGATCATTAACCAATTGAGCCATGTCTTTATCTCCAGTCGAGATGAGAACATGATGGCCTTCGAGTACGGCACGTTTAGCAAGTGTACCGATAATGTCATCTGCTTCTGCGCCAGGGAGACTATATAAAGGAATACCTTGAGCTTTAATCAATGCATGTAAATATGGAATTTGTTGAGACAACTCTTCGGGCATGCTCGGGCGGTCACCTTTATAGATCGGTGAAAGCTTATGACGGAAGGTTGGTTCGGGCGTATCAAAAATTACAGCCATATGCGTTGGTTGCATACGACGCATCAATTTTTGAATCGCAGAAATTGCTCCACGTATTGCATTGGTATGTAACCCTGTAGAGGTCGTCAATGGTGGTAATGCATGATATGCACGAAATAAAAAATAGGACCCATCAACCAAGACAAATGGTGGCATTGAACAATTCCTTAATCTGAATTACGGGTATTTTACGTGAAAATGGATATGAATGCAGATTTATGATTTTTGCAGTATTTTGTATGTATAAATATACGCTTGTATTTGCTTAAAGTAAGATGACATGTAATGAAGGTGTCATATTGCTAAGCCCATGTATAAAAAAGACAAACAGGGAATGATCATTGTTTTGATCGCTTTGACTTTGTTTTTAGCCATTTCAATTGGTTTTAAATTCCAGAGTGCTGTTGTTGTTTTATCTATTGCATTTATCGTAATACTGGTTCAGTTATTGTCGAATCTGCATCAGCGTCTGACACATTTAGAACAACAGTTTTCTCATCAAGCAACTCCTCTTTATTCTATTCATATGCAAACAACAGTGATTTATGCGGCTACTTTGGTTGCATTAGTTGCTTATATGAATCACTGGATGTGGATTGCTGGGGGTGCATTACTAGTTTTATTGTTGTGCCTGATCCAAATGATTAGTGCATTTCATACTCGACTGTTGTACCTCGAGACAGCAAAACAAACTGTTCATGTAAATGAAGCTGTAAAGACAGAAACTATAACTCCCGTACAAGGGCCAATTGATCCAAACAATATGATCAAGCCAGCTCTGCCTGAAATGAACACTTTAGATCAAAAAGAAAATCTAGCTCCTGTACAAACTGCATGGTGGCAACCAGCAATAGATTGGATGGTACATGGCAATCCAATTTTAAGAGTTGCTGTTGCTGTGCTCATGGTTGGGGTAGTGTTATTACTGCGTTTTGCAAGTGAACATTGGCAGCTGAGTTTAGGTGTGAAACTTGGATTTATCGCTATTGCTGGAAGTGTATTAACGGCATTTGGTTATACCTTACAAAAGAAAAATCAACTTTTTGCTGTGGCATTGCAAGGAGTCGGACTAGCTATTGTATTCTTAACACTTGTGTTCTCGCATCATTTTGGTGTGATTGCCAATCTAACTACAGCTAGCATCTTATTTACTATTTTATTAGCAATCACTGTATTTTTAAGTTTAAAGCAACAGGCGATTTATTTAGCGATTTTAGCACTCGGCATGGCTTATGCTGCCCCTTTAGTTATTCCGCAATATCGCCCTGATGTAGTTTTTCTATTTAGTTATTACCTTGTTATTAATCTTGCGGTTGCCGCCGTTAATTTTATTCAGCCTTGGAAAATTTTAAATCAGATTGCTTTCTTTGCCACGATGTTTATTGGTGGTAGTGCAATCGCATTTTATGCAGAACCTGCAAAATTTGACACATTAGACTGGATTTTATGGTTGCATATAGCCCTGTTTATTTGGTTAAGTGTGCGTTATAGCCAAAATATAGCTCGGGTTTCAGAGCATGAAAAACAAGATGAGATTCGGTTACCGCCACTCTTAGATGTTGGTCTCATTTTTAGCGTACCTGTGCTAGGCTTTACATTACATGCTTATTTAGTACATGAGTCTACACAAGCGTTGACGATTGGTGCTGCTGTTTTGGCTGCTACTTATGCGGTATTAACTTTCTGGATCAAAAAGAGTCATCCTCAACTTTCAGTACTAGCAAAAAGCTTTTTTATTCTTGCCGTTGCATTTTTTGCCTTAATCTTTCCACTTGCGAAAGGGGCACATTGGACTGCAATTGGTTGGGTTGCTCAAGGTACTGCGCTCATTGTGTGGGGAGTAACTGAGCGCTATCGGTTGAGCCGATATATTGGTGTCGTTTTAGTTTTACTCAGTTCAGTTGCATTGTTTTATCAATTTTGGGCGAATGCAGAGTTCCCGACTCTAAGCACAAGCATTTATGCAATTGCCCAATTCATTTCGGCCTATTATTTATTGCAATACAACAGTAAAGAGCAAAACTATTTTAGTGCCAGCATGTTTAGCGGTATTTTCTTATGTTTAGGGATGTATGCGGGTGCTGTAGCAGGTGTAGAAATAATAGCATGGCACCATCATGGTTTGAGTCCGTACTTGATGATTGCTATAGCTCTAATAGCAATATTTAGTTTAGTTGTGCACTATAAATTGCGTTTGCAATGGCAAAGTTTGCAGTTAATTTTAGTTAGCCTGTTACTGTTGTTAATTTTTGGTGAGGTCTTTTCCAGCCAAATATTCACCATGTTTAAATGGCCGAGTATATTGCAACAGGGCACTTTCCTTGTTGCTGCAATTGCTCTTAGTGCCTTATTTATTATGGCTCAACCGCAGTCAGGTCAGTCTGGATATCTAAAAGTATGGGCTGGTTTAGGCTGGTTGGCATTAGCAACGGTGGGGCTGGCGATCTTTCCACAAATGCCAATTGTGGCTTTGGCTTTTGTACCCGTAGTTTATTCACTCTGGGCATATAAGTCCCATAAAACTGCTTTGTTACATCAAATTCCAGTGTGGTGTTTAAGTTTACTTTGGTTGCTTGTGGTGAGTGTCGACATCCATTCTGCCGAGTACCTTTATTTTGTTCCTTTGTTTAACTTAACTGATTTCCTTTCAATTGCAGTATTTGCAGGTCTTCTCTTTATTATCTATCAACATGCTTTTGATCAAGATAAATCGCTTGAGTGGACTTTTAAAATTATAACAATTCTAGTGGGATTATTAGTATTCAGTAGTGTGGTGGTCAGAGGTTTGCACCATTACTGGGCGACGCCACTATGGAGCGCTGCAATTTGGACAAATGGTGTAGTACAGTTAAGTTTGACATTACTTTGGGTCGTATTAGCATTCATTTTAACCACATTCTCAAGTCGAAAAATGATTCGTCAATTGTGGTTTGTGGGTGCTGCGCTTTTAGGAATTGTAGTATTAAAACTAATTTTGCTTGATCTATCGCAAAGTGCGACTTTAACTCGGGTCATTTCATTTATTGGAGCAGGTGGAGTAATGCTCATTATTGCTTATTTGGCACCATTACCACCGTCATCCGCTGTACAAAAAAATGAAGAGCCTAAGCTTTAGGCTCTCGATTTAATTCTTTTTGATTACTGTATTGATCGATATCATCTTCAGCAAAAACAGTAGGTGGTCGATCAATCAAACCCATTTTAGGAACAGGAATTTCAATCTGATTATCTAAAAATCCATTTCGAATTCTTTCTTGCATCTCATCTCGGACTTTTAAAGAATTTTCTTGTCTACACCACATTGCAAATAAAAGTTCAATTGATGATTCACGAAAGGCCGTAACCGTAACAGCAGGCTTTGGGTCATCTAACACAAGCGGATAATGAGCTGCGACATTCAGTAGAACTTCGCGAACTTTTATGATGTCTTCATGGAAGTTAATTGCGAGTGTAATTGGAATACGTCGTATTGGGTATTTAGATAAGTTGTGTACAGGCGCGCGAATAAGCTGTTCGTTTGGCAGACGAATATAAACATTGTCGAGTGTAAGTAATTTTACAGAGAGTAAGTCGATTGAGATCACTTCACCTTCAATCGTATTTCCACGAATGAGGGTAATCTGGATCGTATCACCGACTTCAAACGAACCTTCGCCAATCAAAAATAAACCACTAATCAAGTTACTGGCAGACGTTTGCGATGCAAAACCCAGAGCGACGGTTAGAATCCCTGCGGCACCAAGGAATACACTGAGTTTAAAACCAGCTTCTTTTAAACTCGTCATAATGAAGAGTAAGAAAATAAAATAAAAAATACCGCGGCGCCACACAAGGCGTTGATGGGCATTAAAACGTGAGCCAATGGTTCTAATAAATGTATTTGAAATAATACGGGCAAGAACAAAACCAATAAAACACAGTACAACACCGACTAAAATTTCACTAATACGCTCGGTATTGATATTGGTAAATATACTAGTGAGGCTATCAGCGATATCCTTAGGAATACTTGTATCAGCCATATGAACCTCTTAAAAGAATGAATCAAACATATTGAATAATGCTCCACCAGGTGAACGTGGTGGATGAACATAGGTCACTTCACCTGCAAGTGGTGGAGTGCGGTTTTCAATACGAATGCGTGCAGGACGGTCAGAGCCTTCATAGAAAACTTTAATTTGAGATGTCCATAAACGCCCTGTACTTTCACTATAAAAAAGCGGCAGGGCGGTAACTGGCACGTTCATGCGATCAAAACGCAATTGGTGATTACTGGTATTGTGAAAATCAATTGGAGTAACAGCACGAAACGCACGGGGGGTTAACAGGTTCAAATCGGTACGCCCATCTACGGAAGTGGCGTAACAGATTTCGCCTTGCTGGGCATTTGGACCAAACCATGTATCTTTAGGTTGAATCACAGGAATTTCAAACAAAGGCTCATGCTGACTTTCAACTAAACCGGCAATCCATAGCGGTGTACTAATATAAAGAGTTCCGCGTTGTCCCGCTGGAATGTAGATAGGATCAACGGGTTTAATGACTACGGAACGGTCTGCCAGACGTGGCATAAGTAGAAATTCTGGACTAGTTTTCCGGAACATGTAGCGTTCTACTTGAACAGTGTGCGGAAAGGCAAAATTCGGATCTGCGATTGGGTGCCAATCTTGCTCATTATCGTCTTGAAGAGATGGGCGATAATATTCGATACGCCATTCTTTTATGCCGCGCGTTAGACGAAAAAGCATTGAAC
>Ga0207655_1004259_pt1 | contig 10239 bp, 13 predicted proteins | sample KBSM44metaG_FD_184398 | JGI IMG/M metagenome (GOLD analysis project Ga0207655, IMG submission 184398) | Miscanthus rhizosphere microbial communities from Kellogg Biological Station, Michigan, USA - KBS M4-4 metaG (SPAdes) (version 2) | ecosystem: Host-associated > Plants > Roots > Rhizosphere >... | reverse complement strand
TCATGGCCAGTTCCGAGATCGTGGTGCAGGTGTCGAACAGCGCCACCTCGATCAAGGCCGCCTACAGCATGATCAAGCGCCTGAACCAGGAACTGGGCCGCCGCCCGTTCGGAATTCTGGTCACCGGGGCTTCCGAATCGGAAGCAAAAGTGGTATACGATAATATGGCGCAAGCGGCAAGCCGCTATCTGGCCGTGAACCTGGTCTCGATGGGATCGGTGCCGGCCGATGAATACCTGCAGCGCGCCGCGCGCCTGGGTCGCGCGGTGGTCGACGCCTTTCCGCTGGCCGGCGCGTCGGTCGCGTTCCGCCAACTGGCGGGGCGCTTCGCGCTGGCCGGTTCGCCTTCGGTCGCACGTTCGCTGTGAGCGGAAAGGGGCGGAAGGAGCGGCGTGGCGAAGATCTTGGCGCATAGCTAACTATCAATGAACTATAAATAAGAATACAAACATCAGGCTATGTACACGGTCAAAGGGAAAGCGGACAAGAATTCTTTGCTGACGGAGCATATGCCGTTGGTCAAGCGCCTTGCCCATCACATGAAGGCGAAACTGCCGCCCAGCGTCGAAGTCGACGATCTGGTGCAAGCCGGGATGATCGGCCTGCTCGACGCCATCAGCCGCTATGAGGAAACCCATGGCGCCCAGTTCGAGACCTATGCCGTGCTGCGCATCCGCGGCGCCATGCTCGACGAACTGCGCAACAGCGACTGGCTGCCGCGCTCCATGCGCCAGAACATGCGCAAGATCGAGACGGCGATGAGCACCCTGCAGCAGCGCCTGGGCCATCCGCCGACCGAGTCGGAGGTGGCCAAGATGCTCAAGCTGTCGCTGGCCGACTACCAGGAGATGCTGTCCGACGGCGGCGGCCACCAACTGGTGTACTACGAGGATTTCCACGACGACGACGGCAACGACAGTTTCCTCGACCGCTACTGCTCGGACGAGGAGAGCGACCCACTGCGCTCGCTGCTCGACGGCGACTTCCGCCAGGCCGTGATCGACGCCATCGACGCGCTGCCGCCGCGCGAGAAAATGCTGATGGGGCTTTACTATGAAGAGGAGCTCAACTTGAAAGAAATCGGCGCCGTGATGGGCGTATCGGAATCGCGCGTATCGCAATTGCATACGCAGGCCGTCGCGCGCCTGCGCGCCTCGCTCAGGGAGAAGTCGTGGACTGGGCCAGTGTAATCGGGGTGCTGCTGGCGCTGGCCGGCATCGCCGTCGGCCAGACGATCGAGGGCGGCAAGCTCTCGTCGCTGCTGCAGCCGGCCGCCTTCGCGATCGTCGTCATCGGCACCTTCGGCGCCGTGCTGCTGCAGACCAAATTCCGCACCTTCGTGCGCGGCGTGAAGATGCTGCGGCTGGTGTTCGCGCCACCCAAGGACACGCGCGCCGCGCTGGCGCGCGACATCAACGCCTGGAACCTGGCCGCGCGCCGCGACGGCCTGCTGTCGCTGGAGCGCTACATGCTCGCCTCCAAGGACAAGTTCAACACCAAGGGCCTGCGCCTGATCGTCGACGGCATCAATCCGGACAAGCTGCGCCAGCTGCTCGACACCGAGATCACCGCCTACGAGACCGAGGAGCGCCAGGCGGTGCGGATCTGGGAATCGGCGGCCGGCTACTCGCCGACGATCGGCATCCTGGGCGCCGTCCTGGGCCTGATCCACGTGATGGAAAACCTCACCGACCCGAGCAAGCTTGGCGCCGGCATCGCCGTGGCCTTCGTCTCGACCATTTACGGGGTCGGACTGGCCAACCTGTTCTTCTACCCGGTGGCCAACAAACTCAAGGCCATCGTCACGCAAGCCGTGCACCAGCAGGAGATCGCCGCCGCCGTGTTCTACGACATCGCCACCGGCGACCACACGCGCGTCATCGACGAGCGCATCGCCACCTTGCTGCGGGAGCATTGACATGCAGTACCAGTACCGGCGCGCGCGCAGGAAGTTCGACGAGGAAGTGGAGAACCACGAGCGATGGCTGATTTCCTACTCCGACTTCATCACACTGCTGTTCGCGTTCTTCGTCGTGATGTACGCCATCTCCTCGGTCAATATCGGCAAGTACAAGGTTTTCTCCGACGCCTTGGGCGACGCCTTCGGCGGCGCCGGCTCGGCCGAACCGATTAACACGCAGGTGCAAAACCTCCCCATCCCCAATCCGGGCCTGAAGCGCCGCACCGAAATGCTGCGCAAGGAAAAAGAGCAGATGACCAAGCTGGCGCAGGACTTGTTGTCCACCTTGGCGCCGCTGGTCAAGGAGGGCAAGGTGCGGGTGACGCAGAACAGCCGCGGCGTCAGCGTCGAGATCAACGCCAGCGTGCTGTTCGATCCGGCCGAGGCGCGCTTGACGGCCGACTCGGTCGAGGCGCTGCGCGCGGTCGCCGCGCTGCTCAAGGACGACAGCCACAACGTGCAGGTCGAGGGCCACACCGACAATCTGCCGATCAGCACTTCGCTCTATCCCTCGAACTGGGAATTGTCGGCGGTGCGCGCCAGCAGCGTGGTGCGCCTGTTCATCGACTCGGGCGTGGCGCCGACGCGGCTCACGGCCGTCGGCTTCAGCTCGAATGTACCGGTGGCGCCCAACGACAACCCGATCGGCCGCGCGCGCAATCGCCGCGTGGCCGTCACCATCCTGTCGGGCATTCCCGACACGGTCACCGAACTGCCAACGACACCAGTTCCGGCTCCGGCCCCGGCGCAATAATCAAAAACACTCTAAAACACGTAGGGCGGATTAGCGAAGCGTAATCGGCCATGCCCGAGTCCACGCGGCGCAGGCGGAAAGCGCGCCGCAAGAAAACCGTACTAAAAAGGGAAGGGGAGGTCAGCCGGCCAAAAAGCCCCGGCTACGCGGAATCGTGCTCGACATCCCGCTGGCGCTATAGAAATTATTCGCGCCGGAAGACAGGGGCTGCAGTGCCTGAAGCGCCCCCTGGGTATGGCCCATCTGCTTATTGATCAACATGCCGTTGATGCGGTTCAGTTCCTTGGCCTCGCGCGTGTGCTCGAGCAGCAGTTTCCACGACTGGGCGATCTGGTCGTCGGCGCTGGCGGCGATCCAGTCCTCCATGCCCGACTCCTGCGCCGGAAAACCGGCCTTGCCCAGGGCGCGGTGGCGCTGGGCCGACAACAAGGTCATCTGCGCGATGAGCGCGGTTTTTTTCGCCGTGACGGCCGGCAGGCCGTCGATCTCCGCCGTCACCAGCAATTGCTGCTCCTGTTTGAGCAGCTCCAGCAGCGTAGCCATGATCTGCGCTTCTTCGCGCAGATTGTTGAGCGGGGTGACGGTTGACATGACTATCCTATCGTTTTCTTGAGTGCAGCAGATCCTTGACTGTATCCAGCAAGCCATCCGCTACTTTTTCCGAGTTGACCTGGAACTGGCCGTCGGCGATGGCCAGCTTGATGCGCTCGACTTTTTTGGTGTCGAACACGCCGCTGCCGCCGGCAGCGCTGGCCGCCATGGCCTGGCCCTGGGGCGACAGGCGCACACTTTCCGAGCTGGTGGCGGTCGGCGCCGGCGCAGCCTTGTCCGCGCCGCGCGCGGTGGGAGCTGGAGCTGCGTTCGACGCCGGCAAGCCGGTCGTGTTCTTTAATGTATCGTTGATTTTCACAGCATCATCCTTCTCTGGTTGGGGCATAAAGCCCCGGGATCTGAGTAATTAACGGCGCCGGCTTTGAAAACTTTAGCCTTGCGCGTCATCAGAACCCGGCGTTCGCTCAAAACGCCACCTCCACCATTCCGCCCGCCTTGGCGATTCCGGTGATTTGTTGCCCACCGGAAGTTTTAACTTGTACCACCTGGCCGTCACCGGCCGTGCCCATGGCGCGCGCCTCGGCCGAAACACTGAAACCGGAGCCGCTCGACACCAGCCGTACCAGCTGTCCGGACTGCACCACCGGCTTGGTGCGCAGGGTGTCGATCCGCATCGGCGTGCCCGGCGGCAGCGAACTATTGCTGCTGCGGCCGACCACCTGGTTGATGTCGGTGGCTATCCCCGCTGGCAACATTGTCAAATCGCCCTTGAGCATCACCAGCTGGCCGGCCTCGATGGTCTGGCCCTGGGCCAGCGGCGCGGCGCTGGCGACGTACTCGCCGATGACGGTCACGCTGGCTTGAATATATACCGTCCAGGCCGACGGTGTCGCACAGCGCACGCCGACGGTGGTCTTGCCCCAGGCGCGCGCGCCCGGCATGAAGAAGGCTTGCGGCGCGGGGCAGGGGGCCAGGCTCATGCGCGGGTCGATGGCGCCCACGGCGACCGTCACCTGGCCCGGCAGGCCGCCGGTCTGCACCTGCAGGAACTCCTCCACGGTGCGCTTGAGGGCTGCGCGGTCGTGGTAGGCGGCCTGGCGCGGCTGGGCTTGTTGACCGGCCTGCTGAGTCTGCTGGGCCTGCGCGGACGCCGCCGTCGCCGACAACAGGGCGATGGCGGCGAACCGGGCGGCGGATTGTATGGATTGGGTCGGACGTGATGTCATGGCGTAGGTTTCCCCTTTAATGTTGCCATCATAGTCTGGCGGGCCCGACTTGAAACCTTGAATAGCGTGGAAAAGCGGGTGCTTCTCTGTCGATGGTTCACTCAGGCAACTACGTATGATGAATCCTGTCATAACAAGTTCGTCCACTGTTTGGGCGGTATCCGGAGGTTGTCATGCTTGGTAAACTCGACGATTACATGCGCTTTAACGAAGCCGCGCTGAGCCTGCGCTCGCAGCGGCAGACGGTGTTGGCGTCCAACATCGCCAACGCCGATACGCCCAATTACAAGGCCCGCGACGTCGATTTCGGCAGCGCGCTCAAGGCCGCGCTGGACAAGGCCAGCCCGAGCGCGAACGCCACGCTCAAGACCACGGCCACCAAGCATTTCCCCAACCCCCAGCAAACCGGTGGAACACTGGCCGACGGCACGCCGTTGTTGTACCGCGGCGTGGTGCAGGGCGCCGTCGACGGCAACACGGTCGACATGGACGTCGAGCGCAACCAGTTCGCCGACAACGCCATCCGCTACGAGGCCGGCGTCACCATGATCAACGCCCAGATCAAAGGGATGATGGCGGCGATCCAGTCAGGGAACTAATCATGTCACTATTTAAAATCTTCGATGTCTCCGGTTCGGCCATGAGCGCCCAGGCGCAGCGCCTCAACGTGGTCGCCTCCAACCTGGCCAACGCCGACAGCGCCACCAGCGCCAGCGGCGAAGCCTACCGCGCCCGCCAGGTGGTGTTCGAGGCCACGCCGACGGCCGCCGGCGATTCGACCGGCGTGCGCGTGCGCAAGGTGGTCGAGGACCAGTCGCCGATGAAACAGATGTACGACCCCAAGCATCCGATGGCCGACGACAAGGGCTACGTCACCATGCCCAACGTGAACGTGGTCGACGAGATGGTCAACATGTTGTCGGCGTCGCGCTCGTACCAGACCAACGTCGAGACGATGAACGCGGCCAAGTCGCTGTTGGCGAAAACGCTGACCATCGGTCAGAACTAACAACAAGTAACAAGCACACGCACAGAGAGCCCAACCATGGCCACCACCAGCGGCATCATCGACACGCCCCAGGCGTCGACATACAACACCACCAATACCGCCAACAACAAAAGCACGGCGGCGAGCAACGACATCGGCGCCGACCAGGACAAGTTCATGAAGCTGCTCATCACGCAGCTGAAGAACCAGGACCCGCTTAACCCGATGGACAACGCGGCCATGACCAGCCAGCTGGCCCAGCTGTCGACGGTGACCGGCATCAACAAGGTCAACGCCACGCTGGAATCGCTGCGCACCGACCAGGCCAGCGCGCAATCGATGAACGCGGTCAGCCTGATCGGCAAGGGCGTGCTGGTGGCCGGCAAGGGCATCGAACTGAGCACCAGCACCGACGCGGCCGGCGTCAAGACCAGCAGCAGCGTGTTCGGCATCGACCTGGCCTCGCCGGCCGAGACCGTGGACATCAGCATCATGGACAAGACCGGCAAGGTGGTGCGCAGCATGGCGATGAAAAACGCCGACGTCGGCACCTACCCGATCACCTGGGACGGCACCATGGACGACAAGACCGCCGCGCCGGCGGGCAGCTACACCTTCAGCGTCAAGGCCGTCTCGAACGGCAAGACGCTCACCGACGCCAGCCAGTTGCAGTTGGCGGCGGTCGCCAGCGTGTCGACCGGCGCGGCCGGCGTCAAACTGAATACCTCGCTCGGCCATTTCACGATGGCTGAAATCAAGGAAGTTTTGTAAGTCTTCACACCATAGGGGAATACCATGTTCCAACAAGGACTGAGCGGCCTGAACGCCGCATCCAAATCGCTGGACGTCATCGGCAACAACATCGCCAATGCCAGCACGGTGGGCTTCAAGAGTTCGCAAGCCCAGTTTGCGGACCTGTACGCCAACTCGCTCAACGGCGTCTCCGGTAACAACGCCGGTATCGGTGTGACGACCTCCAAGATCGCCCAGCAATTTACCCAGGGGAACATCGAGAGCAGCAACAACCCGCTGGACGTGTCGATCAATGGCGGCGGCTTCTTCCGCCTGGTGGTCAACGGCGCGGTGCAGTACTCGCGCAACGGCCAGTTCCACGAAGATAACACCCACACCCTGGTCAACGCCCAGGGCGCGCAGCTGACCGGTTACCTGTCGAACACGGCCGGCGTGATCCAGCTCGGCGCCCCGGTGCCGCTGACCCTGGACAAGTCCGACCTGAAGCCGGTGCAGACCACCACCGCCAACTTCTCGCTGAACCTGAGCTCGAAAGAGACGGTGCCGACCAAGCTGCCGTTCAACGCCGCCGATCCCGAAACCTACAACAAGCAGACCGTGATCGACGTGTACGACAGCCTGGGCACGCCGCACGTCATGACCACGTACTATGTCAAGACCTCGGCCAATACCTGGGATGTCTATGCCGGCGCCGATAACAAGGAAGTGGTGACGGCCGGCGTGGTCGCCTCGGTCAACACCGACGCGGCCGCGATCGCCGCGCGCGATTTGTACACGGCCGCCGTGCGCGCCACGCCGCCTGTCCCGGGGGACATTGCCGTCGCCGCGTTCAATTACGCGACCGCCGCGCGCGATGCCATGGTGACCGCCGCCAATACCGCGCCTGCCAACGCTTCGGCCGAGCAACTCGCCGCAATCGAGGCTGCGTACGCCGCATTGGATCCTGGCAGCACCGGCGCCATCCTCAACATGACGCCCGACCAGATCAATGCAAGGCTGTCCGCTGCCGTCCTGGTGCCGGCCGTCAAGGCCACAACCCTGGTCTTCGACAGGAACGGCGTGCTCAGCCCTAACGCCATGGCGCTGCTGGACCCGCCGCAAACCCTGCCGGTGTCGATCAGCCTGCCGATCTTCCCGGATACCGGCGCCGAGCAGCCGATGACGGTGAGCACCACGTTCGACAAGACCACCCAGTACGGCAGCGTGACGAACGACCAGGGCTCGATCCAGAACGGCTATTCGGCCGGCACCTGGCAGCGTTACGCGATCGACGAGAACGGCGTGATCCTGGGCCAGTACAGCAACGGCAAGTCGCGCGCCATGGGCCAGATCGCCATGGCCAACTTCGCCAGCGTCGACGGCCTGACTCCGCTGGGCAACAACGTCTGGGCGGAAAGCTCGAACTCGGGTCCTCCACAAGTGGGCGTGCCCAACGCCGGCTCGATGGGTTCGCTGCGCGCCAGCTCGGTGGAAACGTCGAACGTCGACCTGACGGCCGAACTGGTCAACATGATCACCGCGCAGCGCGTCTACCAGGCCAATGCGCAGACGATCAAGACCCAGGACGGCATCATGCAGACCCTGGTCAATCTGCGTTAATGCTGAGGCGATAAGGGGAGCGAGCCATGGACCGTCTGATCTACACCGCGATGACCGGGGCGCGGCACGTGCTGGAGCAGCAAGCCACCACGTCCAACAACCTGGCCAACGTCAACACCACCGGCTTTCGCGCGCAGCTCGACAGCTTCCGCGCCGTGCCGGTGGTGTCGGAGGGCTTGCAAACGCGCGCCTTCGTGGTCGATTCGACGGTCGGCGCCGACATGCGCGCCGGGCCGATCCAGACCACCGGCCGTCCGCTCGACATCGCCATCCGCGACCAGGGCTGGATCGCCGTGCAGTCGCCGGACGGTTCCGAGGCCTACACCCGCAACGGCAGCCTCAAGGTGAGCGAAAACGGTCTGCTGCAGACCGCCGGCGGCCAGACGCTGATCGGCGACGGCGGCCCGATCGCCATTCCGCCGGACGTGACGGTGATGATCGCCGGCGACGGCACCGTCAGCACCGTCTCGACCGACTACCAGCCGGGCCCGTCCAACACCTTGGGGCGCATCAAGCTGGTCAATCCGGACCCCAAGGGCCTGGTGCGCGGCAATGACGGCCTGTTCCGCCAGAAGGACGGCACGCCGGCGCAGAACGATCCGCTGGTGCGCGTGGTCGACGGCGCGGTCGAGGGCAGCAACGTCAATCCGGTCGATTCCATGGTCAATATGATCAGTCTGGCAAGGCAGTTCGAGATGCAAATGAGCCTCTTGAAGAACGCCGAGAATAACGCCGCAAAAGCCACCCAGATCCTCGCTTTGGGTTGATCGCCTCTCCCGCATAATGGTGGTGTGGGATGAGTAGCTGTCGCTTCTGGCCGCTCCCATCCATGCTACGGGAGAAGGAAAATGATACGTTCACTTTGGATCGCCAAGACGGGCATGGAGGCGCAGCAGACCGCGCTCGACGTCACATCCAACAATCTGGCCAACGTCAGCACCAACGGTTTCAAGAAGTCGCGCGCCGTCTTCGAAGACCTGCTGTACCAGAACATCCGCCAGCCCGGAGGCCAATCGTCGCAACAGACCAATCTTCCATCCGGCATGCAGCTCGGTACCGGTGTGCGTCCCGTCGCGATCGAGCGCGTCCACACCCAGGGCAATCCGCAGTCGACCGGCAATGACAAGGACCTGATGGTCAACGGCAACGGCTTCTTCAACGTGCTGCTGCCCGACGGCACCACCGCCTACACCCGCGACGGCTCCTTCCAGCGCGACAACAACGGCCAGATGGTCACCTCCAGCGGCTTCGTGCTGCAGCCGGCCATCACCATCCCGATCACCGCGCAAAGCATCACCGTCGGCCGCGACGGCACCGTCTCGGTCACGCTGCCGGGCCAGGTGGCGCCGCAGCAGATCGGCAGCATCCAGTTGTCGACCTTCATCAACCCGACCGGGCTCGAATCGAAGGGCGAGAACCTGTACGTCGAGACCGGCGCGTCGGGCAATCCTCAAACCAACACCCCGGGCACCAACGGCACCGGCGTGATCCTGCAGGGCTTTGTCGAAACGTCCAATGTCAACGTGGTCGAGGAGATGGTCAACATGATCCAGAACCAGCGCGCCTACGAAATCAATTCCAAGGCCATCACCACGTCCGACCAGATGCTGGCTAAGCTGGCGCAGCTGTAAGGGGCAGACCATGAAACACGCCATCTCCATCCTCGTCATCGCCGCGGCCCTGAGCGGCTGCATGAGCACGCCGACGTCGATCGTCAGCATGCCGATGTCGGCCCGCCCGCTCAACAGCGAGCAACTGGCCGCCAAGCCGAACAACGGCGCCATCTACCAGGGCTCGGCCTTCCGGCCGATCTTCGAGGACCGCCGCGCGCGCCAGGTGGGCGACGTGCTGACCCTGGTCATCACCGAACGCACCACCGCCAACAAGGCCGGCACCAGCTCGGGCAACAAATCCGGCAGCGTCGGCATCGCCTTGCCCAAGCCGCTGCAATCGACCTTCGGCAATCCGCTGGCCGTCAGCAACGACACCAAATACGCCGACGGCGACAACCAGACCGCCAGCAACGCCTTCACCGGCACCATGGGCGTGACCGTGGTCGAGGTGCTGTCGAACGGCAACCTGATCGTGGCCGGCGAAAAACAGGTCGCCATGAACAAGGGCGTCGAATTCATCCGCTTCTCCGGCATGATCAATCCCGACAACATCGCCACCGGCAACACCGTGGCCTCGACCGCCGTCGCCGACGCCAAGGTCGAATACCGTACCAGCAGCCAGGTCGACCGCGCGGAAATGGCCTCGATGGCCTCGCGCTTCTTCCAAAGCCTGCTGCCGTTCTGAGGCGAAAATGAGCTCCCCTGTGAACACTTCCGACCTGATTTACGGCCCGCGCCGCCTCGCCAAAGTGTGCAAGCTGGTGGTGATCGTGCTGGCCTTCATCCTGCTGGCG
>Ga0207655_1004251_pt1 | contig 10249 bp, 5 predicted proteins | sample KBSM44metaG_FD_184398 | JGI IMG/M metagenome (GOLD analysis project Ga0207655, IMG submission 184398) | Miscanthus rhizosphere microbial communities from Kellogg Biological Station, Michigan, USA - KBS M4-4 metaG (SPAdes) (version 2) | ecosystem: Host-associated > Plants > Roots > Rhizosphere >... | reverse complement strand
GGACGCCGCCGACTACAACGACGTCGAAGCGGACGTCTGGTTCGAATCCGCAGCCCACGCTGAGGCAGCCGGATTCCGTCCGCCCCGGCGCAGCAGGCACTGATCCGGCCATCCGGAATCCGTCGCTTCAGGAGCAGCACACAGCCATGGGACACCAAGGTGCAGGAAAAGGCTTCACGGGAGGACAACGGCTTGTGGCGGCCGGCCATGCACTTGTGTTGGCCGTGGCACTTTCAGCCTGCACCGGAGGCACCTCCTCGCCCGGCACCGCGGCCACCCCGAATCCGGCCGGCTCCGGATCGAGCCGGACGGGGCAGGCCGCACCGCCGGCGCCTGAGGTCCTGCAAAAGCTCGACGTCGGGCTCCAGCTGCCATGGTCCGTCGTCTTCCTGCCGGACGGCACCGCCGTAGTGTCCGAACGGGATTCGGCGCGGCTCGTGGGGATCAAGGAGGGCCGCGCGACCCCGATAGCCGAGGTACCCGGCGTCGTTCCCGGCGGCGAAGGCGGATTGCTGGGACTTGCCGTGTCGCCGTCTTTTGCCTCCGACCGGTGGCTCTATGCCTATCTGACGTCGGAAACTGACAACCGGATTGTCCGGATGCAACTCAAGGAGGATGCCGACGGGCCCTCGGGGCTCGGCACACCGGAGGTCATCTTCCCTGGAATCCCGAAGGCATCGACCCACAACGGAGGACGTATTCGTTTCGGTCCGGACGGAATGCTCTATGTCGGCACCGGGGACTCCCAGCGCAGGGAGCAACCGCAGGACACGGATGCCCTGGGTGGCAAGATCCTCCGCCTGACCCCGGAGGGGCGCCCCGCGCCGGGTAATCCTTTCGGTGACAATCCTGTGTACAGCTATGGGCACCGGAACGTCCAAGGCCTGGCCTGGGACGCCGAAGGTAGGCTGTGGGCAAGCGAGTTCGGCCCTGACGTGGACGACGAACTGAATCTCATCCTCCCCGGCGGCAATTACGGCTGGCCTCTGGTGACGGGCGCGCCGGGCCGAAGCGGTCTGACCGACGCGAAGGTCGTCTGGCCCTCGACGTCCGAGGCGTCGCCGAGCGGGCTGGAAATCATCAACGGCGTGGCTTACACCGGCGCCCTTCGCGGCCAGCGGCTCTGGGCCGTTCCCCTCGATGGCCCAACGGCAGGAACCCCTGTGGCTTATTTCACAGGCGGGTACGGCCGCTTGCGGGACGTTGCCCGCGCACCGAACGGCGATCTATGGGTGCTCAGCAACAACAAAAACCCCGACTTCGCGCTGATTTTGCGGAGCCAACCATGATGCGCGGCAAGTGCCCCGGCTCGATTTCGCACTTCGGGCCAAGTCGTGTAGAGTTACTTGTCGTTGCGGAGATCGCCGGGGAAGGAAACGCCCCACGGATGATCGAAATCAACAGCTGCACCTCTAGCTCAACTGGCAGAGCAATTGACTCTTAATCAATGGGTTCCGGGTTCGAGTCCCGGGGGGTGCACCACTGAAAGACCCTGGAGTGAATTCACTCCAGGGTCTTTTGTTTTTCCTAAGGAATGCCATCCCGCGCCGTGCGCAGCTTCACTTCGAGCGTGGTTTTGAATCCGCGAATTGTGGTGTAGAGTTATTTGTCGTTGCGGAGGTCCGCAAGGAATGCGAATTCCCTCCAAGACCGAAACAATAGCTGCACCTCTAGCTCAACTGGCAGAGCAATTGACTCTTAATCAATGGGTTCCGGGTTCGAGTCCCGGGGGGTGCACCAAGACAAAAGGCTCCGGATCGTTCACACGATCCGGAGCCTTTACTTTTTTGACTGGCAGGAATTGCCGGCAGGGAAAGGCCCTTGCCGGTTTTGAATCAGGCCTGCGGCACGTCGCTTTCGACTTCCTGGGATTCCTGCTCGGGAGCGGGCAAGCCCGCAAGCCCCCGGACAACAATCCGGAGTTCCTCACGAAGCCTCGCAGTATCCACAGCGACAGGCGACAACACTTCCTGCTCCAGCTTCACAGCTTCCGCAAGGGCTGCGCTACCGGCCTCCGTCAGGGTGACCACGTGGCTTCTGCGGTCCGAGTCGCTGCGTTGGCGTGTAACGTGCCCGTGCAGCTCGAGCCTGGCAAGGGTGGTCCCCATGGTCTGGGCTTTGACCCTCGCAACTTCAGCCAAAGCCGCCTGGGTAATTGCACCCTTGGCTGCAAGTACTTGCATGGCAATGACCCCGGCGTGGGTAAGGCCGATGGACTTCAATTTTTCGTTCCACGAGATTTCCACCAGGCGTGCAGCTGTCGAAAGCAGTCGGGTAGTGGGCCATCTCTCCATATCTGGCATGCCGACAGTATATGCGCGCAAGAGCCGGGGACGCGGCTTCTGCGGTCTAAACTGGGAAATCGCGACCGAAAGCAAGGAGCATATTTTGGCTGAACGACTTATCCCCGGCGACGTTGCACCGGACTTCACCCTGCAGGACGCCTCGGGCGAAAACGTCAGTTTGTCCGACTTCCGGGGCCGAAAAACCATCGTCTACTTCTACCCGGCCGCCTCAACTCCCGGATGCACCAAAGAGGCTTGTGACTTCAGAGACACTCTGGGCTCCCTGCAAGCGGCCGGCTACGAAGTTGTTGGAGTCTCCCCCGATTCCGTGGACGCCATCGCCAAATTTGCGGCGGAAGAGCAACTCACCTTCCCGCTGCTGTCCGACCAGGAGCACACCGTCGCCGACGCCTACGGGGCATGGGGCGAAAAGAAAAACTACGGCAGGACCTACCAGGGGCTGATCCGCTCCACCATCGTGGTTGACCCCGATGGCAAGGTTTCCCTGGCCCAGTACAACGTCCGCGCCACGGGCCACGTAGCCAAGCTGCGCCGGGACCTCAAGCTGGACGGGTAACGGGTACACTGGAGGCCGTATATGGCATCGGGCGCCCGAAGGGGGCCTGAATGCCGGCCAGCGCGAGTGGTGAAATTGGCAGACACGCAGGATTTAGGTTCCTGTGCCTTCGGGCGTGGGGGTTCAAGTCCCCCCTTGCGCACAAGAGTCAAGAAGGACCGTGGCCATGGGCACACGGAGCACCCCCGGTTGCAGAGCCGGGGGTTTTTCCTCAAGCAGCGGGGACAGCTACCTGAATAAGCGCTGGGAAGTGCGTTCGGGACGTTCAACTAGACTGGAATGTGGTCTGGCCTAAGCCGGCCGTGGCATTTCAACCGGCTTGAGGGGACAAGAGTGGCAAGCAGCAAAATGCGGAGCCTGACCGTGCAGTTGCTCAAGGTGGGCTCTGTTTTTGCAGTACTGGGGCTGGCGGCATGTACAGGAACGCCTGGCCCCGCGCCGTCGTCGTCTACCGGAAGCTCAGCCCCGGCCGAGCCGGCGGCCACCTTCAACTTCGGCACGGCGTCGATGCCCTTGGGCCTTGACCCTGCCATGACGGCCGATTCCGAGTCCTACCGTGTAACGCGCCAGGTCCTTGAGGGACTGGTTGGTGTTGACGGATCAACCGGAGACACCACTCCCCTGCTGGCCACGGAGTGGAAAGACAGCAACAACGGTCTGACCTACGACTTCACCCTCCGCTCCAAGGTCACCTTCCACGACGGAACACCTTTCGACGCAACCGCAGTGTGTGCCAACTTCAACCGCTGGTTCAGCTTCCCTGCCGATCTCCGGAAGCAGGCACCGGGAATCTCATTCCAGGGCGTTTTCAAGGCCTATTCGGACGAGCCCGTCTTCTCCATCTTCAAGGACTGCAAGGTGGTCTCACCCACCGACGTCCAAATCAACCTGACCAGGCCCTTCACCGGGTTCCTGCAGGCACTGACGCTTCCGGCCTTCGCCATTTCTTCCCCCGCCGCCCTGGAAGCGCAGCGCGCCAACGTTCTTGACCAGACCCGGAACGGCCAGGCAGTTTCTGCCTACGCGAGCCACCCCGTGGGGACCGGTCCCTACCAATTTGGAACCTGGGACGAGAACAAGATCACCCTCCAAAGCTACAAAGGCTATTGGGGCAACAGGGGCCAGATAGCCACCATCAATTTCATCCCTTACGACCGCGCCGAGACACGGCAACAGGCTCTTCTGGATGGCAAAATCGACGCCTACGACCTCGTGACGCCGGCAACCTTCGACCAACTCGTCAAGAAGGGTGTCCAGATCATCCAACGGGACCCGTTCTCCGTGATGTACCTGGGCATCAACCAGGCAGTGGCACCCCTGGACAAGCTGGAGGTCCGCCAAGCCATTGAAATGGCCGTGGACAAAGAATCCCTGATCCGCAAGTTCTTCATCGACAACACTGCCCAGGCGTCCCAGTTCGTGCCGCCAAAGCTCAGCGGCTTCAACAACAACGCCCCTTCGCTGGGATACAACCCTGAGAAGGCCAAACAGCTTCTCGAGAAGGCCGGCTACAAGGGTGAGGAACTGAAGTTCTACTATCCGTTGAATGCCACGCGGGCCTACATGCCCACTCCCGAGAAGATCTACGCCGAAATCAGCCGCCAGCTGGTTGCCGTTGGCCTCAACATCAAACCGGTTCCCATTGACTGGGAAAACGGCTACCTCCAAAAGGTCCAGTCCGCCGGGGACCGTGGGCTGCACCTGCTCGGATGGAACGGCTCGTATGCCGATGCCGACAACTTCCTGGGGCCCCTCTTCGGAGAAAGCCGGGCGGAGTTCGGCTACACGGACTCGGAGGTCTTCCACAAAATCGAAAGGGCGCGCGCCATGCCTGAGGGCGATGACCGCAATGCCCAGTACCAGGCCATCAATGCCGAGATTGCCGCGTCCGTGCCGGCAGTCCCGATCGCCTTCCCCATCTCGGCCCTGGCGTTGTCCAACAAGGTGGAAAGCTACCCCGCTTCACCGGTCCTCAACGAAGTTTTCACGAACGTCCGCTTAAAGCCTTGACGATTCCCCACAATTTCAGTATTGGGTCTGCACGGGGATATTCTGTGACAGCCAGTGCCGCCGCTAACGGAGATTGATCGTGACCTTCATTTCCAAGACTCAACATGCCGACGTCGTCCTTATTGGCGGCGGAATCATGAGTGCCACCCTCGGTGCGTTCATCAAGCAACTTGAACCCACCTGGACCATCTCCCTGTTCGAACGACTCGACGAAGCGGGGCTCGAGAGCTCTGGACCGTGGAACAACGCCGGCACCGGACACGCTGCCCTGTGTGAGCTTAACTACTCACCGGCAGCCAAGGACGGTTCCGTGGATCCTTCCAAGGCCCTCCACATCAACGAGCAGTTCCAGCTCTCACGCCAGTTCTGGTCCCACTTGGTGGACAGCAAGGTGATCGGATCGCCCAAGGGCTTCATCAACACCGTTCCGCACATGAGCTTCGTCATTGGCGAGGACCACGCGAAATTCCTCAAGACCCGCTACGAGGCCCTCAAGCCCAACACGCTGTTCCGCAGCATGGAGTACACCGAGGACCAGGACCAAATCGCCAAGTGGGCACCCCTGATCGTCAAGGGCCGTGACCGCAAGCAGCGTGTCGCCGCCACCCGCGCAGCGGAAGGCACCGACGTCGATTTCGGCGCCCTGACCCGCGAGCTGACCGGTTACCTTCAGGGCAGCGGCGCCGAGGTCAACTACGGCCACGACGTCACCAACATCAACCGCGCAGCAGGCGGCGGCTGGGATCTGTCCATCAAGCATGCCAAGTCCGGCGAGCACGGCCGTATCCACGCCAACTTTGTCTTCGTTGGCGCCGGCGGCGGTGCGCTCCACCTGCTGCAGGCCTCGGGCATCCCGGAAAGCAAGGGCTACGGCGGATTCCCCGTATCGGGACAGTTCTTCCGCTGCACCGATGATGCCATCACCTCCCAGCACAGTGCCAAGGTCTACGGCCAGGCCTCGGTCGGCGCTCCCCCGATGTCCGTACCCCACCTGGACACCCGCTTTGTGGACGGAAAGCGTTCCCTCCTGTTCGGTCCTTACGCCGGCTTCTCCACCAACTTCCTGAAGACTTCCAGCTACCTTGACCTTCCCCTGTCCATCCGCCTGGGGAACATCATCCCCATGCTGGCAGTGGCCAAGGACAACATGGATCTCACGGCCTACCTCATCAAGGAGGTTGCCAAGCGGCACGAAGCCAAGGTGGAATCGCTGCGCGAGTACTACCCCGAGGCCGTCGGCAGCAACTGGGAACTGATCACTGCCGGCCAGCGTGTACAGATCATCAAGAAGCATCCCCAGAAGGGTGGTGTCCTGCAGTTCGGCACCGAGGTCATCGCCTCCCGCGACGGCTCCATCGGCGCCCTCCTCGGTGCATCGCCTGGAGCGTCCACGGCTGTGCCGATCATGATCGAACTGCTGCAGAAGTCCTTCCCCAAGAACTTCAAGGGATGGCAGTCCAAGCTCAAGGACATGATGCCGGGCTACGGCGTCAAGCTCAATGAGAACCCGGACCTTGCCGCCGAACTGGAGGCCAGCACAGCCAGGTCCCTGCAATTGGAAGTGGCCAACGCCGTCCAGGGCTAGGCCACACCCCGGGGCTGCGGCCGGTTCCCGTCAGACGAATCGTTTCGTAGACCACAGGAGTCGATGCAATGTTCCGCCTGGCCAAGCTTTCCCTGGGCAACCGGGCCCTGATCGCGCTGATCACCGTCTTTGCGGCGGTGTTCGGCGTGATCACCATGGGGTCGCTGAAGCAGGAACTCATCCCGTCCATCGAGTTCCCTCAGATCACAGTTGTCACCTCCATGCCAGGCGCTTCGCCGGAGGTGGTGGACAAGCAGCTGAGCCAGCCCCTTGAAACTGCGCTGAACAGCGTCGAAGGACTTGAATCAACCTCGTCCACCTCACGCAACGGCGTCTCGCAGATCACCATGGTGTTCACCTATGGCTCCAATCTCGATCGCGCACGCAACCAGATCGACCGGGCCATTTCCAACGCCAAGCGAGTGCTGCCCGCCAACGTGGAGCCCCAGTCCATCGCGGGCAACATCAGCGACTTCCCGATCGTCTACCTGGCCGTTTCGTCCGACAAACCGCTGAGTGAACTCAACGCGGACCTGCTCAGGCTCAGCGTGCCCCGCCTCCAGAAGATCGACGGCGTCCGGGGCGCCGACGTGACTGGCGGCGCCAGCCAGCACATCCTGATCCAGCCCCGCCAGGCCGATCTCGCCTCAACGGGAGCCTCGGTCCAATCCATCAGCAGCGCGCTGAAGAACAACGGGACCCTGGTTCCCGTCGGCACCATCGAGGACCAGGGCAAAACGCTCTCCCTCCAACTCGGCAGTCCTGTGGACTCCCTGGACGTCATCAAGGGACTTCCGCTGGCAGGAACCAGCAAAGCCGCCACCATCGGTGCCGTAGCAGACGTCAGCATCGAAGACGACGCCGCCACATCAATTACACGAACCAACGGCAAGCCGACGTTGGCCCTGTCCGTCACGAAGAAGCCCGAGGGCGATACGGTGGCGATCTCCCATGCTGTCCGTGACGCCATCGGGACGATGGAAGAGGAACTGGGGAACAACGCCACCTTCACTCCTGTTTTTGACCAGGCCCCGTTCATTGAGAAATCCATCAAGGACCTCACCACTGAAGGGCTCCTGGGCCTTGGCTTTGCCGTGGCGGTCATCCTGGTGTTCCTGATGTCCGTCCGCTCGACCTTGGTCACGGCAGTGTCCATTCCGCTGTCCCTGCTGATAACTTTCATTGGCATCTCTGCCACCGGGTACTCACTGAACATCCTCACGCTGGGCGCCCTCACCATTGCCATCGGGCGTGTGGTGGATGACTCAATCGTGGTGATCGAGAACATCAAACGGCACTTGAGCTACGGCGAACACAAGCTCGCGGCCATCCTGACATCGATCCGCGAGGTGGCGGGGGCCATTACGGCGTCGACGCTGACGACGGTTGCAGTGTTCCTTCCGATCGCGTTCGTGGGCGATCTCGCCGGTGAGTTGTTCCGCCCCTTCGCGCTGACCGTGACCATAGCTTTGTTGTCCTCGCTCCTGGTTTCCCTGACCATCGTCCCCGTACTGGCTTACTGGTTCCTGTCGTCGCCCAGGAAGGTCGCCGAGGCCGCTAACTCCGATACGGAAGGCTCCGGTAAGGAAACGGCGGAGAAAGCACGTGAAGCCGAGCAGCGGAGCCGGCTCCAGCGCGGCTACCTTCCGATCCTGACAAAGACCCAGAAGCACCCCATCATGACCTTGTCCGCCGCAGCCCTGATCCTGGTGGCGACCATTGCCGTGTCACCGTTGCTGGCCACGGACCTGCTGGGCCGCTCCGGGGAGAACAGCATGACGGTCCGGCAGGTCCTGCCGGCCGGCACCAGCCTGCAGGCAACCAGCGAAGAGGCCACGAAGGTTGAGGATGCCCTCAAGGGCATCGAGGGCATCAAGGATGTGCAGGTAACCTCCGGCAACGCCCAGACCGGCTTCGCTGCCCTGACATCGACGGGTTCATCGAACTCGACGTTCACGATCGTCACCGACGAGAAAGTCAACCAGGGCAAGCTCCAGGAGGAAGTCCGGAACAAGCTGGCCGGGGCGGCAGGCAAGATCACCGTTGGCTCCCAGCAAGGCGGCTTCGGGACGTCCTCCACAGTGGATATCACCATCAAAGCTGCCAACTCCGCTGACCTGAAGACGGCCAGTGATGCCATGGTCAAGGCCATGGAGGGTGTTCCCGGCAGCACGGAAGTCTCAACCAACCTGGCATCCACCCAGTCCGTGGTCCAGGTCCGGGTTGACCGTGCCAAGGCAGTAGCTGCGGGTTTGACCGAGGAACAAGTGGGTGCATTCCTGGCCTCCACGGTCAGCCCCATCCCTGCCGGCACAGTCCGGATCGACACGGATGACTACCCGGTCCAGATCGGCCAAGGGACCCGGTTCACCAGCCTTGCCGCCGTTCGGGCGCTCCAGCTCCCCACGGCCCGCGGAGGCGTCGCGCTCGAGACCATCGCCGCCGTCGAACAAGTGGACACGCCGGTATCCATCACCAGCAGCAACGGCCAGCGGACCGCGCGGGTGACCGTCACGCCGTCGGGATCCAACCTCGGCAGCGTCAGCACCGCCGTGCAGGAGCGGCTCGCCAAGGTAGAGCTGCCCGCCGGAGTCACCGCCACCATCGGCGGCGCCACCACCCAGCAGGCGGAGTCTTTCCGCCAACTGGGCCTGGCGCTTCTGGCGGCGATTGCCATTGTCTACGTGATCATGGTGGCGGCATTCAAGTCACTCATCCAGCCCCTGATCCTGCTGGTCTCCGTGCCGTTCGCGGCCACAGGCGCCATCGGCCTCCTGTTGCTGACAGGTGTGCCGTTGGGCCTGCCGTCACTGATCGGCATGCTGATGTTGGTGGGCATCGTGGTGACCAACGCGATTGTCCTGATCGACCTCATCAATCAATACCGGAAACCGCATGACGGCCGCCCCGGCATGACCGTCGCTGACGCCATCACCCATGGTGCCCGGCAACGTCTCCGCCCCATCCTGATGACGGCGCTGGCAACTGTTTTCGCTTTGACTCCGATGGCGCTGGGCCTGACAGGCGGTGGGGGCTTTATCTCGCAACCTTTGGCCATCGTCGTCATTGGCGGTCTTGTCTCTTCAACGGCCCTGACCCTGGTGCTGGTCCCTGTCCTGTACAAACTGGTGGAAGGACGCAGGGAGAAGAAGCAATTGCTGCGTGAGCTGCAGGAGAAGCCAACTCCGGCACCCGGAAGCAACAGCCAGGGAAGCAATGGCCAGGGCGGCAGTGGTGCAGACGAGTTCCAGGACTGGACCACGGGCATGATCCCCCGGGTCAAGGGCCGCCGCGCGGCCCACAATCCCGGGGAGTAACTCCCCGACAATCTCCCAAGCAGGGCCGGGAACAATTCCCGGCCCTGTCCTGTTACAGGCACTGATACATGCAAATGCATCTAGTTTGAGGTACACTGTTTACAGAGCCCGGGACCACGGGCAGGGAGAAAGGCACATCATGCAGATCGGCGTATTCAGCGTCAGCGACATCACGACTGACCCCACAACGGGCCGCACGCCCACCGAAAACGAGCGCATCAAGGCGTCCGTTGCCATCGCCAAGAAGGTCGAAGAAATCGGCATGGATGTCTACGCCCTGGGCGAGCACCACAACCGCCCGTTCTTCTCCTCCTCCCCCACCACCACGCTGGCTTACATCGCTGCCCAAACAGAGCGCATCACGCTGTCCACTGCGACCACACTGATCACCACCAACGACCCCGTGAAGATCGCAGAAGACTTCGCCATGCTGCAGCACCTCTCCGATGGCCGCGTGGACCTGGTGCTCGGTCGC
>Ga0207655_1004249_pt1 | contig 10251 bp, 4 predicted proteins | sample KBSM44metaG_FD_184398 | JGI IMG/M metagenome (GOLD analysis project Ga0207655, IMG submission 184398) | Miscanthus rhizosphere microbial communities from Kellogg Biological Station, Michigan, USA - KBS M4-4 metaG (SPAdes) (version 2) | ecosystem: Host-associated > Plants > Roots > Rhizosphere >... | reverse complement strand
CCTTCTCGCCCAGACGCTTGGCCTTCACGTAACCGCGCGAGCTGTATTCGTGCAGCGCCCAGTGCGGCATGCCGCAGACGCCACGGCCGCTGGCGACCAGTTGCATCATCATCACCGACAGCTCCGAAGTGCGCACTTGCGCCGGTTCGATGTCGGCCGGTTCGAGGAAGCGGGTGAAGATGTCCAGCCGGTCGCGTTCCACCGGGTAGGTGATCAGCGTTTCAGTCAGCAGGTCCTCGGGAACGATGTACGGTTTGCTCGCCAGTGGATGCTGGTTCGCCACTGCGAGCATCGCTTCGTAAGTGAACAGCGGCACGTAGGTGATGCCGGCGATGTCCAGCGGATCGGAAGTCACCACCAGATCCAAGTCACCGCGGGCCAGCGCCGGCAGCGGGGCGAAGGCGAAGCCCGAGGCGAGGTCGAGTTCGACTTCCGGCCAGGCGTCACGGAACTGATCGATGGTCGGCATCAGCCACTGGAAACAGCTGTGGCATTCGATCGCCATGTGCAGGCGCCCGGCGGTGCCACCGGCCAGGCGACTGATGTCGCGTTCGGCAGCGCGCAGCAGCGGCAGGGTCGCGTCGGCCAGTTGCAGCAGGCGCAAGCCGGCGCTGGTGAAACGCACCGGTTTGGTCTTGCGCACGAACAACGGCATGCCCAGGCGTTCCTCCAGTTCCTTGAACTGGTGCGACAGCGCCGATTGGGTCAGGTGCAGACGGTCGGCGGCATCGACCAGGCTGTCGGCCTCGCGCAGGGCATGCAGGGTTTTCAGATGACGGATTTCAAGCACTGCTGGCCCCATGAGGAAAATTTGTGATCAGGACGAAAGCGGTGAGTTTGTCTCATGTTGACGACCCTGTCGACCGCTCAAGCAGCGGGGCACAGCCAGTACCCCGCTGCTTTTTGCCTTAGAGATCTGCGAAATGCCGAATGCCCAGCGGTTTGCCGATATCGCCACGCCAGATCGCTTCGACCTGCGCACCGCCTGCGGCCTGGGCCTGCTGCCATTGCAGGCCAAGATTGCGTTGTTCCGGTAATTTCAGATGGGCTTTGACGAAGTCGGCGAACGGCACCTTGTCCGAGGTGTAGTGAAAGTGCGCATACCACAGCGTGCGTGGCGGCGTGCTGGTGAGGTCGCGCACTTGGTATTCCTGAAGGAAATCCTTGCGCCCGTCAGCGCGTTTGCCCAGTGCCCGCAATGAACCTTCGCGGCGGATATCCACCACTTGCTGTTGCAGCAAATAGTCCAGATAGCCTTCGGTGGGTGTCTTGCTGCGCAGTGATTGATCGATGCGCAGCGTGCGGCCGGTGCGCCGCAGTTCAGCGGCCGTGTCGCGCAGTTGCCGCACCACTGGTTCAACCGGTGACAATTGCTCGATGGTCTGTGCGCGGGTGCTCAGCTCGGTCGCTTCGCTGACGAGCATGTGTTCCAGATCCACCGGCAGCATGTCCTGGGGAGCGTAGGCCTGAACCCGGTTGCTGTAGGCCGTAACCGCCGCGAGACGTTTTCGCGCCTCGGCCAGCAACGGCTGAACATCGGTAGGCAGTGGTGCAGCGGCTTGCGCGGGTTGGGCTGGCAGATGGTATTTACCGCTGGAGCGCTGTAGCCAGGTTTCGCGGAAACCGTCGATGCCTTCGACGGTGAAGCGTTTTTCCCGGGTGCCGGGGTCAATGCTTTCGGTACCGATCAGCAACTGGTTGTCCTCGGTTTCGAACAGTTGCCTGCCGCCGGGCTCCTTCGGTTTGATCGGCGGGCGCTGTTTGATCGAGTGCCGCGCGTGTTCTTCAACCTTGCTCAGGCCATCGAGGAATGGCCCGACCTGTTCCAGATCCAGATGCTGCGCATAACCCAGTGTCCAGGCGTTGAGCTGACGACGGAAACCGGCATAGATCTGCAGGCAATCCTCGATCACCTGTTTGCGCTGAACCAGACTGGCGCTGACCTCTGGCAGGTGATGCTGGGTCAGGAGCGCGCGCCCGACTTTTCCCCTCGCTTCCTTCATTTGCGTGTGGAAGTACATCCAGTACAAATCATCGACCGCTTCGTATCGGGTAATGGTCTCCAACAGATGTGCGGTTCTCAGGTAATAGTGAGTGCGTTCGCCGTAATTGCGGTTGAGGGCTGTGATGTCGGCTTCTATCTTGGCTCTCTGGGTGGGGTTGATGTGAGTCTTCCACAGGTTGGCCTGTTCAATGGTCGCGTGCAGGTGATCGAACTCCTTGAGAAAAGCCTTGCGAATCAGCTTGCGTCGGCCCATCAGGTGCACATGCGCTGCCGTGTGGTGGTAAGGCGTGGCGTCCGATTCGGCGACCAGAGCATCGATCTGGTTCAGGTATTCGAGCAGTCGGTCGCGGGCGATGGTCGCGCGTTCTACCGTCCGGTCTACCACCAGTAATGCACTGCCGCTCTTCAGCTCCTTGAGCTGTTGGCGTTTGTTGCCGTGGCTCAGAGGCAGCAGTTCGTCCGAGTTCTGAAAAAGCTGGATGGCCCTGTCGATGTCGTTGACACAGGCCATGTCGACCTCCGCCTGCAGCGGCTTGCGCTGGGCGAACTCAAGACTCTGATGCTTTTTCAGCAACTGGTTGGAGGTATCTATCTGGGCCTTCAGGCGTCTTCTATAGGCCTCGACGGTATTGGTCAGGGTCAATTGCCTGCGCAGTTGCCGATCGGTCCACCAGCGCGGCAACCACTGGCGAATTGGCGCGGGCCAAAGTGGGTCCATGCCGTCGGCCAGATGTCCGAGCACGGCGCCACCGCCTGCACCGCCACCGTCCATAACGGTGCCGTACACCGCGTAATGGGTGTTCCACTGGCCATTTTCGTCGAGGGCGATCGGTTGTTTGTAGCTGCGCATCCGTGAGCCATAAAGCCTCCAGCCACGCGGCGCATCGCTGAGCTGAACCTGATAGATGCGGCCCTGACGAACAATGAAGTCGCCATCGGCGTGGCGGTAGACGTTGCGATAGACCCCGTGGGTGGCCGGGTGCAGGCCGGCGAGGGAAATTTCGTATTCGTACTCGTAACCCTTGAAACGCTCGAGCGTCTGCCTGGTCCATTGCCAGGACGTCGACATCGCGGCGGATCTGCCCAGTGCCGCGCGTTGCCGCTGGCGGCTGGCCAGACGAGCGGCTGCGGGTGCCGAAACTGTTCCGGGAAGCACATCCATTGCCGCGTCGATCAGCGACAGCAGCACCGCTTCCACCTCCGCCAGACCATGTCCGAGCTCGCCGCGCAAGAACGCCGCGACCGCCAGATTGGCACTGTTCCAGGCTTCATACAGGGCCACGGCCGCGCCCACGAACGGCAACATGCCGATAGCCATTTTCAGATAGTTGAACAACGCCCCGGACTTCAGTGCACAGCGTTCGAGATACAACGCATCGTTGGAACGTGAACTGCTGCGATGGGCCTCCAGCAACCGGCCCATGTGTACGTTCAATAAATGAATGGCCAACGATGTGGTCGCCGGCCAGGCCATCCCGACGCCGATCAGCGCATCGAAATTGCGCAGTTGGGCCTGGTTGATCCGGCTGACATGGCTGGCAAAATCGCCGCTCACGGCGCGTCCGGCCAGGTAGCTGACCATTTTGCTGTCCACACAACGCCTGAGCAGATCGACCCGCGCCTGTTCCAGCGTTTCGTATTGACGCAGGAGGATCGCGTCGGGGCTGTCGGGCAGGTACAGCAGCGTCAGGCCACTGGTTTGCTCGACAATCAATGTGACACCCGCGAGCGTGCTCGGTCCTTGATGCGCGGTGTCCTCTCCTCCGACGGTCAGGTGCACCGGCAGCAGCGCGATGCGTTGTCCATTCACGGCATACGCCTGAGGTGTATTCGCCTCGATGGCGACTTTCAGCACGGCATGGCCTGCATTGTCGATGTGCCGTTGCAGCAGCGCGAACTCACCTTGCAACCTGAGCATCAGCCGCCACGGTTCGCTCAGGCATTCACGGCGCCAGGCCTGCTGAAACGCCGGTTCTCCCGGCGCGCCGAAAAATGCCTGGCGAATCAGTTCTTCGTAACGTCCGGGCAGATCCAGCTCTGTTACCAGATTGCGCAAATAGGCCGGGGTGATCCCGGCTTCCAGGCGCTGTCGATCAGTGGGGTTCTCGGCGCGGATCCTGGCCCGCATGAAGGACAGGCGCCACTGCACGTCCTGATCGATGTTTTCCTGTGCCAGTTGTTCAAGGGTGAGGTCGCCACGCTTGTCGCTCGCGGTCAGGATATTGCGTTGCGGTGTGCCAGGCGCGGCGCCTTCCATCACGGTTTTTTGCCAGAAGGTCGAGTCGGGCAGGTCGAGGCTCACGCTCGCGCTTTGTTTGAGCGCAAAGTCTGCGCGCAAGCGGGCGTCGATGCGTTGTTCGGCAAAGGCCTGACGCGGCGGTAATTCCCGTTCGAGCAACGCATGAGCGCGTTGCATGGCGCCGAGGTACTGGCTGATCAGCGTTTTGATCCGTGCACGTGGCGCGTCGTCCAGCTTTTCAAACCATGCAGGCAGGTTGCCGGCCAGCGCCGCGCTGCGATCTTGCGCCTGACGTTCGGTAAATGCCCGTTCACGGGCTTGCGCGACCGCTACGGTCAGGCGTGGCAGATATTGTTCGCGCAGCTTTTCCATCTCGGCCCGGCGCTCGTCGGCACGGCCGGGCAGCGGGTTGTCACGCAGGATCTGCGCGGCTTGCTGTTCGCATTGATAGAGCTGTTGATCGAGGGACCAGGCCAGAGGGTCCCCCGTGAGCGGCGTCAGGTGCAGGGTCAGCCCGCCGTCGTTCGGCGAATGTTTGAACAGATCCTGTGCCAGCGCTGTACGTGAAGTAAAACGTTGCAGCCCGCCGAACTCGCCCGGCCAGTAAAGCAGCAGGCTGTCGCTCGAGTCAGGCTCCAGTGCGGCGGTCGTCGCTATGATCAGTACGCCATGCAGCTCCTCGACGGCGGTCATGTTCTGATCTGCCGCCGCCAGCGATAGGCGGGCGATAACCCCGTCCGCTGTCGGCAGATGGCGCCCCGGTGCGTCCAGCATCGCGATGATTCGCCGATGCTCCTCGACGGTCAGCTGATCCAGCGCCCTTTGCAGTTCGACCTCGGCGCGCAGCCCTGCGATACGGGCCTGAAGCAGGGCGTGGTGATGGGCATTCGTGGCATGACGCAGCTCGAGCATTTTCAGCGGATCGCGACTCTCAAGCAGTGCTGAAGCGGCAGCGTGGCTGGCTTGCCGGGCTTCACTCAGTGCGTCGAAATGCTGCGCCAGTTGTTGGCGTTGCGGGTTGTTCAGCTCTGCTGCAGCGGCGTCGCCGAGCAAGCGCTCGAGGGCCCGCTGCTCAACATCAAGCGCCCGACTGCGCTGGTTGAAGGGAATGTCCGGACTCAGCAGACCGAACAGCGCGACGTCATCGGAGGCAGGCAACGCGTCGATCGCAAGTTCGGACGGTGCGCCGATCAGCTCGTGGAAGTCACTCGTCGACGCTGAACCCGTGAACAGCATTTGCAGGTTGAGGCGCAGCGGATCCTGACCGAGCACCGGCTCGACCAGTGTCACCGCCTCCAGCCGTGAGTATTGCCCGCTCTGCCGGCAATGACTGATCAGCCAGTCCTGCAGATCGGCGTGTTGCCGGAACAGCTGCAGTGCCGGGTCGTGCGAGGGCAGATACAGTAAATGTCGCGTCGGGTCGAGACGAATCAGCAGCGCACCGGGCAACGTGATCTGGCTGTCATCGCGGCGTGCGAGTCGTGGCTGGCGGATGGCAACGTCGCTGTGTGTGGTCTGCGGGTCAACGCTTGTCAGCAGCCTCTGCAGGGGCGCGGCCTGTAGCGTTCCTTGTGCATGGGCATTCAGGCAGCTCGCCTCGAAGTGCTGGCGATAGATAAGCAGCGCCTGATCCCGACGCGAAAACGGCGTACCGGTTGCGCGCTGATCCCAATCGTCGCGCGCGGCTTGCGCCATCAACGCCCGCCACTGCCGATGACAATCGCGCAAACACGCGCTGGACTGCTGGTGGAGGTTCTGATCGAGATTTTTCGGCAACGGATGGGGCAGGCCGAAATCGACCGTGGCGGGGGGGGGGAGGTCGAACATGATGAAAGGATTCCAATGGCTTGAAAGACCGGGCTGAGCCGGATTTCAAGCCATTAGAGGTCAGACGTCGGAGGCGGGTGTGGTACTGGGGTATCGCTTTGCGCTGGTCTGTTTGCAGAGTGTGTCCGCCTGCTCAACGGCCTGCACAAATGACCGCTCGGCAATCTTCATCAAACTGTCACGCAACTGTGGCAGCGCGCTTGAACAAACTTCATCAGACTCGCGCTCTACTGGGGTTCTGCGTTTCGGTGTTTTTCATGAGCAAGGGATTTTTTTCACTCGCGGCCGTTTTGGTCGCGTTTTTATTCGGTACGTCAGCGTTCGCGGCGGCGCGTTGCGATGTGAATGTGCCGACCGCACATGTCGATCTGCAACAAGTGAGCATTGCCTACCAGAGCATCGGCCGTGCCTCGGATCCGGCGCTGTTGCTGGTCATGGGCCTGGGTGGTCAGTTGATCCATTGGCCGGACGAAGTGGTGGTTGCGCTGTGTCAGCAGGGTTTTCGGGTGATCCGCTACGACAACCGCGATGTCGGCCTGTCGACCTGGCGGCAGGCCCCGGTCGAGGCCAACCTGACCTTTGAAGTGCTGCGCTACAAACTCGGCTTGCCGGTGTCGGCGCCCTATTCGCTGACGGACATGGCCGACGATGCGCTGGGCTTGATGGACGCGTTGCACATCGACCAGTTTCACGTACTGGGCGCGAGCATGGGCGGAATGATCGCCCAGCATCTGGCGGCGATGGCACCGCAGCGGGTAGAGAGTCTGACGCTGATCATGACCAGTTCCGGCGCCGAAGGTTTGCCGGCGCCCAGTGCGGCGCTCGTGCAATTGCTGGCGCGGCGTGGTGCGCCGAATCGCGAGGTGGCGCTGGAGCAGCAGGCCGATCTGCTGGCGGCGCTCGGTAGCCCGGCGGTCACCGATGACCGGCAAGCGTTGCTGCATCAGGCGGCGGTAGCCTACGACCGGGCGTTCAACCCTGAAGGTGTGAAACGGCAGATCATGGCGATACTTGCCGAGCCGAGCCGGGTGGCCTTGCTCAATCAACTGCGGGTGCCGACCCTGGTGGTGCACGGCACGGCCGATCCGCTGTTGCCGGTGATGCACGGCGTGCATCTGGCGGCGCACATTCGTGGCAGTCAGTTGAAGCTGATTCCGGGGCTGGCTCATCGCTTTCAGGAGGCGTTCAAGGCGCCATTGCTGGCGGCGGTTTTGCCGTATTTGCAAGAGCACCGTGAAGACACCTCGCACTGGGCGCAGATCGAGCCGGTGGCAAGCGGCAACCTGCTGTAGCTGAGGTTTTGGCGGTGTTGATTCGGGCCTCTTCGCGAGCAAGCCCGCTCCCACAAGGGGAGCGCATTTCAAATGTGGGAGCGGGCTTGCTCGCGAAGGGGCCATCACTGTCACTCAATGAGTAGGCAGGTGTATCCGGGGCGAGCCGGCAGATCCTGAGTGAAGCCAAGGCTGTGATCAGCTGTGCAGGCGCACCCAGACCGTGACCAGCACGGTCGCCGCGATCAGCCACGCGACCACCGCCACCGCCAGTGAAGCCTCCAGGCGCATGCGGTCAACCATCACGTACAGCGTCGCCAGATAGATGAAGTACGGAATGATCGACCACATGCCGAACACAATCGTCGCCTTCAGATCGTCGATCGAACGACCTTTGCCGACGATGTAGTGGGCGATCAGGGCGAAGGTCGGAAACAGCGGCACCAGTCCGGCGATGTAATAGTTTTTGGTCTTCGACAGCACGGCGAGGATCAGCACCACCGCCGCGCCGAGTGCCGCTTTGAGTATCAGATCCATCAGTGGCTCAGCCCGTACTTTTTCACTTTGTCGAACAGCGTGGTCTTGGCCATGCCCAGTTCTTGACTGGCCTGGGTCAGGTTGCCGCCGCTACGTTGCAAGGCGTCATTGAGCAGGTTGCGCTCGAAGGCTTCCACCGCTTCGGCGAACGCCAGCCCCTGACCGCCGCTGCTGGCGCCGGACTTCTTGAACGCCGGCAGGCCGAGGGCAAAGCGCTCGGCGACGTTACGCAACTCACGCACGTTGCCCGGCCAGTCGTGGCTCATCAGGTTCGACAGGGTCTGGTTGTCCAGCTCCGGCAACACCCGGTCGAAACGCAGCGCCGACTGCTGGGTGAAGTGTTCGAACAGTTGCAGGATATCTTCACGGCGCTCGCGCAGCGGTGGCAGTTCCAGCGTCACCACGTTGAGGCGGTAGTACAAGTCGCTGCGAAACTCGCCGGCCTTGCTCGCTTCGTCGAGGTCGGATTTGGTTGCGGCAATCACCCGGCAATCCACCGCCACGCTCTGGTTCGAACCGAGGCGTTCGAGGGTGCGTTCCTGCAACACCCGCAGCAGTTTGATCTGCAACGGCAGGGGCATGCTTTCCACTTCATCGAGGAACAGCGTGCCGCCGTCGGCATGCTCGATCTTGCCGATGCGCCGTTTGCCGGCACCGGTGAAGGCGTTGGCCTCATGACCGAAGATCTCGCTTTCGAAGAGGTTTTCCGGCAGGCCGCCGCAGTTCAGCGCGACGAACTGCTTGGCATGCCGACGACTGAAGTCGTGCAGGCAACGGGCGACCAGTTCCTTGCCGGTGCCGGTCTCGCCTTCGATCAATACGTTGGCCGAGGTGTCGGCGACGTTGGCGATCAGTTCGCGCAGGTTCTGCATGGCTGGCGAGCGCCCGATGATCCGGCCTTCGAGGGAATCGCGTTCGGCCAGTTGCCGACGCAGCGAGGAGACTTCGCGGGCGAGGCTGCGTTGCTCCAGTGCGCGGCGGGCGACATCCACCAGACGTTCCGGCGAGAACGGTTTCTCCATGAAATCGTAGGCGCCTTTCTGCATCGCGCCGACCGCCATGGAGATATCGCCATGACCGGTGATCAGCACCACCGGCAGACTGCGGTCGCGTGCCTTGAGGCGGGTCAGCAGTTCCAGGCCATCGATGCCGGGCAAGCGAATGTCGCTGATGACGATCCCGGCAAAGTTGTCGCCGACCCGCTCCAGCGCTTCTTCGGCACTGCCGACGCCGATGCAGGGAATGTCTTCCAGGGTCAGCGCCTGCTGGCAGCCGAGCAGCACATGGGGGTCGTCTTCGACGATCAGCACACTAAGGTCGTGGTTCATATTGGCTCGGCAGGAGTAGGGCTTACCAACGGTAAACTGAGGACGAAGGTGGTGCCACCGCTGGCCGGGTGTTCGACACCCAGGTGCCCGCCGGTGGCGGCAGCGAGGCTGGCGGAAAGGGTCAGGCCAAGGCCCAGACCCTGTTCACCGGGTTTGGTGGTGAAGAACGGCTCGAACAGATGCTTGCGTGCTTCGGCGTCGACACCGTGGCCGTTGTCGCGCACCCGCAGGCGATATTTGCCGTTGAACTCTTCGCCTTCCAGCCACAGCTGCGGTGAAGGTTGCGTCTGCATGGCGTCGAGGGCGTTGCCGATCAGGTTGACCAGAATCTGTTCGAGGCGGGTCTGGTCGATCTGCACCTGTACGTCGCTGAACTGCCGGTGCAGTTGCAGCGCCATGCCCTCGACCCGCGCGCCGAGCAGTTGCAGAGCCGCGTCCACCGCTTTGCCGAGACTGGCCTGGCCTTCATTGTCGCCGCGCCGGGCGAACGAGCGCAGGCTGGCGGTGATCCGGCCCATGCGGTCGATCAGGTCGTTGATGGTCTTGAGGTTGGTGCTGGCGACGTCGAGCTGGCCGCGTTCCAGAAAGCGAATGGTGTTGCCGGACAGGGTGCGCATCGCCGCCAGCGGCTGGTTCAGTTCGTGGGCGATGCTGGTCGACATCTGGCCGATGGCCGCGAGTTTGCCGGCCTGCACCAGTTCGTCCTGAGCGCGACGCAGGGTCTCTTCGGCCTGGCGTCGCTCGCGGATCTGGCTCTTCAGCCGTTCGTTGCTGGCGCGCAGGTCGCCGGTGCGTTCGGTAATCCGACGCTCCAGTTGATTGTTGGCTTCCTGCAGGGCTTCGCGGGCGGCGAGGCGCGTGGCGATCACCTTGCGCCGCTCGTTCCAGGCGATCAGCAGGAACGCCACCAGGGCGAAGGCCACGGCCACCAGGATTCCCTGATTGATCGCTTCACGACGCAAGTCCTGCAACGGTGTGAGCAGGGTGAAATTCCATGGTGTGTCGCTCAGCGGCCGGGTCTGCGCCAGATAGCTGATGCTGTCG
>Ga0207655_1004247_pt1 | contig 10255 bp, 9 predicted proteins | sample KBSM44metaG_FD_184398 | JGI IMG/M metagenome (GOLD analysis project Ga0207655, IMG submission 184398) | Miscanthus rhizosphere microbial communities from Kellogg Biological Station, Michigan, USA - KBS M4-4 metaG (SPAdes) (version 2) | ecosystem: Host-associated > Plants > Roots > Rhizosphere >... | reverse complement strand
ACAGGTGGCACTCGATGTTGCGCTCCTGCAATTTACGGATCGCAACAGCGGCACCGGCCTTGATTTGATCGGTGAAGGCGAACAGTGCCAATACCTTGGGCCTGTCACCTGCATCCACCAACCAGGACAGCGTATGCCCATCGGACTCGAGCACCTGCGCCTGCTTGATTACGTAGGCCGGAATATTCGTGCCCGGGCTCAGTAGGCGGCGACTTCCGAATTTCAAACGGCGGTTACCCACCGAACCCTCAATACCTTTACCAGGCAGGATGCGGCTCGACGCTAGCGGCGCTAACCTAACATCTCGCGCGCGGCAGGCTTCAACCACCGCACGTGCCAACGGATGCTCGCTGCCTGTCTGCAAAGCGCCAGCCAGTGCCAAGACTTCTTGTTCGTCACCGTTGACCGTAATGATAGACGCTATTCTCGGCCTGCCTGTGGTCAGAGTGCCTGTCTTGTCGAGTACCACTGCGCTGATGTTATGCGCACGCTCAACGGCTTCCGCGTCCTTGATGAGAATGCCATAACGAGCTGCGACTCCGGTGCCCGCCATTATCGCCGTGGGGGTCGCAAGCCCCAGGGCGCAAGGGCAGGCGATTACGAGCACCGCAACTGAGTTGATCAGCGCCGTTTCCCATGATGCCCCTAGGCTCAGCCAAACGATCAGTGTGATGAGCGCGATCACGAGCACTAGCGGGACGAACACCGCGCTCACTTTGTCCACGAGCCGCTGAATCGGCGCTTTTGCCCCCTGGGCATCTTCGACCAGTCGAATGATCCTCGCCAGGACCGATTCTGCCCCGATCGCGGTGGTACGAATGAGCAGCCGGCCATCACCGTTAATCGCACCGCCTGTGACCTTTGCACCGAAGGGTTTAAATACGGGCATGCTTTCGCCGGTGATCAGTGATTCGTCTACATGGCTTTCACCGTCAGTGACTTCCCCATCGACCGGGATTCGCTCACCGGGCAACACCGAGACGACGTCGCCCAGACGCAGAGCGCTGATAGCGACATCGCATTCAACGCCGTCGATCACCTGAGTCGCACGTTCGGGTCGTAGGGCTTCGAGCGCGCGGATGGCACCGGCCGTCTGGCGCTTTGCCCGATTTTCAAGGTACTTGCCAACCAGTATCAGTGCGATCACCACCGCGGAGGCCTCAAAGTACAAATGTGGCATGCCACCCTCTGGTGTTCTCGCCCATTGATACAGGCTAAGACCGTAGCTGGCCGTGGTCCCCACCGCGATCAACAGATCCATGTTGCCGCTGCGCGCTTTTAAGGCTTTCCAGGCCGCAACGTAAAAGCGCGCGCCTATCAGAAACTGCACCGGAGTAGCTAACAAAGCCTGGACCCAGGGGCTGAGCATCCAGTGAATGCCGAAAGGTTCGAGCAGCATGGGTAGTAACAGTGGAAAGGCGAGGGCAATGGCGAACACCATGGCGGTGCGTTCCGAATTGCCTCTGAGTCGCGCCCGGTAGTCGCTGGTCTGGCGATCGGTAATTTCCCGTGCGGTATAACCCGCATCATTTACTGCCTGGATCAACACCTCAGGGTCGGGTAAACCGACCATCTCTACCAGTGCCCGCTCGCTGGCAAAATTCACGTTAACACTGCGCACACCCGAGACCTTGGCAAGCGCTCGCTCGACTCGACCTGAACAGGACGCACAGGTCATCCCCTCGATCGCCAGCTCCAGGCGTTCATTCACCACACTGTAACCTGCCTTGTCCACCGCATGGATGAGGGCAGGCATGCTGTCGGCTCTCGCCTCTACATGAGCTTGTTCTGTCGCGAAATTGACGATGGCCTTGCTTACACCTGGAACAGCGCGCAGGGTGCGCTCAATTCGTCCGGCGCAGCTCGCGCAAGTCATCCCGGTGATGGGTAAGTTAAAGTGAGTCGTAATCGGTGACATATGGTCGCTCCGTTTCTGACAGCTTTTCTTATGTGTCATTTGAAACCGGTGTTCGACGCCGGGCTGGGTTAAGTCACAGGTCAATCACCAAAGGAGGACTGCCCGGTGCGGGCGCCGCGCAGCACAGCAAAACCTCTCCATTGGGGACCGGATCCAGCGGTGGAATCAGATAGTTCACAACTCCCGCGCCAAGACCGGTTTTACAGGTTCCGCAGGTGCCTGATCGGCAGTTGAACTCAGGGCTCAAGCCTCGAGCTTCGGCCAGCTCCAGCAATGTTCCGCTTTGCGGTTCCCAGCGAGCCTCTTTGGCGGACTTCGCGAACATGACCTTCACCGGCACGGTAGAAGATGTCGGTTGCAGATTCTGCACCAACGCCCCGGTATCTCGTATCAGTGTCGACACACCGAACGCTTCTGCGTGGATACGATCATCGGGAATGCGGATTGCCCTAAGCCCATCGTAGAGCCCTTGAGTGAAACTGCCGGGGCCGCACACATAAAAGTCGTAGTCGTCGAGTGGCAACAGGCCCTTAAGGGTTTGGACAGAGATTCTTCCTGCATGGTCGTAGTCGACACCTGCGACGGTTCCTGATTCTGGCTGGCTGACATAGCGCAGCAGGTTGACCTTCTCCCCACCACGCTCCATCAGGGATACCAGCTCCCGGCCAAATGCCAGGTCCGCAACCGTGCGCGCACCTTGCAGCACCCATGTGGGCCTCATGCGACCTATCCGCTGCCCTTGATAAATCACCTCTCGGAACATCGCCAGCATCGGGGTGATACCCACGCCGGCGCCTATCAATACCAGCGGGCGCCTGAGGAAAGGCTCTACGGTGAACAGCCCCCGAGGACTGCGGGTCTCAAGTCTGTCGCCAAGTTGGATGCGTTGATGCAGATGAGAGGAAAACACGCCTTGACGCTTGACGCTGATCCGCAGAAAATCATCAGAAGGGGCACTGGAGATGCTGTAATTTCTGATCATCGGTTGATCATGGCTGCTTTCTTGCGGCAAGCGAACGGGCAGGTGCTGGCCTGCCTGAAAGGGGAGGAGGCCGCCACCGTCGACTGGCTGAAGATGGAAGGATCTGATTTCGGCGCTCTCGTCTTCGATACGAACCACTTCAAGCACGCGCCAGCGATCTTGCCAGGCCAGAGCCTGCAGCCGATGAGCAGCCTCCTGCCAATCGCCCGTCATGAGCGAGCTGGGAGACTCTGCGTCTGGGGCAGTTGTCCAGCGAAGCCCCAATGCTTTCTCACGGTACACCATGCGCTGCGGCGTAAAGCGCCACAAACGCTCGGCTCCCTGAAAAGCCGCGATTTCAGAGCTGTCCAGCAAAACCTCCGTACCGCCTGTCATCTGCAGCACATCACCCTTCTCGAAATCCACGAATACCAACCCGGCTTTCGGATTGATCATCAGGTTGCCCAAGGTGTTGAAAAACAGGTTGCCGTTGAAGTCAGGGATCAAAAGGGTGCCGTCATCATCATGCCTCACGAATCCGGGCTTGCCGCCTCGGTGCGACGCATCCACTTCTGTCATGCCATCTCGAATGGCATAGGAGGCCACGAAGAACGAATCGGCGCGCGCAATCATCTGCCGGGACCGGTCATCGAGCCCATGGAGTTCAGTGTCAGGACCGGCAGGCTCGTCCACGAAATGAAACTGTCGCAGCTTGATGTAACGCGGACAGTTGCCATATGCCTGGGATACGGCGATCTGAAAACCGCTGTCGTCGGCACAGTGGATAATGCCGTTCATTCGGTTGCGTCGACGTGTGTGCAATTCGATGCCCAGTAACCCAATGGCACTGCCATCAGCAATACCCGCCTGAGCAGGGTCGGCGGGTTGCGCAGGGAGCGAAAGGGTCAGGATATTGGGACGGGGCGAATCCATAAAGCCGGGTTGGCCTGTACGCAGCGTCGCCCAAGGCTGGCCATCGCCGTCTACCGTGCCAAGTACCACGAAGGGCAATTGGGCATAAAAATCACGATGTTGATCAGGCATCCAGTCGCGGGCCATTTGTCGCTCACCCGGGCCCACCATCAAAGCTACCGCGTCAACCGAACGCTGTAGTTGCAGCTCACCGTCGTGCCAGGGCGATCGTTTATCAGATTCACTTCCTTCATTCATGACGATCTCCCCGGGTGACTTGTCGAGTGGTTCATTCACCTGAATTGCGGGTTGCAGAGCCAATCATGATGGTCCGATTTTGTTTTCCTCATTGGAAGACTCGCACACGACAATCAAGCATTTCAGGTTATGAAATGATTGAGGGCTGATGCATCTGTTGGCAGGCATCAGGCATAGGCCGGACTTATAGAAAGTATTGGATCTGCGTCTTGGACGTGGCGTAACGCGCCGAGCACGATACTGCCTCCATCCGTACATCAGGCTGAACCTCCAGGGAGCAAAGAGCATGGATTTTACGGCACTTGTCGAATGGCTTGATTCCCACGCGTACGAACTGGACTCAGGGTCGATAGATTCAGGCCAGGTGCTGTCGCGACTGGCCAGTGCCGACGTTCTCAGAATAGGCGTGAGCCGTGTTTGGGGTGGGCACGGTAAAACCCTTGCCGATGCCGTCGAAGCATTGTCTATGGTAGCTGCCCACTCCATGAAAGCCGCCCTAGTCTTATGGGGACAGCGCGCTTTCATCGAATATCTGCTTTATTCATCGAATGGGTCGCTACGCGAGAAGCTTCTGCCTTCATTACTGGACGGCAAGTTAGCCGGCACGGTTGGATTCTCAAATGCAGTCCGATTTCTGTCAGGCCAGGGCCCTCTGGCAGTGCGGAGCAAGCTGATAAGGGGAGGGTGGAGGTTGAACGGTGACCTGCGCGCCGTCACTCATCTGCGGCCCCGCAACTTTGTAATCGCCACTGCGGTTGACAGCGATGAGGGAGGCAACGCGTTCGTCGTTGCGGTGTCTTGTTCTTGCGCTGGTTTGCGACATTCAGACGACCTGTCTTTCACAGAAACGCAGCCCGGACGTCTGGCTTCACTTAACTTCAACGACGTGAAAGTGGGCAGTGAGTGGATAGTACATGAGGATGCGCAACGCTTTCTTCGCTCGGTACGCCCCGGGCTGCTCGGTTTGCAGTGCGGGTTCTCCATGGGACTTGCTCAGAGAGCTCTGCAAGAGGTCGAACGTCTTCAAAAGAATCGGCCCGTGCTGCTGGACGCGCTGATGCTCCAGCGTCAACGGCTCGGACAAGACGCTTGTGAACTCAAAAGCGGGCTGCTCGATGGCCGATTCCGAACTGACCCTTTACCCTTGTTCAAACTGAAGATTGCATTGACGCAAAGTGCGACCGACGCGCTTGAGCTGGAACGTCAGGCGTTGCAGGCCGTCAGCGGGGAGGGGGGACAGAGTGGTTTTTTGCGCCGCTGGCGAGAGTCGAACTTCGTGGCGACGATCATACCCAGTCTTGCTCAGTTGAGCAGTCAGCTGTCCAACGACGCCACGCCAGAAGGGAGCGCTATGTCGGGCTACCGCCAAGCTAATGCTGGTGAACAATCGTTGGCTGAATAACCAGCGCCATACACTCATGTAGTCCCGCATAATTTCACCCTATGAAATTTTCTATTGTCAGTATCGTAGCTTCTTGCCAGAAACGATTGCGTAGATGATTCAGTCCTGTCGGATTTGCCTGTCGCCGGGGTAGGTCCCGCCAATCATTGATGCGTCGTTCAGGAGCTACGAATATGTCTTCTCTTGCCAAGCGCTGTCTGGCTGTACTTCTTGCCTCGGTGCTTCTCATCTGCCAGGCACATGCTTCGTCAGTAGATTCGGATTCCGCACAGATGGCTTATCGCGACATCGTCGTGGACGGGGTGAAGATTGCATATCGCGAGATCGGTGATCGGAATGCGCCGACGGTGTTGTTGCTGCATGGCGTACCTAGTTCTTCGCGCATGTATGACGCCTTAATGCGTCGGCTGGGTGATCGCTTTCATTTGATCGCGCCGGACTACCCAGGATTCGGCAATAGCGACGCGCCTGCCCCCGGTCAGTTCAGCTACACGTTCGATCATTACGCCCAACTGATACAGCAATTTACCGATGCCGTAGGGGTGAAGCAGTACACCTTGTTCATGCAGGATTACGGCGCCCCGGTTGGCATGCGTCTGGCCATCAGCAGACCGCAAGCTGTAACCGCGATGATCTTCCAGAATGGCAACGTGTACACCGAAGGCTTGGGCAAGATGTGGGAAACCCGAAAGTCGTACTGGGAAAATCGTTCGGCAAATGAGGGCAAGATCCAGGCAGCGCATCTTTCGGTGGAGTTGACCCGCGCGCGCCATATCGGGACTGATCCGAACGTCAGTGCCTATGATCCGGACCTGTGGCAGGACGAAGTAGCATTTCTCAACCGTCCTGGGCAGGCTGCCATTCAGATGGAGCTGATCTATGACTATCGCACCAACATAGCAGCTTACCCGGCTTGGCAGGCGTGGTTGCGCAGCCATGCGCCTCGTACTTTGGTGCTGTGGGGCAAGTACGACCCAGCGTTCGTCGTCGAGGGTGCCCACGCATTCAAGCGAGATCTGCCCGATGCACAGATCGAGATTCTCGACGCAGGACATTTTGCGATGGACACCAGACTCGATGACGTTGCCCGACTCTGCGCTACATTTCTCCACAAACCATGAACATACATTGGGGGATAGCAAGGTAGGTATCGGGGCACAACGGCCGTTTGCGAGCGTCTCTGGCCCATCGATGAGACGGGCTTTGCTCGAACAAGGGCCTAGCAGCAGCGCTGCAGTGTTCGACGATTCAATCAGTAAGTGCTTGCGCCAGTACCTGAACCAATTGGCCGCCCTCTGGCGTTGCCCAACTGCCTACCAACTCTGCGATCAACTGGTTTGTACTGGTGAGCTATTAAAATTTAGGGGGCGAGGGAAGTAGGGAAGATGGTTCGCAATCTAGACTTTGGGCAATTTGATAAAGCTTCTCAAGCGTCAGGTTCACCTCACCTCTTTCAATGCGGCCCATGTAGCTGCGATCAACCCTACACATCAATGCAAGGCTTTCTTGAGAAATCCCTCTGAGCTTTCGAGCGCCTTTGATTTGCTTGCCCAGCTCCTTCGCCAGATCCCACATAGCTGCCTCTTCTACCTGAGGCGGCACTATCTTGCGTTTGCGGACAGCTAGGCCACGGACTATAATCCGTATTTCTACGTGCAAAGCCTCTCTTCAGACTCGGTCCGTGAGCCAAATCATTGGTCAATCCGACAGAGCAACTTGCTGGTTCAGAAGTGAGAGCGTTGACAGATCTCAACTCGTGCTGCAGCAGGGAGCCAGCCAACTCACGATGGTGTATCAGTGATATACGTGCTCGACCCCGCGCGCCGCTCAGTTGAAACCCGGTCGCATTGCGAAGTGGAGGGCCTCTGCTTTCTCGCGACAATCACTTCAATCCACACAGGCAAACGGGACCGGGCTGCGATCGTGCGTTGCGCCTACGAACTCCAGAGCTATTTGAATTTTGCGAAAGGTGTGGTCATTGAGGGCGTGCAGATGTTGTGCCCTCCGGATTTAACCGGCCGACCGGCCTGGAGCTTGGAGACGCTGGTCCAGATTGTCTGTTTCAGAGGTGTTGATACCGAAGATTCGGCGGTGGTTTACGAGACCTCCATGGGAACCTACAAGCTTGGAGATCTGGACCTTCGTAGGAGGAAGACGCGCCACGTGTGGTACTCGGAGCGGCACCTGCGCACTCATAGTCCACGAGCTTCAAACCAGACTGCTGACATAATCGAGCCCCAGTTCTACGGCTCGATGTTGAAGGATCGCGCCTAAGATACTGCGTGTGAAGCCTTTCAAATCTCGTCGATCAAGCAGTTGCCAAAAGGGGGGCACGGTGGCAATTCTGGAGCAAAGTGCAAAAGTCCTGAACGACGCCAAAACCATTGTGTGCTTTTCCGGCGCAGGCATCTCGGCAGAGAGTGGCATCCCTACCTACCGTGACGGGACGACCGGGCTCTGGGCAGGTCACTCTCCTCAACAGATGGAGACGGCCAAAGCGTTCCGACAAAACCCTCGACTTATCTGGGGATGGTATCTATGGCGAAGGCAGCAGGCGGCCCGTGCGCAGCCCAACGCAGCTCATCTGGCGCTGAGCCAGTTGATCCGCCGGGAGCGCCCAATCCCCATCATCACGCAAAACATAGACGATCTGCATGAGAGAGCGGGATCGCTGGAGGTCGTGCATCTGCATGGCAGCCTAGCGTCTTCGAAATGCTTTGCCTGTCATCGACCAGCCTTGGTGACGCCAGCTCCCGTCCAGGAGGAGGGCCTACTCGTCGAGCCACCGCGGTGCGTTCGCTGTAATGGGAAGCTGCGCCCAGGGCACGTATGGTACGGGGAAGACCTCCCTGAGGGCACTTGGAAATCATCCGTATCACTGGTGAAAAATTGTGACGTTTTGCTATCCGTCGGCACATCTGGAGTGGTCACGCCCGCTGCCAACCTTCCAGAGATTGCACTGTCTGCCGGAGCCACGGTCATCCACGTTAATACAACTGACGTAGCATTAGGCGCGCCCAATGAGCTCATGCTTATCGGCAAGGCGACTGAAATCCTCCCACGGCTGTGCTCACCCTTGTTTACCCAGGAGCATGCTTGATGACGACGACTCATGAACGAACACGCGGCGTCGTGGATGCGGGAGAGTTTCTTGAAAGTCTTTCGAAAGACAGCTCTCTGCCTGGCCCTGTGAGGCTAGAAGCCAAGCGCCTGCTCCGTCATTTTCCCAGCGCGGAGGACATTTCGCGGGCCGGTCGCCTTGAAAACATTCGACAGCGAGCCATCGACGAGCTGTTGGGTGACGGCGTGGAGTTACCTCCTGTCCTCAGTACTTGGCCGATCTGCGAGACATTTTTCTCTGGCCATGAGGACGAGGCCGCAGCCAGCATCGCCTGCCCATCGAAAGACCACGATGCCAAGGACGCGTTGTAAATCCGCCGACGCTCAAGCCTCCCGCTAGAATGGACCGATTGGCGTCGTTCATTCAAGGAGTTGTCATGGCGTACACAGTGGCCCCAGAGCTGAGCCCGAATACGAAAGTCTATCGCTACATGGAACTGGCGAAATTCCTCTCCCTGATTCACCAACATTATCTTTTTTTTGCCAGAGCCAGTTCATACGAGGATCTTCTCGAAGGCATGCCCACGGACCTGGATAGCTTCATGGGCAGTGGTGTGGCGCAAATGCTAGATCACGTGGTGAACGGGCTCTGGCCAGCGGCCGTCGAAGATCAGGGTCAGCCGGCACTCGATACCAAGGCCGCAGCCGATTGCGCTCGTGCCCAGTTCGATGGGCGTGTTGTACAGACGGTGCTGGGGCAGGTACGTGCCGAGGACTATCCAACACATTCCGCCATATTCGAGGCGGTCTCGGACTGGGTGGATGTGAGTTGCTGGCACACGGACGCCGGCGGCGCAGAAAGTATGGCCATGTGGAAGATCTACGGCGTTGGCGCTGCGGCGGTGTGTGTGCAGTCGACGTTAGGAGCAGTCATTGAAGCGATGCGCATCCCAGACCAGATGATCGTTCACGCGGGCATTGTCACCTACCTGGATTACCAAAACGACTATGTTGGCAACAAGGACCCGAAGCAGATTTTCTTCCAGAAAAGCCGCCCCTACGCGTTTGAGAAGGAATTACGGCTTATCATGTACCCGTCTGCAGACATTGATCCTCGTCAGCCACGCCTTGAACCGGGCAGTAAGGTCGCAGTGGACGCCAAGCATTTGATTCAGTCGGTGCTGATCTCCCCAGCGGCAAGTACCTGGTTTCAAGAGTTGATTGAGGTGGTCTTGCGCGAAGCGGGATTCGCCGTCCCAGTGAAAAGCTCCAAGATACCGTATAGACGAGGCTAACACCGGCCTGGAACACCTGATTGTAGGCTGCGCCGGGCAGGTGCGCGCCGTACTCATGCCTGTGATCTTGATCATCTCGAGGCGCTGACTAGGCCCCGCCGGCTGTGCCGTCATGGTTGAGTGTGGTTCATTACTCCCGCTTGTCGCTCGACTACCGCAATTGCGGCGCGCTGTCATGCCAAGGCATCGCAGAACGGCGTGAGGCATCGTCGAGCGATGTCCTGAGTTCACCAGTCGACCACCCACCATGACACAAGGAAGAACAGGGAATGATTGAAGTGTCGGAGTTGCCTGGAGGGGAGTGGACCCTGCACCCCTTCAGTTCCATGGAGCCAGAAGCGCTGCGTGAGCATTTGGTGGCAAAAGGTCTAGAGAGTCAACGGCAATGGCCGATACTGCTGGATCGGGTGTGCAAGTTGTTAAGCCAGTGCTATCCCTTACATGTGCTG
>Ga0207655_1004246_pt1 | contig 10257 bp, 8 predicted proteins | sample KBSM44metaG_FD_184398 | JGI IMG/M metagenome (GOLD analysis project Ga0207655, IMG submission 184398) | Miscanthus rhizosphere microbial communities from Kellogg Biological Station, Michigan, USA - KBS M4-4 metaG (SPAdes) (version 2) | ecosystem: Host-associated > Plants > Roots > Rhizosphere >... | reverse complement strand
ATCTTGGCGATGCGCGGGTCCGCCGACAGCGGTGCACCGACCGCCAGACCGGTGCCGCAAACCAGGTTGAACACACCGTCGGGCAAGCCGGACTCGGCAATGATCGCCGCCAGTTCCAGCTCCGGCAGCGGCGTGACTTCCGACGGTTTGAGCACCACGCAGCAACCGGCGGCCAAGGCAGGCGCAAGTTTCCACGCGGTGGTGACCATCGGGAAATTCCACGGCACGATCAGCCCGACCACACCGCACGGTTCACGACGCAGACGCGCGCTGAAGTCATCGCTGGGCAGCGCCACGTTGCTGTCGAGTTGTGCGTCGAGGCCTTCGGCCAATTCGGCGTAATACTCGAAAGTGGCGATCACATCATCGACATCGATCGCCGCTTCGAATTGCGGTTTGCCGTTGTTGCTCGACTGCAGCTTCATCAGATGATCGCGGCCGTTGCGCACGCCATTGGCGATGTTGCGCAGGATCGCACCGCGCTCGGCGCCAGTGGTTTTCGACCAGCGCTTGAACGCTTCAGTGGCGGCGCTGACGGCCAGATCAACCGCGCTTTCATCGCCGCCATTGACCGTGGTCAGCAGCGCTTCGTTCGCCGGATTGATCACCCGCAGATGCTCACGCCCGGCCGACCATTGACCGTTGATGTACAGGCCATCGAGTGTGGTTGGAAAATTGATCATCGGGCCACCGCCTGCATCCATTGGCTCTGGTCGATTTCGATCAGGGTCGGGCCCTGACGATCGGTGGCGGCACGCAGCGCGCCGCGCAGCTGTTCAACCGAACTGATCGCTTCGGCGGCGCAGCCCAGGGCCTTGGCCACACCGATGAAATCCGGGGTGTAGATGTCGACGCCGACCGGCTCGATGGCGCGGTTGACCATGTATTTCTTGATCTCTTCGTAACCCTGGTTATTCCACAGCAGCACGATCACCGGGGTGCGCGCTTCAACCGCACTGGCCAGTTCCGGCAAGGTGAACTGCAAGCCGCCGTCGCCGATCAGGCACACCACTGGCGGACGAGCGCCACCCTCAATGCCGCCACCGAGCCACGCGCCAATAGCCGCCGGCAGGGCATAACCGAGGGTGCCGTAACCAGTGGACGAGTTGAACCAGCGCCGTGGTCGCTCCGGGTTGAAGGTGAGGTTGCCGGTGTACACCGGTTGTGTGGAATCGCCGACGAATACTGCGTCCGGCAACTCGTGCAGCACGGTTTCCAGAAAACGGGTCTGGGCCAGGGTTGGCGCATCCCAGGTCGCGGCCAGTTCATCGCGCAGACGCGCTGCCCGCACCTGGCCCCAATCGTTACGCCGCTCGGCCAGCGCCTGCTGCGACAGTGCGCCGAGCAGCGCTTGCGCGGCGTTGCGCGAGTCGGCGACCAAGGCCACGTGCGGCGGATAGTTGCGCACGGTCTGATCGGCGTCGATGTCGATGCGCAGCAACTTGCCGGGGATTTCAAAGCCGCCGGCGAAGGTCACGTCATAATCGGTTTCGGCCAGTTCGGTGCCGATCGCCAGCACCACGTCGGCATCGGCCACCAGTGCGCGAGTGGCGACCAGGCTTTGCGTCGAGCCGATCAGCAGCGGATGGCTGGAGGGCAACATGCCTTTGGCGTTGATGGTCAGCGCCACCGGGGCGTCGAGCAGCTCGGCCAGCTCAGTCAGTTCGGCGGCGGCATCGATGGCACCGCCACCGGCGAGAATCAGCGGACGCCGAGCGCCGGCCAGCAACTCAGCCATGCGCCGTACTGCAGCCGGTGCAGCCCCGGCGCGGTCGATGTGCACCGGAACGCTGGCGAGCAGCTCATCAGCCTCTTCTACCAAAACATCCAGCGGAATCTCGATGTGCACCGGACGCGGACGCCCGGCCTGAAACAGTGCGAAAGCACGGGCCAGCACGCCGGGCAATTCCGCCGCCGACATCAGGGTGTGGGAGAACGCCGCGACGCCACCGACCAGCGCGCTCTGGTTCGGCAACTCATGGAGTTTGCCGCGACCGCCACCCAACTGGCTGCGGGTCTGCACGCTGGAGATCACCAGCATCGGGATCGAGTCGGCGTAGGCCTGGCCCATCGCGGTGGTGATGTTGGTCATGCCTGGGCCGGTGATGATGAAGCACACACCCGGTTTGCCGCTGGTGCGCGCATAGCCGTCAGCCATGAATCCGGCGCCCTGCTCGTGCCGTGGAGTGACGTGGTTGATGCTCGAACGGGCCAGCCCGCGATACAGTTCCACGGTGTGCACCCCAGGAATACCGAACACCTGCTCGACCCCGTAATCCTCGAGTAACTTGACCAGTACTTCGCCACACGTCGCCATGTCGATTGCCCTTTTGTCAGCTAAAAACACAGATCCCGTGTGGGAGCGAGCCTGCTCGCGAAAGCGCTGGATCAGCCAACATCAATGCTGAATGTGAAACAGCCTTCGCGAGCAGGCTCGCTCCCACATGACCTGAACATGGGCTCATTGAACGGGCGGCAGGTAGCGGCAACAATCGATTAAAAGTCATACTAGCCATGTCCTCACGTCATACCTTGGATCCACATGAAACGACTGCCTCCCCTGCCCGCCCTGCACACGTTTCTGATTACTGCGCAGTGCTGCAACTTCACCCGGGCGGCCGAGCAGTTGCACATCACTCAGGGCGCGGTGAGCCGGCAGATTGCCGGGCTGGAAGCTCATCTGGGGTATGAGTTGTTCATCCGTCTGGCCCGAGGCCTGGAACTGACCGCCGAAGGACGCGAATGGCTGCCACGGGTGGAAAAGATCTTCGGCTTGATCAGCGAGGCCACCGAGCAGATCGGTCGCAAGCGGCAAACCCTGCAACTCAAGGCGCCCAGCTGCGTGATGCGCTGGCTGGTGCCGCGCCTGCTGCAATGGCAAAAGGAACGCCCGGACGTGCCGGTCAAACTGACCACTACACTGGCCCATGGCGTCGACTTTCAGCGCGAGCAATTCGATGCGGCGGTGATCTACGGCACGCCGCCGGACAACTCCTCGACCGCGCTGCATCTGTTTGATGAACAGCTGACACCGGTCTGCTCGCCAGCATTATTGAAAGGCCCACCGGCGCTGAGCGAACCGGCCGACCTGCAACAGCATCTGCTGCTGCATCCGACCCGCGATACACAAGACTGGACGGTGTGGCTGACCGCCGCCGAATTGCAGTTGAGCAACGTCAACATGGGGCAGCATTTCGAGACGCTGGATCAGGCGATGTCGATGGCGTCGCATGGGACGGGTGTGGCGATTGGCGACTGGTCGCTGATCGGCGATGACCTGCGCGCGGGGCGGCTGGTGATGCCGTTTGATCTGAAGGTGAAAACGGGGCTGGGCTACTACGTGGTGATGCCGCAGGGCGGCGAGGCGTCGCCGCAGCTGGAAGAGTTGATGATCTGGCTGGTGGAACAGGCGCATACCCGCTGAAGTACACAGATCCCCCTGTGGGAGCGGGCTTGCTCGCGAAAGCGGAGTGTCAGCGACATTTTAAGTGACTGACACACTGCATTCGCGAGCAAGCCCGCTCCCACATTGGGTCTGCGTCGTTGCTTAATACCCGACGGTAAACCGCTGACGCGAATGCTTCGGCGTTTCCACTTCGTCAATCAGCGCAATCGCGTAATCGGCGAAGGTGATCCAGCTGCGACCTTCGGCACTCACCAGCAAGTGATCCTTGCCAACACGGAAGGTACCGGTGCGCTCACCTTCGACGAACTCTGCCGATGGCGAGAGGAAGGTCCAGTCCAGTTCCTGCTCCGAACGCAAGGCATCAAGAAACGCCGCGCCAGCGCTGGCCTCGGTTTTGTACTCGGCCGGGAAACCCGCGCTGTCGATCACTCGGCTGTCGTCCGGCAGCAACAGCGAACCGGCACCGCCGACCACCAGCAGACGCTTCACACCCGCCTGCTTCACCGGGCCGACCAGTGCACTGGCCGGTACCGTGGCGAAGTGCGCGGCGCTGATCACCACGTCGTGACCGGCGACTGCGGCTTGCAGCGCCGCCGAATCCAGCACATCGACATTCTTGCTGACCACACCGGCACGCGCGCCGATCTTCGAGGTGTCGCGGGCGATGGCAGTGACGCTATGCCCGCGACGCAGGGCTTCTTCCAGCAGTTGGCTACCGGCACGGCCGGTGGCACCAATGATTGCGATCTTGCTCATGACATTCTCCAGTTGGCTTGAGAGTGCTGCGTTTTCAGAATCGGGTTACCACTTCATCTCGCCCTTGGCGACTTTGGCGCTCAGTTCCAGCGAGCTTTCTTCGCCGAGTTTCGGGTAGCGCTTGTGCATGGCCTTGATCAGTGCGGCGGAATCCTTGGCCTTGGCGGTTTCTTCGTCGAAAGCCTTAATGTAGTCGGCGGTGAATTTCACGCTGGCCAGCGAGCGGCTGCTCTCGCCCAGGTAGTGACCCGGCACCACGGTTTTCGGCTTCAGGGTTTCGATCGAGTGCAGGGTTTGCAGCCAGTCGGCGTGGGATTGCGCGGTCTGGGTATCGGCCATCCACACATGAATATTCTCGGCGACCACAACGCCACCGACCACAGCCTTGAGCGACGGAATCCACACGAAGCTGCGATCCGGTTGTTTGCCTTCAAGACCGACCACCTGCAACTTCTGCCCTTCGAGCATCAGGCTATCGCCCTTGAGCACGCCCGGCACGATGGTTTTGGCCGGTACGTCGCCGCCCATTTTCGGGCCCCAGAAGGCAAGTTTGCCGGCGACGGTTTTGTTGATGTGATCGACGGTCGGCTGCGAGGCCAGCACTTCGGCGTCGGGGAAGGCCTGGGTCAGGGTGTCGAGGCCGAAGTAGTAATCCGGGTCACCGTGGCTGATGTAAATGGTGGTCAGGTGCTTGCCGCTGGCGCGGATCTTTTCCACCACCTGCTCGGCCTGGGCCTTGCCGAATTGTGCATCGACCAGAATCGCGTCTTTCTCGCCGCTGACCAGCACCGAAGTCACCGGGAAAATCGCGTGGGTGCCCGGGTTGTAAACGTCCAGAGTCAGGTTGGCGGCAGCGGCGTGGGCCGCGAAACCGAGGGTGGCGGTGGCCAGCAAAACGCGCTTGAGGGTAGTGAAGCCGATCATCTGTTGCTCCGTGATCCGAATGCCGTGTTTGGCGATGGGACAGAGCTTAGTTGCCTGACTCGGTACAAAAAATGCGATGCTTGGACATAGTTTGTTTCTGAAAGCGGGCAAATCATGGATCGTCTTCAAGCAATGCGGGTGTTTGTCACAGTGGTCGATCTGGGCAGCCAGTCGGCGGCGGCCGATCATCTGGACCTGTCACGGCCTGTGGTGTCGCGTTATCTAGCGGAGCTGGAAGACTGGGTCGGCGCGCGCCTGATGCACCGCACCACGCGCAAGTTGAGCCTCACTGCCGCTGGCAGCGAAATTCTGCCGCGCTGTAGGCAGATGCTCGAACTCTCGACCGACATGCAGGCCGCCGTCAGCGAACCCGACGAGGCACCGCGCGGGCTGCTGCGCATCAGCGTCAGTACCTCGTTCGGTCAGGCGCAACTGGCCGATGCGATGGCGGCGTACGTCAAACGCTATCCCGGGGTCAGCATCGACCTGCAGATGCTCGACCGCACGGTGAATCTGGTGGATGAGCGCATCGATCTGGCGATCCGCACCAGCAATGACCTCGATCCGAACCTGATCGCCCGGCGCCTGACCGTCTGCCGCTCGCTGATTTGCGCCGCACCGGCCTATCTGCGCGACAACCCGCCGCCGCAACGGGTCGAGGACCTGAGCCGGCACAACTGCCTGACGCATTCGTATTTCGGCAAGAGCCTGTGGCATTTCGAAGAGGATGGCGAACCGGTGTCAGTGCCGGTACAGGGCAACATCAGCGCCAACGAGGCCAGCACTCTATTGCGCGCAACCCTGGCCGGCGCGGGGGTGGCGATGCTGCCGACCTATCAGGCCGGGGTGCATGTGCATGCCGGTGAACTGGTGCGCCTGCTGCCGGATGCCGAGCCGCGGCAGATGAACATCTACGCGGTGTACGCCTCACGCAAGCACATGCCGGCGGCGTTGCGCAGCATGCTGGATTTTCTGGTGCAGCGGTTTCCCGAGAATCCAGAGTGGGATATCGGCTTGTAAATTCCATCCCCTGTGGGAGCGAGCCTGCTCGCGAAAAGGGTGTGTCAGTCGACAGTATCGTGGCTGACACACCGCTTTCGCGAGCAGGCTCGCTCCCACAGGTTTGTGGCTGGCAACTCTATGCCGCTGACCTATGCTGAAAGTAATACCGCAGGGTATGCGTTCAGAGGTCTACGCCATGAACATCAGAACAAGAAGGTACTTCGCGATTTTCATCACCTGCGCCGCCACGCTGGCGCTGTACGGCACCGCGGCCTGGCGGGTCGAGCAACTGCGACAACTGCCGCGCGAATACGCCAGCTGCAATTTCGAGCGCTGTATTCCGCATAACGCGACGCTTAATGCGCTGCGCTGAATGATCTGAGCTGGCATGCAATCCTGTGGGAGGGGGCTTGCTCCCGAATGCGGTGTGCCATTCAGCATTGATGCACACTGATACACCGCTTTCGGGAGCAAGCCCCCTCCCACAGGATATCGCCAGGTTTACAGGATCACTGCTCGGCCTTCAGCCGGTCGCGGAAGGCCTTTGGCGAAATGCCCACCCTGCGCCGGAACAGGCGCGTGAAGTTGGTCGGATCGGAAAACCCCAACAACTCCGACATCTCGTAAATGGTCATGCTGGTGTAGGTCAGCAAACGTTTGGCTTCCAGTAACTGGCGTTCGTGCATGATCTGCAGCGCTGGCTGCCCTGCCAGTTCGCGGCAGGTGCCGTTGAGGTGTGACACCGAAATCCCCAGACGATGGGCGAGGTCTTCGACCTTCACATGCTGGCGGTGTTCGTGCATGATCTGCAGCGCTGGCTGCCCTGCCAGTTCGCGGCAGGTGCCGTTGAGGTGTGATACCGAAATCCCCAGACGATGGGCCAGGTCTTCGACCTTCACATGCTGGCGGTACGTCTCCTCCACCAATTGAATGAACCCGTTGAGGTATTCGCGCTGGCGTTGCGGCCGCTGGCTGGCGTTATGGCGCACGAGCGCCTGTCGGCTGACCCAGACCATGATCACGCTGACCAGCGAATGCATGAGCATTTCCCGCGCGGGTTGATGGCCGTTGTACTCGGCCTGCAACGCTGAAAACAGACTGTTCAGATACTCCGCGTCCTTGCCCGCCGGGTAGTGCTCGGCCTGGGCCAGTGCGTGCACCGAGTTGCCCAGTTGCGCCTGCAGGTGATTGATCAGCGGATTGGCGAGGGTGACGACGAATCCTTCGACGTCCTCGGAAAAGCGAAAGCCATGCACCGACAACGGTGGCAGGACTTGAATCGCGGGTTGGTTGAGCTGCGTGCGTTGACCTTCGATTTCAAGCTCTGCCTGACCTTTGAAGACGAAGAGCAACTGGCACAAATCGGCGTGGCGGTGGGGTTTGATTTCCCATTGATGTTCGCGGCTGCGTTTGGAAATGGTTTCACAGTGCAGCAAGTCAGGGGTCGGCCAGTCCAGGCTTTCACCGTAGAGCTTGAACACCGGAATCGAAGGCAGGTCAGGCTTGTTCATCACTTCAATCCAGGCCTCGAGGTTGCGGGCGATAATCGCACCGATTGGCAGAATGTACAGGTATCGGCTCAGTTTTCACCTTCAATTGACAGACCCGCAAGGGAAAAATGCAAGCACTCGATCCATAAAAATCATTCACCGGCGCCTGTCGCGTGAAGCTTGCGAGTCATAAAAACAATGAAAACGCTGAAAACCCAAGTCGCCATCATTGGCGCCGGTCCGTCCGGATTGCTCCTCGGTCAGTTGCTGCACAACGCCGGCATCGACACCCTGATTCTCGAACGCCAGACACCCGACTATGTCCTCGGACGAATTCGCGCCGGCGTGCTTGAACAAGGCATGGTAGAGCTGTTGCGCCAGGCCGGCGTAGGCGCGCGCATGGATGCCGAAGGGCTGGTGCACGCCGGCTTCGATCTGGCACTGGATGGGCGTCTGGCACACATCGATCTGCAGGGTTTGACCGGCGGCAAAACCGTCATGGTTTACGGTCAGACCGAAGTCACGCGCGACCTGATGGCCGCTCGTCGGGAGGCTGGCGCACTGTCGTTTTATGAAGTGAGCCATGTCGCTCCTCACGGCATGAAAAGCGACGAGGCGTTTGTCACCTTCGAAAAAGATGGCGAAACCTGGCGCGTCGATTGCGATTACATTGCCGGTTGCGATGGTTTCCACGGCGTCGCCCGGCAGTCGATTCCCGAGGACTGCCTGAAGATCTTCGAACGGGTCTATCCGTTCGGCTGGCTGGGGATTCTCGCTGACACCCCGCCAGTGCACGAAGAGCTGGTCTACGCCCGGCACGAACGCGGCTTCGCCCTGTGCAGCATGCGTTCGGCCACCCGCACCCGTTACTACTTGCAAGTGCCGGCGGAAGAAAACGTCGCCGACTGGTCCGACGAGCGCTTTTGGGCTGAACTGAAAACCCGTCTGCCCGCCGCGCTTGCCGAAAAACTGGTGACTGGCCCGTCGATTGAAAAAAGCATCGCGCCGCTGCGCAGTTTTGTCGTCGAGCCGATGCAGTACGGGCGGATGTTTCTGCTCGGCGATGCCGCGCACATTGTGCCGCCCACCGGCGCCAAAGGCCTGAACCTGGCCGCCAGCGATGTCAGTACGCTGTTCAACATTCTGCTGAAGGTTTATCGCGAAGGGCGCACCGATCTGCTGGAGAAATACTCGGAGATCTGCCTGCGCCGGGTATGGAAAGCCGAACGTTTCTCCTGGTGGATGACCTCGATGCTGCACCGCTTCGACGAGCATGATGATTTCAGCCAACGGATCAGCGCCTCGGAACTGGAATACTTTGTCAGTTCCGAAGCGGGTCGAAAAACCATTGCAGAAAATTACGTCGGACTTCCGTACGAGGCTATCGAATAGCCTGCTACCGACTTACACTGGCGAGCATCCACCCGCGCGCAATGGCCGTGCGGGTCCATCACTGCCCGCAGGCTCGCCCGTGACCAATCTCAATCACCCTGAAACGCCCAAACCAGCCATTCGCAGCGTGCTGGTCGCGTTGATGATGGCGATTTTTCTCGGCGCGCTGGACCAGACCATCGTCGCCGTCTCGATGCCCGCCATCTCCGCACAGTTCAAGGACGTCAGCCTGCTGGCCTGGGTGATTTCCGGGTACATGGTGGCAATGACCGTGGCGGTGCCGATCTACGGCAAACTCGGCGATTTGTACGGGCGACGCAAACTGATGCTGTTCGGCATGGGCCTGTTCACCCTCGCCTCGCTGTTTTGCGGCATGGCGCAAAGCATGGAACAACTGGTGCTGGCGCGGATTCTCCAGGGCATCGGTGCCGGCGGAATGATTTCGGTCAGTCAGGCAATCATCGGCGACATCGTCCCGCCGCGCGAACGCGGCCGTTATCAGGGTTATTTCAGCAGCATGTACGCGGTGGCCAGCGTCGCCGGGCCGGTGCTCGGCGGCTACATGACCGAGTACCTGTCGTGGCGTTGGGTGTTTCTGATCAATCTGCCACTGGGGCTGGGCGCCTGGTGGGTTGCCAATCGCAATCTACGCGGGCTGCCGATTCCGCAGCGCAAACCGATCATCGACTACCTCGGCACACTGTTGATGATCATCGGTTTAACCGCCCTGCTGCTGGCCATCACCCAGGTCGGTCAGGGTCATTCGTGGCGCAGCAGTGAAGTGCTCGGTTTGTTCGCCTGCGCGGTGCTGGTGCTGGCGGTGTTCGTCTGGCATGAACGCCGGGCGCGTGAGCCGCTGCTGCCGATGCACTTGTTCACCAACCGCAACGCGTTGCTGTGCTGGTGCACGATTTTCTTCACCAGTTTTCAGGCGATTTCGCTGATCGTGTTGATGCCGCTGCGCTTCCAGAGCGTCACCGGTGCCGGGGCCGATGCGGCGGCGTTGCACTTGCTGCCGCTGGCGATGGGCCTGCCGATCGGCGCTTATTTCGCCGGACGTCGTACTTCGGTGACCGGACGCTACAAACCACAGATTCTGACCGGCGCGCTGCTGATGCCGATCTCGATTCTCGGCATGGCGTTCAGCCCACCCGATGCGACGCTGGTCAGCAGCCTGTTCATGCTGCTCAGCGGGATTGCCGGCGGCATGCAGTTCCCGACTTCACTGGTGGGTACGCAGAACTCGGTGGAGCAACGCGACATCGGCGTCGCCACCAGCACCACCAA
>Ga0207655_1004245_pt1 | contig 10263 bp, 8 predicted proteins | sample KBSM44metaG_FD_184398 | JGI IMG/M metagenome (GOLD analysis project Ga0207655, IMG submission 184398) | Miscanthus rhizosphere microbial communities from Kellogg Biological Station, Michigan, USA - KBS M4-4 metaG (SPAdes) (version 2) | ecosystem: Host-associated > Plants > Roots > Rhizosphere >... | reverse complement strand
CACACCACCGACCCGTAGCAGCACGGCTTGCCGGCGGGAGCGATCTTGAGTACGCCCCCGCCGGCAAGCCGTGCTGCTACGGGCAGATACCTGTAGGAGCGCGCTTGCCCGCGACGGGGGTATCGAAACTAGCGCTTGCCCATCGACCGACGAGTACCCGACGGCGCTACACCCGGGCGTTTGTCGTGGTTGGATTTGCCAGCGCCGGGGTAGTTGTGCTGGTTTTTTGCCTGGCCCAGTTCACCCGGTTTGAACGGGAAACGGAACGAAGGAATGGCCGGTTTGCTTTCGGCGGTTGCGGTGTTGGCGTCGCTGGTTTCGACGGCGACGTCTGGCGCCTGGGTGTGTTCAGGGGTGGTCATGGAAGCTTCCGGATCTCGAATCGGTCGAGGGTTTGGCAGGCTGCGCCCGCAAGCCGCGCAGCATACCTCAAACCCCGATCCGACGCCTGTGACAACCGAGCAACGGCTATTTGTAGAACAGGTCCACCATGACTTCTGCCGAGAACGGGCCAGGGGTCGGCTCGCTCTTGCGCCAGATCAGTTCGGCGTTCAGATCGGCAGTGGCCGAATAGTTTTCGCCCAAGAGATCGGTGGCATGAAACGGCTCGTTGAAACGCAGTGGCACGTTGGTGCGGGCGTTGGTGATGCGGATGCCGACGCTGTCGTTGTTCACCGGCACCAGTTGATCCCCCGACAGGGTGCCAGACACCGGCGTGAACCGCGCATTCAGGCTGAACGGTGAGTCGCAGATTCGGCTGGTCGCCAGGGCGAATCGCTCGAAGGTCGCCACCTCCCCCACTCGCACGTTGCGGATGGCCACGTCGCCGAATTCCACCGTTTCAGGCATCACCCGCAACTCCGCGCTGCATGCAACAAAGCGCAGCCCGCTCAGGTTGTTGATGACGTAGTTGAGGTTGTTGTCCTGGACCGGATTCATGCCGGTGCCGCTGTCGATCTGAAACATGCGGTAGTCGAGCAGGTTGCTTGCGCTGCCGGACGGTGGCGTAGGCCCGTGTTTCTGGATGAACACCGTGAACGGCAGGCTGAATGTGGCCTTGGGGCAAGCCGCAAGATCAGGGTCAGTGCAGGCGGGAAGCACCTGCTGCACCGGAATTCGGCCATTGCTCTGCAGGTAATCGCTGCCGTTGAGGGTAACCCCGGCGCGAATCCCCTGCCCGATTTCCAGGTTTTCCGGGTTGAGGTACACGAACACGTCTTCGGCGGGACCCGGCTTGTCCCTGGCGCACTCGACCGCAAGATTCAGGCGTTCGGAACGCCACACCACGCTGCCGTTGGGCAAGGTGGCAGGGATCGCGACGCTGCTGCTCAGATCGGCGCGAACCACCGTTTCGCCTGCGCCCTGGGTCTTGCACGTCATGGCCATGCCCGCCTGGGGCAGGAACAGCGCCAGCAGGAAGGTCGGGCACCAGCGTTTGATGGATAAGGTCGTCATGGTCAGCATTTCCCTATGGATGATGGGGTGCCCGCCATCCCGGGGCGGGCATTGAATGGGGCATCGGGCTCAGGCTGCGCGCAGAACGGGCGCGACCCGCCGTAGTCGGTCAGTGCGGTGAAACTCAACGGGCCTGGCGTGACAGGCGTGTCCGCAGGCAGAGGCAGGCGGTGTTGGGCGAAGGGCGCGATCATCAAGTCCTCCCTGAGCGCCAGGCCGCTGATCGACAGGTTGTGCAGCGAGACATGAAAAGGCGTGGGGTTGCGCACTTCGAGCGCCGGGCGATTCGACTGCGACCATTGCCACACCAGCGCCTGCGCGGCGTTGGCCGGGTCGCCCGAAAGGCCCACCGGGCGATAGAACACGTTGATCCGCTGGCGCACGGCGATGTTCAGTTGCTGGCGCCCCTCGATGCGCCGTGGCACTTGCAGCACATACAGATGCAACAAGGACTCGCGGTCCGAAGGCATGCCGACGCCTTCGTACAGGATGCGCAGCATGTGCCGGCCTTGCGGCGGCAATTGCACAAGGTGCGGGGTGACCACAAAGGGCAGGTGCTCGGAGCGGTCATCCTGGCCCCGGGCACTGGTGAGCCAGGCCTGGACCAGCGCCTGGGTCGGGTCCTGGTTGGTGATTTCAATGCTGGCCTCATGAAACCGTCCATCGAACACCAGCCGTGTCCCGGTCAACGACACCACTCCCTGCGCGTGTTCACTGATGACTGCGGTCACGGCGCAAAACAGGCTGATCCACCTCATTGGCAGACCACCCTGGCCCGGTCGAAGGCGCGCTGGGGATCTCGTGGGGGAAGGTCAAACGATGCCCGGCACTGTTGATCCGCCCACTTGACGATCAATTCGCCACTGTCCTGCTCGCTCAATACCAGCGCGTGGCTGGTGGGATCGACGGCGGCCAGCACCTTGCCTTGTGCGTCCTCGACCACAGCGCCTAGGGGCAAGCGACTGTCATCGGCCTGAACCAGTTCGAATTGCACTCGCCGTCCCACGGACGCATCGAAGCGGGCCAGGGCCACCGCGCCGCGCCGCGGCACGACCTGGATCACTGCGGTTTCAAGCTCGACATCGGCGCTTAGTTGGCGGGTGTCCAGGCTGATCCAGTTGGCGTGATAAGGCTGGGCGTAAGGCACGATCGCGTACCCGTTGCTACCGGTTTTGACATTGCTGGTGCTGGAAACACGCGCATCGGGAACACCCTTGACCTGTACCAGGGCGAAGGTGTCGCCCAGCGCCTGGCCGAAGTTCACCCCGCCCCCGTGGGCAACCACGGCCCCCGAAGCACCGATGTTGAAGGCGTGGTAATCGCTGCCCTGTCCATAGCCGGCATCGAAGCGGCCATAGGAAGTTGCGGTGCTCAGCTTGCCGAAACCTGCGGAGCCCGAGCGACTGTCATGTGCAGCCTGCACCGAATAGAACGAATTGCGGTCGTCCAGCACCTGTCCGTTGAGACCCGCCTGCATGTCATAGTCGCCAGTACTGTCGCGCACGCCGTTGAAAAACGCCCGTGACGATCCCGGGCTGTTTCCCAGCGGCAGGCTCAAGGTCAGGGCTACCCGGTTATCACTCTGGCTCTGGCCGTCACGCTCGAACGTCTGGTTGCGCTCCAGCGAAAGCCCGTAACTCAGGCTTCGCCAGGCTGCGTTCCAGGACACATAGAGCTGTCGTACCTTGCCGCTCTGACTCCAGTAACGCTGCTCGGATCCGGTAATGCTCAGCGACGCCGAATGCTCGGAGAAAGCTTGCGTGAGGTTGATTTCGTACCGGTCTTTGGCCTGGCCGATTGCCGCTCTGTCACGCAGGTTCAACTCTTCGACGTGTTCATCGAGCGTGCGGTACTGATCGGTGGAGTATCGATAACCAGCCACGGCCAGGGTCGTATTGGTCAGGTCCAGGGTGTTGGCATATCTCAGCCGTATACTTCGCCCGTTGCGAGTCTGCTGGCGCTGGCGGCTGATCGACTGGGTCAGATCCAGCGAAGCAGCCCCCAGTCCGGTGTTGATGCCCGCACCAATGTTACCGGCCTGGAAATCCTCCGCCAGTTGCCCACCCCCCATTGCGGTCACGCGCTCGGTCAGCCCGTAAATGAGCGTGGCACTGCCGAAGCTGGGCGTCTGGCCACCCTCCTGATAGCTGTTGTACTGCCCCCCCGCCAGGCTGTAGCGCAATGCCCCCTTCGGTAACATGATGGGCAAGGATGAGTAGGTCTGGACGAAAAGACGCCTGCGGCCGTCCGCTTCGATCACGGTGATTTCCAGATCACCGTTGGAACCGCTAGGGTAGATGTCGGTGATCTCGAACGGCCCCGGTGAGACGTTGCCGCTGTACAACATGAAACCGTTCTGCCGAACCTCCACCGTCGCGTTGGTTTCGGCGATGCCCCGTATGACCGGGGCATAGATGCGCTCGCTGTCTGGCAACATGCCGTCGTCGGACGCCAGCGTCGCCCCCAGAAACCGCACACTGTCGAAGACCTGGGAATCGGTGTACGTCTCGCCCAGCGCCAACTGGCTCTTCAGCGAGGTGATGTCACGCTGAATGAAGGTCCGATTGCTGCGAAATCGATAAGGCTGATCGTCGCCATATACCAGCGAGGATTCGTTGCGCAGACGCCAGGCCCCCAGGTTCACGCCGTTGCGCAGGCCAAGGTAATACTGGTCCTGGGCCTGGCTGCCCACGGTGCGCCGCGCACCACTGAAACTGTAGTTGACGAAACCGGCGGTCAGTCCCTCGTCCCACAGCTCGGGGGCCAGGTAGCCTCGGCTCATGCGCGACATCATCGCCTGTGGAATGCTGATTTTCAGCCGAAGGCTGGCGGGCTGGTATTCGACATGGGCGAACTCGACATTCGCTGCCAGATCGAAGCACTGGCCCGACCGCATCTCGCTTGTATCCAACTGGCTGATGTCCATGCCCAACTGCTGCAACGTGTCCAGCGTCAGGCAGGCATCGACCGTCCCCTTCACCGGGTTCGCAGCGAAGGTGACATCGCGGCGACCACTCAACTTGCCGTTCACGTAAATATCCACCCGATAGCTGCCGGGCACTACGCCATTGCCTTCAAGAAAGCTGTTGAGTTCAGGCGGCTGGTCAGTCCCTTGAATGAAAGCCGCGTTGAATTTAGCCCTGGGACGTGGGGCGACCTCGGTGCCGACATCGGCCATGGCCACTGCACCGGAGCCGATCACCCAAGCGGCGGTGGCTATGACGCAGGATGACAGTGGCCTGGGTCCGTATGGCTTGCCCCCTCTTGTTTTTCCCTGGGGATGAAACGCCAGGATGGTTCTTGGAATGCATCCTCTGGTGTTCTTATGTCGCCGTTCCATTAGCTGATTTCACTCGTGTACTGAGTGTCGACACACTGCCCAGTCCTTTGCGCAGGCGTGCGACGCTGAAGCCGGGTGTTGATCCGGCTTGAAAAATGGGCAACGAAAAATCTGACGGATTACTCGTCAGAACGTTGTTCGACCTTGCTGGCCTGCACGACTTGCTCGGAGGAAACTCTGGCGCGATAGGGCTCTTGCGCCCCGTAATCGTTGATGCTGACGAAGGCAAGTTCCAGTGCCCCGGGCTTGCCAGATGAACTCAACGGTAGTTGCAGCCGTTGCATGGGACCCAGCATCCGGCCGTCTTCCTGGAGCAGCAACTGGCCGTTGCGGCGGGCCTCCAGCATTATCATGGAGACGTGGAAAGGGCCTGGGTTGCTGACCTCGAGAACCCCGTCGCGCACTTGCCATTGCAATGCCTCGGCAGCTTTCAGTGGATCGGCAGCGAGGCCCATGGGGCGATAGAACAGCTTGATGCGCTGCCGGATCGCAATCTGCAACTGGTTTTCCTTACCGGTCTGCGGTATTTCCTGAACGTTGACCCAGAATACCGACTCGCGATCTTTTGGCAGGCCTTCTCCGGAATAGATGATCCTGACGAGCTGCCTGCCGTCCCCGGACATTCTTGCCAGTGGCGGCGTGACGGCGAACGGCAGGCTGCCCGAAGCACCGCTGTCGCCTTCAGCCTCGATCCATGATTGAGCCAGAATGTCGCCAGCACCGGTGTTACGCACCATCAGAGCGGCTTCCTTGTCGGGTGCCGGAAGGATCACCCGCGTCGTACCGAGCACGATGCCGGCCTGCGAAGGTGTCGCCAACATCATCGCGAAACCTGGCCAAAACCAGAAAGCCACGCGACGAAAGTGTTTGAAGAACATGCGCTGATCGCCTCGAATGCAAAGCAGGTGGGGCGAACATCGCTCGCCCCACCTCCTCGTTACTGATAGTCCATCACGAACGGAAGGTAGCCATCGGCGGACCCCGGTACAGTGTTCACATTGTTGAGCACGTACACGGCAGCGAAATCGAGCGTGGCAGTCGAATTTCCCAGGCCGTCAGGCAAAAAGTCCGCGTCAATGGTTTCGTTCCCGTTCAAGCTCATCAATTGAGAGTTCGAGTTGATCAAGCCGATACCCACACCTTTGGCGTCGCCGCTGGTGCGAAGCAGCTTGGGCTCCTGGAGATCGAGGCCGCTGCCCTGGCTCGCCACCAGGCGCATCTTCACCGAGTCGGGTTGGCCGCCGCCGTTGCAAGTGACCAGCAGCTGGATGTCTTCTTTGGTTGAGAGGTTGCCTTGTGCGAAGGTGCCAATGTCTCTGAACGACACGTTGCCCAGATCGACGTTGATCTCACCGGCCGCCCCTCCCCCTGTTCCGGCACCCGGCAAGACCTCGCAAGTGGTGGCGGTCAGCGTGCCCTTGAACATCAGCTTTCCATTGTTTGCAGCGTTGGCGGTAGTTGCCGCGCTCAGACCTACTGCGGCCATGACGGCCAGAAATACAGGTAGTTTCTTCATGTTAACAACGTTCCTTGTGTCAATTCGTGTGTGCCCCAAAGGACGAGAGAAACTATAAGCGGCGGGCCAATTCGCGGATGTCAGGCTATCTACCTTGTGCCTGCAGAAACGTCAGTGGTGCATGTAGGGAAATTCCGTAGGACATGCTCGGCATGCCCTACAGCCCACAAGCGGCGTGGCATTGGACAAAACCCCACAAAAAAAGGGTCAGCCAGGTTCTGCAGCTCATCTGTAGGCAGCGAACGGCTTAAGCCTTTGTTCGGACACAAAAAAACCGCCTGAACCTGGGACGGTCGAGGCGGTTTTCTGCGCAGGTCGATGCGCTTCGCGGGAGCATTACTGGTAGGTCAGAGTGACGAGGGTGCCATGGGCGTCGGTGGTGGTCGAAGTGCGCTCTGCGTAAGCGACCGAAAGTGGCAATGCGGCTTTACCGCAAGCGTCGTCATGGCTGACCAGGCGCAGGGTCAGGTTCGCGTTGACCTTGAGCGGTCGGAGCTGCGAAGACGAATCGCCAGGTTCGGCAACCCGGGTTTCGCAGGCGGCGTTGACAAGTCCTCCATGGAACATCAGGGCGTTGCCAGCCGCCCAGGACAAGGGCGAGGCGAGCACACCGGCCCCGACAAATGCGATTGAAAAAAACACAGAAGCTGTCTTTTTAGTTCTCATCGCCATACTCCGCAGTGAAGACTGGTAAGTAGCAGTTAAGTCGAGTTGGGAAAGGTCGACCAGAAAGCGCGACATCACTTGTAGGATTTTTCACTATCAGTGGCATCTGCCCCGCTGGAATCCTGCGGCCTTTCCTCTGTATCGCCCTCCCTCGCCCTTTCTTTATCCACCTCCATCCTCTGCTCTTGTTCACCTGACAATATTGACAGGTAGCAGTCATTTTGCTGACCGGGTCCAGGGTTTATAAAGGAGGCTCTCGATTCTCCGGTTTCCACCTCTCTGCTGGCGTTTTCCCTGTATGCACAAACAAAGAAAATCCGTGATGGCCGTCACTGCGTTACTCGCACTCATCGCAGTGGGTATCTGGATTGCGACCCGCCCCGCCGAGAAGAAAGTCAGCGCCCCGGCCGCAGTGCCGGTTCAGGTGATTCATGTCGAGCAGAAGGACGTGCCGCGCTACGTGACCGGCATCGGCTCGGTGCTGTCGCTGCAAAGCGTGGTGATTCGCACACAGGTGGATGGCATCCTGACCAAACTGCTGGTCAAGGAAGGGCAACAGGTCAAGGCAGGGGATCTGCTGGCGACCATCGATGACCGCGCCATCCGCGCAGCCCTGGAACAGACCAAGGCGCAACTGAGCCAGAGCCAGGCGCAACTGGACGTGGCGCAAGTGGACCTCAATCGCTACAAGCTGCTGACTGTCGATAACAGCATCTCCAAACAGCAATACGACCAGCAACAGGCGCTGGTCAATCAGCTCAAGGCCACGGTGCAGGGTAACCAGGCGTCGATCAACGCGTCACAGGTGCAACTGTCCTACACCCAGATTCGCTCGCCGGTGACGGGCCGCGTCGGGATTCGCAATGTCGATGAAGGTAATTTCCTGCGGGTCAGTGATGCGACGGGGCTGTTTTCAGTGACCCAGATCGACCCGATATCCGTGGAATTTTCCCTGCCGCAACAAATGCTCCCCACCCTGCACGACCTGCTCGCCTCCCCTGCACCGGCCAAGGTGAACGCCTATGTGGGCGAAGCAGGCAATGGCGCGCCGCTGGGCGAAGGCACGCTGACGTTGATCGACAACCAGGTCGCGGCCACCACCGGCACCATCCGCGCCAAGGCAGTGTTCGAAAACGCCGCCGAAAAACTCTGGCCCGGCCAGTTGGTCAGCGTACGGATTCAGACGGCGATTGACCGTGATGCGCTCAAGGTCCCGCCGCAAGTGGTGCAGCGCGGTATCGATCAGCATTTCGTCTACCGCGTCCAGGGCGACAAGGTCGAGGTGGTGCCGGTCAAAGTGCTGTATCAGGACAGCGACCTGATGCTGATCAGCGGCGTCAGCGCCAACGACGTACTGGTCAGTGATGGTCAGTCGCGCCTGAAGAACGGCGCGCACATCGAAGTGGTCAAGCCGGGCGATGTTGATACCCTGGCCGATGCCAGCACCGCCGAGGCCTCGAAATGAAAGGCCATGGCTCGATTTCCGCGTGGTGTGTGAATCACCCGATTGCCACCGTGCTGCTGACCTTCGCCCTGGTGCTGCTGGGTTGCATCGCCTTTCCGCGTCTGCCGGTGGCGCCGTTGCCCGAGGCGGAATTCCCGACCATTCAGGTCAGCGCCACCTTGCCCGGCGCCAGCCCGGAGACCATGGCGTCTTCGGTCGCGACGCCGCTTGAAGTGCAGTTCAGCGCCATCCCCGGCATGACCCAGATGACGTCGAGCAGCGCCCTTGGCTCGACCAACCTGACCCTGCAATTCGTGCTGAACAAGAGCATCGACACCGCAGCGCAGGAGGTTCAGGCCGCGATCAACACCGCGTCGGGCCGACTGCCCGCAGACCTTCCAACCGCGCCGACCTGGCGCAAGGTCAACCCCGCCGACAGCCCTGTTCTGATCCTCAGCGTCAGTTCCAACCTGATGCCGGCCACGGAACTGAGTGACGTCACCGAATCCCTGCTGGCCCGTCAGTTGAGCCAGATCAACGGCGTCGGCCAGGTCGCGATCACCGGTCAGCGGCGCCCGGCCATTCGCGTGCAGGCGGCGCCGGAAAAACTCGCGTCCATCGGACTGACCCTCGCCGACCTGCGCGGCGCGTTGCAGCAGACCAGCCTCAACCTGGCCAAGGGTGCGCTGTACGGCAAGGACAGCGTGTCCACCCTCGCCTCCAACGACCAGCTGTTCCAGGCCAAGGACTACGATCAGTTGATCGTTTCCTACAAGGACGGCGCCCCCGTTCACCTGCGTGATGTAGCGAAGGTCATCGACGGCTCGGAAAACGCCTACGTCAACGCCTGGTCCGGCGATCAGCAGGGCGTGAACATCGTGGTGTTCCGCCAGCCCGGCGCGAACATCGTCGAGACCGTGGACCGCGTGCTGGGCGAACTGCCACGCCTGCAGGAAATGCTCCCGGCCTCGGTGGATGTCTCGGTGCTGAGCGATCGCACCAAAACCATTCGCGCCTCGCTGCATGAAGTGGAAATGACCCTGCTGATCGCCATCGGGCTGGTGATTGCGGTCATGGCGCTGTTCCTGCGCCAGCTTTCGGCAACCCTGATCGTGACCGCCGTGCTGGGGGTGTCGCTGGTCGCCAGTTTCGCCCTGATGTATGTGCTGGGCTTCAGCCTGAACAACCTGACGCTTGTAGCGATTGTGGTGGCCGTCGGCTTTGTGGTCGACGACGCCATCGTGGTGGTGGAGAACATCCACCGACACCTGGAAGCCGGCGAAAGCATGCGCGACGCGGCCATCAAGGGCGCGGGCGAGATCGGCTTTACCGTGGTGTCGATCAGCTTCTCGCTGGTGGCGGCGTTCATTCCGCTGCTGTTCATGGGCGGTGTGGTCGGGAGGCTGTTCAAGGAGTTTGCCCTGACGGCGACCTCGACGATTCTGATCTCGGTGGTCGTTTCGCTGACCCTGGCGCCGACCCTGGCCGCGCTGTTCATGCGCGCACCCAAGCACGATGCCCACGCCAAGCCGGGCTTTGGCGAAAAACTGCTCGCCCGTTATGCCCGTGGCGTGCGTTACGCCCTGGCCCATCAACGCCTGATGCTGGGCGTTTTCGGTCTGACTTTGGTGCTGGCGGTGGCCGGCTACGTGCTGATTCCCAAGGGTTTCTTCCCCGTGCAGGACACCGGCATGGTGCTGGGTACCAGTGAGGCGGCTGCCGATATTTCCTACCCGGACATGGTCGAGAAGCACAAGCAACTGGCGAAGATCATCGGCGAGGACCCGGCCGTCAAAGCCTTCTCGCACTCGGTGGGCGTGAGCGGCAGCAACCAGACCATCG
>Ga0207655_1004242_pt1 | contig 10266 bp, 8 predicted proteins | sample KBSM44metaG_FD_184398 | JGI IMG/M metagenome (GOLD analysis project Ga0207655, IMG submission 184398) | Miscanthus rhizosphere microbial communities from Kellogg Biological Station, Michigan, USA - KBS M4-4 metaG (SPAdes) (version 2) | ecosystem: Host-associated > Plants > Roots > Rhizosphere >... | reverse complement strand
GCTCATTGCCAACTTTAGTGGAAATGGTCAGTTCAAACTTAGGCTATACACTGCTTCCTGAGATTGCAATTCATGCACATATGCTGAAAAACAATGATCAGATTGTGGTTAAACCTATTGAGAATGCGCCTTCACGCACTTTGGCTTTGGTTACACGTAAAAGTACACCGCTACAAAGTGAATTTGATGTGTTGGTACAAATTCTTCAAAAAATCACGCCAAATTTACGTTAATTTTCCAATACTGAAAAGGAGTCATGATTGACTCCTTTTTTATTGAAGATCTAAAAAGTCTATAGATTACCTCAGCATAAGCAAAATTAAAACGATCTTGTTTTTACTAGATCAAGAATGATAATATTTGAGCAGTACAAAATACTCGCTTATTTTTGTATGTATTGTTACGATGAAAATCGCGAAAAATCGACCTATCCTCAGCTTGTTTTAAAAAGCATGCATCCATCTCGTCGACACATATCCAATCCTTTGCATTGGTCAGCGTTCCACAGGGCTTGAATCTTCCAAGCATCGTTAACAGGTTTTCACAGTTTTCTGTGCCTGAATTTTCGATAGGACGCGTATGAACCGACCTTTATATATTATTTTTTCAACGATTGTCTTAGATGCAATTGGCATTGGCATCGTATTCCCTCTGTTTCCCTCACTACTGAAAGACCTAAGCCATCAGCATAACGTTGCCTTGTTAATGGGGGTTTTCCTAAGCCTGTATGCGCTTATGCAATTTATGTTCTCCCCGATCTTAGGTGCTTTGAGTGACCGCATTGGTCGAAGACCTGTTTTGCTGATTTCACTTGCGGGTTCTGCAATCAACTATTTTTTTCTTGCTTGCTCACCCTCTCTTATCTTGCTGTTCATTGGACGAATCATTGCTGGAATAAGTAGTGCCAATATGTCCGTGGCTTCAGCCTATATCGTTGATACCACGTCAGAAGAAAATCGAGCAAAATACTTCGGTTTAATGAGTGCCATGTTTGGTATAGGATTTATTCTCGGTCCTATCCTCGGTGGATTATTGGGCGGGTATTGGTTACGGCTACCTTTTTTCGTTGCGGCAATTTTAACAACAGTTAACTTGCTTATCGCATTCTGGCTACTCCCTGAATCCCAAAGCAACAATCCTTTACCCACCATTTCTCGACCTGCGATTTCTTTACTTTCCAGTTTAGAAATGAATCCATTTAAAAGTCTTAGTTTTATCCTTGCTCAAAAAAATATACTGCCCATTTTACTGATATTTTTTCTGTTTAGCGCCTGCGGTGAAGCTTATGGTGTCTGCTGGGCACTTTGGGGACATGATACCTTTAAATGGAATACATTTTGGGTTGGTCTTTCTTTAGGCACTTTTGGTTTATGCCAAGTACTGGTTCAGTCATTTATACCTCAACATGCCGTCCGATATTTTGGTGAAAGAAATACCGTGCTGATTGGTCTGGCATGTATATGTATGGCATTAATCATCATGGCTTTTACCCAACACGCTTGGATCATTTTTGCAATCATGCCGATCTTTGCCCTAGGAAGTATTGGTACTCCTGCACTACAAGCTGTTGTTTCACAAAAAATCCCAGCTGCACAGCAAGGACAGTTTCAAGGTGTTATCACCTCAACCATTAGTCTAGCCTCGATTATTGCCCCCTTATTGTTTTCTACACTTTACTTTCATTTCCAAACACGATGGACTGGCGCTATATGGTTGGTTGTCGCGATGATTTATTTAATTGCACTACCTGCAATTTTATCGAGTTTAAAACCACAACAGCTTAAGTCATCCTAGTATTTAAGAACTTCAATGCTTTATTAGAAGCGTTGATTGCTGATTTAAAAAAGCTTAAATCTAAAATAACCAAGTCATTCAATTTCATTAAAATCTGACTGACTGATACAAAAAAGCCCGATTAATTTTAATCGGGCTTAAGACAATCAGATTATCTTGGCTTAACCATTTACAAAGTGCTCAAGCAAAGTTTGTTGAGCATTGTAAATTGCCTCGCCTTCTTTAGGTTGCACACGAGTCCAAGTCCCATCGCCTTGCAATAGCCAAGCGCGGATATTGTCTTTTAAGTAATTGACTAAACCTTGCTGGTAAATGCGTTTTTTTAATGCTGGATCTTCGATCGGGAAGCACACTTCTACACGATTAAATAAATTACGATCCATCCAGTCTGCACTGGAACAGTATATACGTGGATTGCCATTATTTCCGAAATAATAGACACGGGTATGTTCTAAGAAACGCCCGACAATTGAACGAACTCGAATATTTTCAGACAGATTTGGTAACCCTGGACGTAAACAGCAAATTGAGCGAATAATCAGATCAATTTGTACCCCTGCTTGCGAAGCTTCATATAATTTATTGATCAATTGAACTTCAGTTAACGCGTTAACTTTAACAATAATTTGTGCAGGCTTGCCCGCTTTGGCATTGGCAATTTCATCATCAATAAAAGCAATTAACTGAGCATGAAGAGTAAACGGCGCATGTAACAGTTTTTTCAACTTTGCCATTTTCCCCATACCAGTCAATTCTTGAAAAATACGATGTACATCTTCGCAGAGCTCTTTATCTGTAGTGAGCAAACCATAATCGGTATAAATACGAGCATTTGTTGCATGGTAGTTACCCGTACCCAAATGTACATAACGTACTAACTTATTATTTTCACGGCGTACCACCAAGATCATTTTGGCGTGCGTTTTATAGCCCACGATGCCATAAACCACAACAGCACCCGCCTCTTGTAATACATTGGCAACGGCGATATTTGATTCTTCATCAAAACGCGCCCGTAACTCAATCACAGCAGTGACTTCTTTACCATTACGTGCCGCTTCTGCAAGTACCTGAACAATTTCAGAGTCAGCACCACTACGATATAAGGTTTGTTTGATCGCTAGCACTTGGGGATCACGTGCAGCTTCACGCAACAAGTTAATAACTGGTGCAAATGATTCAAATGGATGGTGTAAGAGAATGTCTTGTTTTTGCATTGCTGAAAAAATATTTTCAGACTTTTTCAATACTTTTGGAATCGCGGGTACATGCGAATCATAACGCATATGTGGACGTTTAAAATTTGACACAAGACGTGCCAGATTTACTGGCCCATCCACTTTATAAAGTTGTTCTTGTTCTAGATCAAATTCTTCAAGCAAGTATTCATAAATATGTTTTGGACAGTTTTCTGTCACTTCTAAACGTACTGCACGGCCAAAACGACGTGAACTCAATTCGCCTTTCAATGCTTTGGCTAAGTCTTCTACATCTTCATTCAGCGCCAAATCAGCATTACGTGTGACACGGAACTGATAACAACCTGTAGCTGTCATCCCAGGGAACAAATCCGATACATGCTCATGAATAATCGCAGACAACATCACAAAATGTTCTTTACCGCCTGTAAGCTCATCAGGTAAACGCACTACACGAGGAAGCGAACGTGGTGCTGGTACAACTGCTAAATCAATTTGTCGACCAAATGCGTCTTTCCCTTCTAGAGTCACAATAAAGTTTAAGCTTTTATTGACCAGTCGTGGGAATGGATGTGCAGGATCAAGGCTAATTGGGGTAAGTACTGGTGCAACTTGTTCTTGGAAATATTTTTTAATCCACACAGATTGTGCAGGCGTTAACTCACCACGACGTAAAAAACAAATGTCTTCTTCACGTAACTTAGGAAAAATTTCTTCATTAAGAATACGGTACTGACGCTCAATCGCTTCATGTGCAGTTTTAGAGATTTGGTCTAAAACTTGTTTTGGCGTCAAACCATCTGGTGAACGACTTTCATTCCCTAAAGTTAATTGCTCCATCATTCCTGCAACACGGATTTCAAAAAATTCATCCATATTACGAGAAAAGATCAACAAGAAATTCATACGTTCAAGCAAGGGGTGTAAAGGATCAACGGCTTGCTCTAAAACACGTAAATGGAAATCTAAAATTGAAAGCTCACGATTTATATATCGTTCATTATAAGAATATTCTGTAGGCGTTGTTGTCGTCACTGCGGTATTCATGCAATAAACCTGCATCAAAAAAAATGTCTTAATTCTAGTATGCTTCAAATTTGTGACAATTTCATAAAAAAAGCATCGCTTCATAAAAAAAGCACTTCAATTTGTGCTTTTTTAAATTCATTTATTTAGTGTCAATCTGGAATACGGGTATAACGCATATACTTCAAAACCAAACGTTTACGGTATTGAAGCTTAGAATCATCACGATTTTTTTGATAATACTTCGGATTGGTTAAAATCACTGCCAAAAATGCAGCCTGTTCACGACTTAAACTTGCCGCGCTCTTAGAAAAGTAATGTTGTGATGCAGCTTCAACACCATAGATATGATCTCCAAATTCGACAGAGTTCATATAGACTTCTAAAATGCGCTGTTTAGTCCACATCCGCTCCATCATGGTGGTGGCAATCGCTTCCTGACCTTTGCGGATAAATGAGCGACGATTATAGAAGAATAAATTTTTAGCCAATTGTTGAGAAATCGTTGAACCGCCAGCGACTACTTTGTCTTTTTTTAGATTACGTTGTAGTGCATTTTCAATACCATCCCAGTCGAAACCATGATGATCGAGAAATTTAGCATCTTCAGCAGCGACAATTGCATGTTTAAAGTTATCACTGATCTTGTCATAGTCGCGCCATTGATGTTGAATCGGCTCAAAATCAGACAGATATGTCCAACGCATAAACATGGTGGTTTCTACATCATGGGTACGCCAATAAATTAAACTTGAGAAAATCCATAGCTGAATCATGATCAAAATACTGACCACAATTAACAAAGCACGAACAATAAAAGCTTTCATGTCAGCTGCTTACTCCGAAAATTCTGACGTTTCATGTTAAGCTGAATCTATCTATAAAAAGCTAAGCAATAGCATGTCTAAATATCAAGATCTTTCAACTTATAGCCAACCCAATTCTATTGGTAAAATAACCTTATTGCTGATTGTCATCAATGTCGGTTTATTTGCCATCCAAGTCTTATCAGGTGTCAATATTACTGACCCGACAACATTGGACGCGTTGCGTTGGGGTGCTGATTATGCACCTTTAACCTTCTTAGAGGAACCATATCGCTTATTCAGCAGTATGTTTTTTCACTTCGGTATCCTGCATCTAATGATGAATATGTGGGCACTGTATATTTTTGGTGATGTTGCTGAAAAAACTTTAGGAAAGTTTTATTTCCTTGGACTTTATATCCTTGCTGGACTCATGGGAAGTTTATTAAGTGGTTATTTGGATATTCGAAATAGCTACGAACTGCTGCAAAATTTTGATCAAAAACTCTTTCCTCATGTATCTGCAGGTGCATCGGGTGCTGTAATGGGACTTGGTGGTGCACTGACACTACTATCGTTGTTCCCACCTACCCCGAATCAAAGATTCATTTTAGATAAAAGATCACTTTTAACCGTACTTGCGGTCAACTTAGCTTTTGGCTTTTTAGCCTCTGGAATTAACAATGCTGCCCATATCGGTGGGATGTTAATGGGTGCGGTCATGGCTTTGGCTTGGTATGCAACACAGCGTGCCAAAATGGGTAAAGCTGCCAATATTATCATTGTGATTTTAGGGATTGCAGCAACCTATGGCGTTTATCTCTATTGCCAGCATCTCGTTGGACCACTTAGCCCACTTTGGCAACAAGCCATTGCACAAATGCGTGAGCAATTAAACTTTTAATCTCTAAAATAGCTTGTCTATGCCGTAATAAAACATTACAGAGTACACTGAATTCAAGAAGCATAAAAAATGGCGACCTAGTAGGTTGCCATTTTTTAATTTACTGTCTTCACTGGGCAGCCTTTTAAAGGCTCAACTGAGATTAAACAGTCAAATAAAACCACTTAAACAAAGCGGTTTAATTCAACTCTCTTAGACTTTGCAATGGTGGGATTTCAGATAAATAGCTCAATCGGTAACGTCCAATCAATGCGCACAATACTGCCATCGAAATTGGTAAAATCAACCAAATTTCCCAATGTAATTGCACCACCATTTCCATACGATAACTGGCAACTGCACTAATCACCTCTGCAAAGAAACAGGAAACAATCCCCGCCAATAATCCAATAAAACCGATTTCAAAACTCATCATATTTTTTAACTGACGCTTTGAACTACCAAAAGAACGTAACAATGCCACTTCTTTTTTACGTTCATCCATCAGCAAATTGATACAGGCGATCAGCACCAAAAAACCAGATAAACTTACCAATACTGCCAAAACTGTAATGATTTTGACCAACACAGAAACCAAGTTTTTAATTTCATCAAAAATTAAAGTGACGTCAATAAATACCGTATTGGAAAATTGCTGAATCAGATTAACCATCTTGATTTTTTCACTCGGTGGCACATAAAAACTCCCTAAGTAGCTGCCTGCGTTTTCATCCAACGTCTTTGGAGTAAAAATAAAGAAAAAGTTTGGACTAAAGCTTTGCCATTCCACGGTACGCAAATTCACAACTTGCGCGTCCAAATTTCCCTCAGGCAAACTAAAGGTTAAACGATCACCAATTTTAATGTCCAATTCTTCAGCCAATTTGGCCTCTACAGATACCTGCCCAATTTGAGTTAATTGAGCATTTCCCGCAACAATAATATTATCTTGTGGATAATGATCTGCTTGGGTGAGATTTAACTCACGACGTAAAGAATTATTGGTTTTTACCAATTGGGCAGGAAAAGCTTGACCATTTTTTGCCAATAAGCGCCCTTTTACATTGGGATATAACGGTGTACTTTTCCATTGTTGCTGTGCTAATTGTTGCTTAAAGGCATCCAGTTCAAATGGTGGTAGACCATAAATAAACTGGTTAGGCGTTCCTTCAGGCAATTGTTGCTGCCAACGCTCTAATAAATCAGTTCTCAATACAGCAAGTACCGTGATCAGACTTAAACCCAATGCCAAAGCGGTAATTTGTAAAGCGGTTTGCGAAGGGGTTCGGATATAGGCTGAGAGCCTATTTTTCATTGATTTTAAAGTCTTTAAAATCATCCAAACCACTGCATATAACAAAGCTGTTAACACAATGACTGCACCCATCACCAACGCAGTAAGTATCAGATTTTCGGTCAAGACCAAACTAAAAATAATTAAGCTCACTAAACCTGTAGCCATCATCCACAACATTGAACGTGCCGACTTTTCTTGTTGGCGTATCACCCGAATAGGCGGTGTATTTAACAGTTGCCACAAGCTCGGTAAAATAAATCCAATCAATACAATTGCACTGGTAAAAATTGCAATAGGCAAAGGACCAACCAGCATCTGCAACATTGAAAATTGCAACTCTAGGTTCGGAATCATCTGCAACATCAATTGCAATAACGAATAACCTAAAATCAGTCCTAAAATACTGCCAATGACAATGGCGATTAAAATAACAACGCTCAGCAACCCGAGATAGGTTTGAAAAATCTGCCGTTTCGTTGCCCCCATACAACGCATCAGTGCAATATGATCTTGGTTCTGCTGTACATAACGCTGACTGGTTAAAGCGATGGCTAAACCACATAAAAGAATCGTCAGAATATTGGCCAATTGTAAGAAAGTATCGAGGTTTTCAATTGGTTTAAGTAAGCGTGAATTACCCTCATCTGCATTACGTAGTCTTAAATTACTTTGTGCATCTAGTTCATTATCCGCATTTTGTTGATCTTGTATGGATTGATCTGTTTGTGAGTGTGTTGCTGGCTGATTTTCAGTCGATGTAGTGGCACTTGGTGCACTTAAAGCTGAATCTGCATCCGAATTTTGTGCAATCTTTGGATTCACATTTTGCTTTTCTTGCGCTTTAAAAGTCTTAAAAAATTGCTGATATGTTGCAATCGACTCCGCATCCCCTGCCATCAACAAACGATATTCAATCCGACTTCCAACTTGAATTGCACCCGTTTTTGCAACATCTGCTTGAGAGATAATCACGGTTGGCGAAAAGGCAGAAAAGCCTAATTCTTGATTTGAATCATGTTCAATGATGCCAGTAACTTTAAACTGACCATTGGCAATTTGAACGCTATCGCCTAGGTTTAATTTTAATAACTCTTGTGCGCGTTTGCTTAGCCAAACCCCGCCACTTTGTAAGGCTTGTTTTGGCGCAATCCTTAATTCACCACGTAATGGAAATGCTGTGTCAATGGCTTTCACATTGACCATAACAAACTGATCCTGTGTAGAGGCCATTGAACCAAAAATGGTGACATGGGACTGTTTTAATTTTAAATCATCAGCCTGTTTGATCCATTGTTGGTCAATTGGATCTGTATCACTAAGTTGTAAATCTGCAGCTTGCATTTTGGCAGCTTGTAAGGTCACTGCTTGTTTGACTTGATCATTGCTAAACTTTAATGCAGTAGTCGCACTAATGGCTAAACTCAATGCAATAATCAGCAGATATATGCCTGAACTGGCAAAACTTTGCCTAAATAAGGGTTTAAACAAGGTCAACATTACACCACCTCATTCGATTGAGGAGTTTGCACATGTTCAATCAATTGACCATCTTTTAATTCATAATGACGTTGGCACTGTGCGGCCAATTGCGAATCGTGAGTGACAAGCACTAAAGTTGTACCGAGTTCTTTATTTAAATCAAATAAGAGTTGTTCAATTTCAAAGGCGGTATGTTCATCTAAATTGCCTGTAGGTTCGTCGGCAAAAATAATTTTGGGGTCAGAAATTAAAGCTCGTGCAATGGCAACCCGTTGTTGCTCCCCACCAGACAATACTTTCGGTGTTTGCTGGCTTTGTCGTTCTAAACCAACTTTGGCCAATAAACTTAAAGATTTTTGTTCTGCGTGTGCATAATTAAAATTCTTCTGTAAACGTAATGGTAACATCACATTTTCTAAGGCAGAAAGATGTGGGAGCAACTGGAAAGATTGAAATACAAAACCAATATATTGAAGTCGAATCAACGCACGTTGTTCTTCATTTAAATGCTCAATTGATTCACCACAAACACTGAGTTGACCTGCACTGGCTTGATCGAGAGTAGCAAGGATACCCAATAAAGTTGATTTTCCTGAACCAGAACGTCCAGTAATCGCGACCTGTTCACCTGTATAAATATTAAGATTTAGATTTTCAAAAATTGTAAGCGTTTGATGAGGTAATTCTATCTTTTGTGTAAGTTGCTGTGCAGAAATTATCACTTGTGGCATGATGGGAGAAGTTGAATCATCCTGAACCTTAGACATCATAAAGTACCTTATATGCAAATCAAAAAATTGTTAAATTTGAAAATGATGAAAAATCTAATTCATTGTTTATTTTTTAGCATATTCTGTCTGTTGCCCGTTAGTAGTTTTGCAAAAACGATCATGATTTTAGGTGATAGCTTAAGTGCGGGTTATGGTATTAGCCCACAACAAGGCTGGGTTTTCTTGCTACAGCAACGCTTAAACCAACAATTTCCTAAACAACATAATGTGGTGAATTCCAGTGTAAGTGGTGAAACCACCAGTGGTGCGTTGGCGCGTTTTCCAAAACTATTACAAAGCCATAAACCTGATATCGTGGTGATTGAGTTGGGTGGCAATGATGGTTTACGCGGTCAACCGCCACAAATGATTCATAAAAATCTTGCGCAATTAATTCAACAAAGCCAGAACAGCCAAGCCACGGTCATTTTATTGGGAATGAAAATTCCACCGAATTATGGCGCAGCTTATAGCCAAGCTTTTGAGAAAAATTACCAAACCCTAAGCCAACAATACAAAGTTAAAATGCATCCGTTTTTTATGAATGGAATTGCAGGCAATAAAAGTTTGATGCAAAAAGACTTAATCCACCCCAATGCAACGGCACAGAAAATTCTGCTAGATAATGTTTATCCTTTAATTCGAGGCGCGCTATAATTTTTTCTCAAAGCCGAAATGATTGCAGCTGTTTATTTGACTAAATCGGATGTCGTGTTTTTAAGGACATCCGCAAAATTAAATAAACGCGCTAATAAATAGTAAATATAGTCCAAACTCGATTCTTGTTCGGTAAATAGAATCCGATGTAACATCGGTGCAATAACAATTTCAATAATCAGTTGATTTTCGATGCTTGTTTCATTCCTTTGCTGGGCACGTTGCTGGATAATGTCTAACTGTTGAATCAAAAAGTCATAACACTTACCAGAGGTCGGCGAATCATTTTCCGCCACAATATCGCTTAAGATTGTACGCCCAACGGGTGAGGCATATTCCTCAAAATATTGCTCCA
>Ga0207655_1004238_pt1 | contig 10277 bp, 7 predicted proteins | sample KBSM44metaG_FD_184398 | JGI IMG/M metagenome (GOLD analysis project Ga0207655, IMG submission 184398) | Miscanthus rhizosphere microbial communities from Kellogg Biological Station, Michigan, USA - KBS M4-4 metaG (SPAdes) (version 2) | ecosystem: Host-associated > Plants > Roots > Rhizosphere >... | reverse complement strand
TGCAATTTCCCTTAAACTCATCGTTGTCCAATACGATTTTTCGTTTGGGCACGTGGTATGGTTTATATCGTCTTATTATTGCGGTTAGCCTCAATATTATTTTGGTTTTAACCGATGCTCAAATCGACAATAGTCTACAACAGCCCGCATTATATTCTTACACACTGCTTGGCTATTCCATATTAAGCCTTCTTCAGCTTTTGTGTTTTAAGTTTATTGCAACTCAGGCAACAAAACAGCTTATTTTATTTTTTGTAGTTGATGTTATCTGTCTGAGTTTACTTACATTTTCTGTAGGTGAACCGAATCTACAACTCAGCTTGCTGTATGTTATTGCTATATTCACCTCGGCAATTTTACTCAGCGCAAGAATGTCTTTACTCATTACATTACTTGCGGTCATTGCCGTTATTTACCAACGCTTTGTTGGTAGTTTATTTGACTACAATAATCTAAATACAATTGGTAATAGTGCCTTATTAGCCTTCTTATTTTTTGTGGTGCATGGGATCGGACAAATTGCGGTTCAGCGCTTTAAATTACTTGAGGCGCTAACTTTCCACCAATCAATAGAACTCTATCAACTACAAAATATTAACCGCTATATTCTGGAACAAATTGAAGAAGGCTATCTTGTTCTAGATGAAAACTACGACATTGTTCTAAGTAATCCGGCTGCCTGCTCTCTGTTGGGCATTCCGCCACAATTTGCCAGTGAAAAATATCCTTTAGCTAAATGGCACCCCGATTTATTTGAAATTCTTAAGTTTGATAACCTACAAGAAGGTGATCGATTTATTTTTGAGTCTCGGCTGTCGGCTTACTCTATTAACATTAAAGTGCAGCATCTTGTGGTGCCGCAACAAGCATTGACGCTGCTCATTTTACAAGATGCACAGCAGATTAATCAGCAAGCTCAACAACTCAAACTTGCTGCTTTAGGGCAACTTTCAGCCAGTATTGCACATGAAATCCGTAATCCTCTGGCAGCAATTGTTCAGGCAAATGAATTACTTAAAGATAGTGATTTAGAGCAGCAAAATACTTTACGCTATATGATTGGTAAGCAAACAAAACGTATTGATAGTATTGTTCAAGACACCTTAGGACTTGCCAGCAGCGAAAGAACTCATCCAATCCAGATTGAATTAAACGACTTCATAAAGACATTATTAGATGAAGATCTATCGGATGTTAAACATTCTATACAGCTTAAAATCTCTGATTCATCCTTAAAATTATTATTTGACGAGAAACAACTCAGACAGGTACTCATTAACCTTGTCAGAAATGCTTTACGACATAATGCACCCGATTCACCCCATGTTCTGATCAACATTCACTCACAGACAAATAAAATCTATATTGATGTGATCGATTACGGCGAAGGTGTTTCAAAACGTGATATATCTCAATTATTTAAACCATTTTTTAGTACCGAAATTAATGGAACTGGTTTAGGATTATATTTGTCTCATAGTTTTTGTGAGGCAAACCATGCAAAGCTCACGTATGTAGAGCAAAAACAAGGGGCATGCTTCCAAATGGAATGCCCAATAATATATTGATTTTTTTATTAGGTTTTTGGGGAAATGGCAGAACAGCAACCACTAGTTTTGCTTGTAGACGATGAAGAAGATTTGTGCCTTTTAATGCAAATGACTCTTGCGCGAATGGGGATTAAAACACATCTTGCTTATCGGGTTGAACAGGCCAAACAACTCTTTACTCAGTTTCATTACGATGCATGCTTAACCGATTTAAACCTACCCGACGGTAGCGGTTTAGAATTGGTTAAACATGTTTCTCAAACTTATTCTCACACACCAATTGCAGTTCTAACTGCATACGGCAATATGGATATTGCAATTGCAGCGTTAAAGGCAGGAGCTTTTGACTTTGTAAGTAAACCTATTAACCAAATTCATTTAGATCAGTTATTAAAAAAAGCGCTAAATCAGCCAAAACCAGAGCATGAATTCGGTGAAACAACGTTGGAAAATGACCTATTAATTGGACGTTCTCCGCCTATACAAAACTTACGAACAGCTATTAAAAAAATAGCTCGTTCCCAAGCTCCTGTGTTTGTTACGGGGGAATCTGGTACAGGTAAAGAAGTTGTTGCTAATCTTATTCACCGTTTGAGTAACCGCAGCGAAGGTCCATTTATTGCGATTAACTGTGGAGCAATTCCAACTGAGCTCATGGAAAGTGAACTTTTTGGACATAAAAAAGGCAGTTTTACTGGAGCGACTCAAGACAAACAAGGCCTTATTTTGTCTGCTCATGGCGGCAGCTTATTTTTAGATGAAATTGCCGAATTGCCTTTAAGTATGCAAGTCAAATTACTTCGGGCAGTACAAGAGAAAAAAATTCGTCCAGTAGGTTCAGATCAGGAAATCGATGTTGATTTTCGGGTGATCAGTGCCAGCCACCAAGATTTAGATTTATTAGTTCGACAAGGTAAATTCCGTCAGGATTTATTCTTCCGTATTCATGTTATGGATATCATGTTGCCGCCACTGCGGGAGCGTGGTGGAGATATTTTGTTATTAGCCAATCATTTTATTCAAAAGGTTTGTATGGAATGGGAAATTCCAAGCAAACAATTAACCACTACTGCTGAAACTTATTTATTGCAGCAAGATTTTCCAGGTAATGTTCGTGAATTAAGAAATATGATTGAACGAGCCATTACCTTAAGTGATGATGAATGTATTGATTTAACACATTTAGCACCTCCTCTCAGAGCCAGTAGCGTTAATCCGCAAATCACAACTAAACAAGTGAATGACACATCAACTGCGATTACTCAGATTCGGCCAAAATTACCAATGGAAGGTTTAGAACGCTACTTAGAAAATATTGAAAAAGATATTCTACTGAACGCGTTGGACATGACACATTGGAACCGAACCTTAGCAGCTAAAAAGCTAGGAATGACCTTCCGCTCTTTACGCTATCGATTGAAAAAGTTTGGCTTAGATACTGAATTGGGAGAGGAAGTATAAAAGACTATTTTTTCTTTAGGAATAAGTCTGCAACATGATCCAAATATACGTCTTCTTTCATTTCTGGGGGCAAAGGATAGGTCTGATTAGGCTGAATACCTTGCCCTTCAATCATATTGCCATTTGGCGTGTAATAGTGTGAGACTGTCATTTGTAGTGCCGCACCACTTGGTAAAGGAAATAGTTTCTGTACTACTCCTTTCCCATAACTTTTTTCACCGATTACCCAAGCACGCTGGTGTTCTTTCATGGCCGCGGTAAAAACTTCTGCTGCTGATGCAGAACGATGATTAATTAATATACCTAATTTTATATTCTGAAATTCATTGCCAGGCAGAGCCTGAAATTGCTGATTACCTTCCGAACGGCTTTTAGTTGAGACGATAATCCCACTATTTAGAAATAAATCTGCCGACTCGACTGCTGCAGATAACAACCCACCCGGATTGTTTCGTAAATCGATTAAAACGGCTTTTAAACGTGGTGAACTATTTTCTTCAATTAACCGTTTAATTTCATTTGCGGTGTCTTGCTGAAATACTCTAATTTTTAGCACCAAAACCTGATTATGCAGCATTACAGGTTCTATATCGGTTTCTATTTTTTTATTACGAACTAAGTTGATGTTTCCATTTAAATCTTCTGCTTGTACTTGAAGCGTACTTCCGATAGAGCCATAAAGCAGCCCAAGCACCTGATCTTGGTTTAAATTTTTTAAGTCTTGATTATCAATCTTGAGAATCGCTTGACCATTTCTCAAATCTAATTTGTATGAGTCTGAGCCAATTTTAAGATCACGAATTATCCATTTATGGACATGCAATTCAGGGCTTAAAGCAAAATCAACCGAGGCGAGATCACCTTCGGTATATTGAATCAATTGACGATATTCTTCTGCCGACAAATAACGCGAATAACGATCTAGCCCACTCACCAGCCCTTTAATGGCTTGTTGAAATAAAGCATCGTCGGACTTCACGTCAACGTAATTATCTCGAACGATTCCATAGATTTGAACAAACTGTTGAATCGACTCAATCGGTACCTCTGCATAACTATGTTCCGGTTCTTCCGAATCCGAATGCAGAGGTGACAATTTCTCTTTTACAACTGGCGCTGCAAAAGCAAATTGGCTGCAACACAGCAACATACTTACAATAAGTTTTTTATATTTAATGTGTTGCAGCATCCAATCACCTTTGGCTTATGCAGATAATGTAATCAGATTACGCCCTTGCATTTCAGCAGGAACAGGAATCTGCATTAAATTGAGAATCGTAGGTGCTACATCGGCAAGCACACCACCTTCTGCAATTGTTGCTTGTGTTGGGCCAACATAGATAAACGGTACAAGTTCCGTTGTATGTTGAGTGTGAACTTGACCACTTTCGTAGTCTTGCATTTGTTCTACGTTACCATGGTCAGCAGTAATGAGCATATGGCCCTTTTTCGCCATTACCGCTTCATAGACACGCCCTAGACAAAGATCGACTGCTTCAACTGCTTTAACTGCAGCATCAAAAATACCTGTATGACCTACCATATCACCATTGGCATAGTTCACAACCAATAAATCGTATTCGCCAGAATTAATGGCTTTAACCAATTCATCAGTTACTTCATAAGCACTCATTTCAGGCTTAAGGTCATAGGTTGCAACGTTTGGAGATGGAATCAAAATACGCTTTTCGCCCGGATATTCATCTTCACGCCCACCACTAAAAAAGAACGTGACATGAGCATATTTTTCAGTTTCGGCAATACGTAACTGAGTCTTGCCAAGAGAAGATAAATATTCACCCAATGAATTTTTTAATGCTTCTGGCATGTATGCAACTGGCGCATCAATGCTAGCCTGATAACGCGTAAGCATCACAAATTTAGAAAGGTTTGGTACAACTTTGCGTTCGAAACCAGCAAAATCTTTTTCTACAAATGCACGAGTAATTTCACGAGCTCGGTCAGCACGGAAATTCATAAATACAACGCTATCGCCGTCTTCTACTTTAGCAACATCACCAATACGAGTCGCTTTTACAAACTCATCGTTTTCATTGGCTGCATAAGCTAACTCTAACCCTTCCACTGCTGTTTGCGCAGTACGAAGTGCCTCACCTTCAGTCAACAAGCGATAAGCTTGCTCAACACGATCCCAACGGTTGTCACGGTCCATTGCAAAGTAGCGGCCAATCATGGTCGCGATACGGCCTTGGTCTGGATACTGAGCGAATAATGCATCTAATTTTTCTAAAGACGGCTGAGCACTGCGTGGAGGTGTATCGCGGCCATCAAGGAAAGCATGTAAATAAACTTTTGCACCACGCTTCAATGCAAGCTCACACATCGCCACAATATGGTCTTCATGTGAATGGACGCCACCGTCTGAGAGCAACCCCATAATATGGACAGCACCATTAGCAGCTTTGGCTTTTTCAACCGCGTCGATCAACACTTCATGTTTAAAAAAGTCGCCAGTTCGAATATCTTTAGTAATACGGGTAAAGTCTTGATACAAAACACGACCAGCACCAAGATTCATATGGCCGACTTCAGAGTTACCCATTTGTCCATCAGGTAAACCAACATCTTCACCAGAACCAGAAATTAGACTATTTGGATGCTTTGCTGTCATTGCCGCCAAATTCGGTGTTTTTGCTGCAAGAAAAGCATTATCTTCAATCGCTTCACGGTGACCAACACCATCCATAATGACCAGAACGTGAGGGATCTTGCCAGCAGTTGCATCCGTCATAATCTATTTCTCTTTTGTCTACAATTTCGTCACAATATCTTACCGAATTTTCGGTCAAGACTCTATTTTTTCCTATGGCTTTCACCAATATCTACGATTGATGAAAACCATAAATTTCAATTATTACTAGCGAGCGCGGTAAAGCAAATAACTTCCGGCGCCAAACATTAACAAGATAGGTACGAGTACGAACCATGCAGGAGATGGGGCATAAACCAAGCTGGCATAGCCCAAGAAATCCTGCAAATAATAGAAACTCAAACCAATAAACAATGCGATCACCAAACGGAAACCCATTGATTGTTGGCGTAATGGCCCAAAAATAAATGAACATGCCACGAGAACCAGAGCAATCAACGAAAATGGCGAGGCAACTTTTTGCCAGAAAGCCAATTGATAGGTCTTTGGAACCTGACTATATTCATCCATATAGCGCATGAAACTAATGAGCTGGCTTGGCGATAAATCTTCAGGATCTAAAGTCACCATGTGCACATATTTAGGCTGTAATGCTAAAGAAAGCGATTGTTCGTCATGGTCAGTCTTGATGGCATTGCCTGTCGCCAAAATATCCATTTGTTGTGCTTTCTTCAAAGCCCATTGACCATCTTTTACGAACTGTCCTTGCTGAGCATTGATTAATGATTGTAAGTAATAGTTCTGGTCAAAATCGACCACTTGAATATCTTTTAAATTGCCCTGAGAGTTAGCATAGTCGATATAGATAAATCGCTGCCCTTCACGTGACCAATAACCTTTCACTTCGCCTAAAGCAGCTACAGAGCGGTGACTTTTAACACTTTGTGCTTTTTCATTGGTATATGGAATAACCCATTCACTTAAAGCGAAAGACAAAATAATAAGCAGTAAAGCTGAGCGCATCACCCAACCAACAATACGCCATAAGCTAATACCAGCAGAGCGCATAACAATAAGTTCACTGCTGGTTGCTAGTGACCCTAAACCAATTACAGCACCAATCAAGGCAGAAATAGGTAAAATTTCATATAGATAACGAGGAGCACCCCACAACACATAGATGAGAGCTTGCCATGCGTTATAATCTGGTTTGAGTTCACCCAACTCGCCAAGGTACGTAAATAAGATCTGTAAAATCGACAAAACAACTGTGGTGCCGAACATTGCAAGCGCAGTGGTTTTCGTCACATATTTGGCGACTATTCGACGTGCTAACATTATAATTTCACTCGCTTAATCTGTTTCTTGATTTTAGGTGCCAACTTCTGTTTACGTGAAAATAAGGCAGCCGCAACGCCATAAACTACCAACACGGCAGGATAAGCCCAAATATCGAGTTCTTCTTTACTAATACGAGTCTTGATTGCAATCATTAATACAATCAGACTGGAAAAAATAAAAACCGCCGGAATAAGACGATAATAACGACCTTGTCTTGGACTCACCTCAGACAATCCCACAGAAAGCATTAAAGCAATAAGAATGGTGAATGGTCCAAACAAACGCCATCCCAACTCACTTCTTATGACTGGATCATTCGTTTTTGAAAAGAGTTTAGTCGTTGATAATGCTTCTACATCACCACTTTCAAATTTAACATCTTTGTCATTTTCTAAACGTAGACGATAAGACTGAAACTCTGCTTGTGTATATTTTGGTTGTCCCGGAAATATTTCATAACGACGGCCTTGCACCAGATCAACGACATTGGCTGTGTCATTTGCAACTTCTACACGAGTCGCTTCTTTTGCCAAGATCATGACATCTGGCTTATCTTCTTTAGTCGCACGTTGATAAAAGAAAATGTCTTTTAGATTTTTTCGATCTTCAGATAGTGAACCCGCATAAATCGTATAGGGTCCAGAAGAAATAAACTCTCTTGGGCGAACCAAATCGAAACCTGTACGAACAGCTTGGGTGGTGGTTAATTTTTCAAACTCACGCAATCCCCACGGCGTCATCCAGAGCATAAGCACAGACTGACAAACCATATAAACCAGTGTCATTGGAATAAGTAGTCGCGCCAATTGATGACGGCTCACACCACTACCGTTTAGTACTGCCATTTCATGGTCAACATATAAACGACCAAACACCAACATTAAACCAATGAAAAAACCCAATGGTAAAATAAGTGTTAGAAATTCAGGTAAACGATATCCAATGATGCTAAACAGGATACTGGCATCTAAACGCCCCTGCGCCGCCACACCAAAGTATTTGATCAGACGACCACCCATCATGATTAAGGTCAATAAAGAAATGACCACCAATGAGGTAGAGACAACTTGCTTGACGAGATAACGCCGAATAATCAAAGTAATACTTCCAAAAGGCTAATCGGGACGACTGCTAGTTTACCCGAATGTTAAAAATATAAAACCGCACATTGCAACGCTATGCTTGAAAGTGTTTCAATGTTTTAATTCATCATAACTTTCTATAGGCAATCACGACAGCCATGAAATTTACAACTTATACAACTTTTCCCGAACAGACATCTAATGAATCTTTGTGGGTTTTAGTTGATTCAGAACAGCTACAAAGCAACGTCAACACATATCAAATCAATAACCTAGAAAGCGTTCTTAGTGCTACCCAATTTAAAGGCAACTTCAATGAAACTCTGCCTTTATTTGGTCAGATTTCAAATCAGCCTCACAGCCAATTACTTGGCTTAGGAAAAACAGCCGAACTTCAGACAGTTAAGCTCGCTAAACTTGCCCAAACGATTATCAAATCGACACAAAATAAATTTAAGCATATCGCAATTGATATTGCTGCGTTACCTGTCGAGCACCATTATTTATTTGCTTTAAGCTTAACTCAAGCAGCTTATGGTTATGATGAGTTTAAATCGAAAAAAAATGAATTTGTGTTACAACAGGTTGATTTAATTAGTTCAACGACTAGTCTAGATGAACAACAATTGGCTTTAGTACATGCTGTACAGTCTGGACAGTCTTATGCACGCGACCTTGGCAACCGCCCAGGTAATATTTGTTTCCCTGAATATTTGGCAGAACAGGCTCTAGCTTTAGCGGCAGAATTCCCTGACTTACTTAAAGTCACTGTTTTAAATGAGCAGCAAATGGCTGATTTAGGCATGTATGCTTTTCTTGCAGTAAGCAAAGGATCTGAACGTCCGGGCCGTATCGTAACTCTCGAATATCAAGCACAGATTGATCAAGCTCCGGTTGTTCTAGTCGGTAAAGGCGTAACTTTTGATACAGGTGGTATTTCTTTAAAACCAGGCCTTGGCATGGATGAAATGAAATTCGATATGTGTGGTGCAGCCTCTGTACTGGGTACCATTCGTGCATTATGCGAAGCGAAACTTCCTATTCATGTGGTAGGTGCAATTGCAGCAGCAGAAAATATGCCTTCTGGCAAAGCAACCCGTCCGGGCGACATTGTGACCACCATGAGCGGTCAAACTGTTGAAATTTTAAATACAGATGCTGAAGGCCGTCTTGTACTATGTGACACATTGACCTATATCAAACGCTTCAACCCAGCAGTAGTGGTTGATATTGCGACTTTAACAGGTGCCTGTGTAGTCGCTTTAGGTAAAGTACTCAGTGGTTTGTTCTCACCAGATGATGCTTTAGCAGCTGAACTCCAACAAGCGGGCGAGCAATCTTTTGACCGTGTATGGCGCATGCCAGTCATTGAAGATTATCAAGAGTTACTAGATTCACCATTTGCAGATATTGCGAACATCGGTGGACCATATGGCGGCGCGATTACGGCTGCATGTTTCCTTGAACGCTTTACACGTGAGTATCGTTGGGCTCATTTAGATGTTGCAGGAACAGCGTGGCTTTCTGGTCCAGCTAAAGGCGCAACTGGTCGTCCAGTACCACTCCTCATGCAATTTTTAGCAAATCGTGTAAATACGAATGGCTAAAGTTAGTTTTTATCTGTTTGAAACCAGTGAAGAACGGCAAGTCGATAGTGCTTGCCGTTTATGCCGAAAAATTTTACAGAAGCATCCTAAAATCTGGTGGTATTGCCCAGATGTACAACTACAACAGATGCTTGATGAAAGATTATGGGAATTTGACCCAGTCAGTTTCATTGCGCATGGTGTTGACCAAACTGATGCTGCTGTATGTATTTCGGCTAAACAACCGCTTGAACAAGGCTTGTTAGTATTTAATTTTAACAATCATGCACTTGATCAAGTTGATCATTTTAGCCACATTATAGAAATTGTTGAAAATAATGAAACAGCCAAGCAAATTGGTCGAGAAAAATTTAAAATGTATCGCCGTTTGGGTATAGAACCGCGGACCTTTAAATTATAACGCGCTAAAATGTAAATACTGTTGATCAAGGAGAAACATGGTGGCATTAAATGTCGGGCAAGATTTTAAAAAAAGATGGTTAAATGCGCCTGAAGCTGTCCGTCATACCTATCAACAGGATCTGGCACGTATTTGTGACTTACTAGAGCCTCAAACGCCTATTCAACTTTGGGTTTTAAATGATGAAAAAGCGCAGTTAGAATCACAGCAAAAAATTGAACAAGC
>Ga0207655_1004237_pt1 | contig 10281 bp, 8 predicted proteins | sample KBSM44metaG_FD_184398 | JGI IMG/M metagenome (GOLD analysis project Ga0207655, IMG submission 184398) | Miscanthus rhizosphere microbial communities from Kellogg Biological Station, Michigan, USA - KBS M4-4 metaG (SPAdes) (version 2) | ecosystem: Host-associated > Plants > Roots > Rhizosphere >... | reverse complement strand
GCCGGCAAAGTTGGCCAGCAACAGGTTCCACTCACCCCGTTGCTTCACCACCCAGAGCCAGGTTCCAGCCATCACCAGCAAGCACAACACCGCATCCATTTTGGTTCATTCCCGAGTGCGCGATAACAGAGGCGGTTGACAGGCCTCTGGCGAGTGGACGGCAAGATATCAAAATAGAAGCTGCGCGCCACTTTCTTCATCTGCGTAGCTTAAAGAATGTCCTTCAAATAACCCTTGAGCGCGAGGAGCGGCTGATCCAACTGCTCCAGCGACTGCGCCTCACTGAAGTCGGTCGACAACTTGTGCAGCTCCCGCCCCAACGGTTTCTCGACGCCACCCAACGCATCCATCGCCAGCGCCAGGCACTCGTTCATCTTGAACTGGATCGTCTCGACATCACCCCGGCGCACCAGCAGTTCGAACACGTCTTTCTGATAGTCGCCCATGACCATGTCATCGCGCAGGATCGGGCTCAGGCCTTCTTCCTCGTAGGCGAGTTTGAGGGAGAACAGGGCGACGGTTTCCAGTGACGTTTCCATGCGGTGAACCTGTGTCAGATCTCGCCGGAGGGCCAGCGGCACTTTCCGACAGACGAAAAAAAAGGCCTTGCTAAGCAAGACCTTTTCTAATTTTGGTGCCCGAGGGAGACTCGAGTGTTCCATAAGAGATGTGGTCTGCAGAGCTTTTTTGAGCGAAGGGATACAAGTAGGGATACAAAATGCTTGGTTCTGCATAAGGACTTGCCCCTCGCCACCTTGCATATACTACGTGAGCTTCGCATCAGCACGGCTCGTTTCTGCTCTGCGACATCTACTTTTTCACTGGGGAGCGATTCGATGACGGGCGAGGAATACGGTAAGCAGAAGCTGGAGGATGAGCCGCAACTTCCTCCGACTCACGAGTATCAGGCAGCACTGGACGCGGTGGAGAAATTGATGGCTCCTAACCGCAAGTATCAGGCAGCGCTCGATGCCTATGAGAAAGCGATGGCTCCTACACGAAAGTATCAGGCAGCACTGGACGCGATGGAGAAATTGATGGCTCCTAACCGCAAGTATCAGGCAGCGCTCGATGCCTATGAGAAAGCGATGGCTCCTACACGAAAGTATCAGGCAGCACTGGACTCGATGGAAAAGTTGATGGCTCCTAACCGCAAGTATCAGGCAGCGCTCGATGCCTATGAGAAAGCGATGGCTCCTACACGAAAGTATCAGGCAGCACTGGACGCGATGGAGAAGTTGATGGCACCTAATCGCAAGTATCAGGCGGCGCTCGATGCCTATGAGAAAGCGATGGCTCCTACACGCAAGTATCAGGCAGCACTGGACGCGATGGAGAAGTTGATGGCACCTAATCGCAAGTATCAGGCAGCGCTCGATGCCTATGAGAAAGCGATGGCTCCTACACGCAAGTATCAGGCAGCACTGGACGCGATGGAGAAGTTGATGGCTCCTAACCGCAAGTATCAGGCAGCGCTCGATGCCTATGAGAAAGCGATTGCTCCTACACGAAAGTATCAGGCAGCAATGACAGCTATAGAGAGAATGCTACAACCGTCGGATTCGCTAAAAGCGATGATGGCGATGGTAAATACAAACCACTCTTCTCTCTCTTCGAGGTCAATTTTAGGGAGCTTTGAGACCCTCCAGGCTTCTCCAATTTTCAATTTACTGGTAGCAACTGACCCGAAAAAAATTGAGTCCCTGATTGATGAGTGTGAGGGCGAAGGTACAACCACATTCGATGGTCTCGGCCAAGCGGAATATGCCGGAGCTCTTTCAGCCTCAAAGGACGTTGAGGCTGAAATTGTTCAGTCGCTGCAGAACGAAGGTAGTAATCAAAAACTTACCGTCCAAGCAATGGCATTTTTGATTTTGTTTCTTGCTGCCCTACATACCTTCTATACCGAGATGGCAAAGTGGAATGACTTTCGCGAATCAGTTTGCGATGTGCAGGACCGGCTCCAAACCTTCGAGTCATTAGCGCAGGCGCGCAAGGTAGTGCGTAGTGCGATGTGCGATATGCCTGCAGACTTGAAGCGCAGCTTTCGTCTGACAAAGGTAAAAGGGGTAAATCTCCGCGAGGAGCCCGGCATGAAAGCCGATGTAATTTTAACCCTTCCGAAGTTTGCTGCTCTTGAGGTAATCGATTCAACTAACCGGGACTGGTTGCTCGTTACCTACAAGCATGAAGGGCTAGATATCGAGGGGTGGGTCTCAAGGAAATTTGTCCGCCCGGCCTCCAGGTGATGTGCCGGAACGCATGGAAAAAACCACTGGGGACCCTGTGGTTATCTATCACTCACGGGGTCGGAAACCCGCGGGACTGTGGTAGCGGAAGATGCTGGAGCTTACTGAAATTTCAACGTTGAAATTGAAAAGATCTTGAAGACAAAAGGACATCGTTACCGTACCGGTAATGATGACCTTGAATCGAGTGTTTTGTAGTGCAGATGCACAGGTGAACAGGCAGTTCACCGGGTTCACCTGTTCACTAAGCTGGGAGTTGTCCCGCTAACAAGGTCCGGCGGGTTTCCGACCCCGTGTCTCGAAGAAAAGCTCAGGGGCCCCGGCACACTGCGGGAAATGCACCTGACGTTCGCTGGTGGGATTGATGCTTCCGGGGTGTCGGGGTATGCATACCTCCAAATGCGGTGTAACTCGTGTAACTGGTGTAACGAAGAATGGTAAGTAACTGTATTTATTGAATATTTCTAATGTTACATCGGCTTCGTACACCAACATTTAGACGTGTAACTCATCAATCTGGTGTAACGCTTCTGGTGCTTGCAAGAGGGACGGAGGAGGTCATGTCCATGTGCAGGAGACCAAGTCCTTCCTACTCCCAGTCTGCCCAATAGATGCGATTAACGGGCTGTCATCAGTTTGGCCGCTGTGCCAGAGATCAGTCAGCAGTCGCAACGGGCCGCTTTCGGCCAGAGGCGGACACCGCAAGCGACCGCTGTCGGCCAGAAACGGACATTCCCATGCGACCGCATACGGCCACAAGCGGTCATCATTCGTCTATAAACTAAGGGCGATTCAGCTGTAATTTTCGACCCGCAAGACAACTGATCGGAAAAAACGTTAGCTTTTACATGGGATTCGCAAATCGCAGACAAAAAAAACCGCCTTAGGTAGGCGGTTTTTTCTGCCATTCCGGTTAGGGGCCGACATGGCTCGCTCACAGGGAACGCTTGGTGTGAAAGGAGCTTACACAGGTGGCACTACTGGTGGCAATAATTAACGATTGGCGGCCTGATGGCCGCCCGCCATCTTTGCGATGACAACGCGCAGAAGAGCCCGGCGGGTAAGGGCTGGCAGCTTTTTGTTTGTTTTTTGTCCAAAACTTATACCCGTGAAAAAAATAATTAAAAAACTAAACCCAGCCGAAGCCCCGTAAATCCTACCTTCGGACCAAAAAGCCTCTGGTGTTATGTCGAGTTGTGCGCCACTGCGCCCCCCGGAGCTGGAATAAATTGGTTAACATCGGGCCAGATTCGCGCACAGCCGACTGGGAGCTGCTAACCAGGACTGACGCGAGTTGCGACTCTCTACACGGGCCTAGGAATCCGTGCCGGATGTAACCGAGAGTTCAATGGCTTAGCCACCTCATAGGGAACGCTTGGTGTGTTCCGAAAAGCGTGCGTGTTCCGGGATAAGCGCGCTGGAGGCTGGCCCAACTACGGGAGGGCCAAGCATGTTCAAGTTCTTGAAACATGCGTGGGATGTCGTGGTGGTTTGTGCGCGTGTCTATCACGTCTATGAATTGCTGCGTGACCGCTTAGACGACCTGCCTTAAGGTCGAGCTGTGAACCGCCTTGGCTTCGGCAGGGGCGGTTTTTTTTCGACTAATGAAAGATTTGGTACTCGCTCTAGTCAAATAGACCATGAGTCGGTCCTTCTTCATTAGACACTTCGAAGAACTGCTTCTGGCCGATTGCTGCCAGTATCGGCGAGATTAGGATTGCCGTATTCGCATAATCGCATCTGTGATCGATTTTGCATTTGTGTCCAAGGTCTCCATAGCCATCACAGCGTTATCTGCAACGACTGCTGCGCCACTGGCTGCAAGCCAAACGGCAACCTCCTCGATTGCCGCCGCCAGTGCATGCTGATTGTGCAGGAGCAATGTCAGGGCGTCAGCGGTGGCGATATTAGAAGCTGAGTTATTTGGCATGCGATCCATCCTGGAAATAAGGGTTTCGCAAAGCCTAGCTCATGCGGCCACAGCAGAGAGGCTTAGATACGGCATGCTTAAAAATTGCTTCGCCGCGCAGATGATTTGAGACTTTAGCCAATCAGTTGGGGTGGGGGAAGGCGGCTACTGCATCCAATCCATCATCGGGTCCAGCCAGCGGCCGCTTTCGGCCAGAAGCGGACGTTCGCAATCGACCGCTAACGGCCAAAGGCGGCCATTGGGATGTGTCTAGTCAATAAGGCGCAATTTGCCGGACCTTTGCTCTGATGCCGCTTTCGACACGGGACGAATTGTTAACCCTCCTCCATCTCTCTAGGTTAGCCGGGCAATCACGCGAGGGTTAGGATCCAGCAGGCAGCGCGTAGCTGATTGAAATCCACTAAAATCCGCCAATTTCATAGCTAGCGCTCCAGCCGGAAGCAACGAACTGCAGCCCTCCATCGAACCCTTTTTTGACGAACACCACGGATAGCCGACTATTTTTAATCAAAATGGACCTGAAAAAGCTGTATTTTTTATTTTTGGTGCTAGCATCCTCGTCGCAAGGATTGGAGAGGGCTGCACGATCTATGAGAGTTATTGTCGAAGCATGAAGAAACGGATCAGAGCAGAAATATGGCCATATTGCGGCAACTAGATATTAAAGGGTTCAAGTCCATCTGGCAGGATAGTTTGGACTTGGGACAGCTTAATGTTTTTATAGGAACCAACGGCGCTGGTAAAAGTAACTTGCTCGAAGCCATTGCTATGCTTTCCGCATCTTTAGAAGGTGGGATAGATTATGAGCGACTACAGCATAGAGGTGCTAGGCTTTCTTCGTCTGCGATATTTCGTAGTGCATTTAAGAATAAAAATCGCACAAGTATATTCAGGCTGGAAGCTCATTTTGACAATGATTTAAGTTATTCAATGAGTGTCAATGCTGTTGATGGTTTTCGCTATCACTCTGAGTCAGTAAAGGTCGAGGGTGCAACAATAGCCGGGCGCTCAAATAACGGGGCCACCCTCAATGGAAATTCGCTAAATTCCAAACTAGATAATCGGAAAGCTATATTCCCTTATCTGCAGGCGTTGAAAACTATTCAGAATGATACTAATTATTCTCAGGAAATAGAAATTCTCTCTGCGCTGACAAAATATGCAATTTACGCACCTGCAACACCTCTGCTTCGAGGCACTGAGACAGATTCTAGTGCTAAAGAACCTCTAGGATTGTACGGGGGACGCCTAGCAGATGCGTTAAATGAAGTTTTGAATGATAAGGAAGCCAGACCTCAGATTCAGCGTTTTTTTGAGCTCATCAATTGGGTTAAATCTGTAGGCACAACGAAACAAGTTAACCAAGAGCTTGTTTCAGGGCATATTAACCTTATTGGAGCGAAGGTTGTCTACAGCGACAAATACATGATAACCAACTTCAATAAGCTATACGGTTACGACGTGAGTGAAGGCGCGCTGTATATTTTATTCGCCCTCGTTCTACTGATTCATAAAAATTCTCCAAATATTTTTGCACTCGACAATGTTGATAACGCACTAAATCCCGGGCTGATTAGGGCGTTGATGAGTCAAATATCAGAAATACTAGAAAAAAACCCTGAAAAGCAGCTGTTTTTGACAACTCATAATCCAGCAGCGCTTGATGCAGTTGACTTGTTCAATTCTAAACATAGATTGTTTGTTGTTGAACGCGACGAAGATGGCCATACTAAATTCAGGAGAGTCTCTCCGCCGCAGGACACGACTAAGGAACAGTGGGAAGAACGATATTTCGGCATGAAGCTTTCCGAAATATGGATGTCAGGAGCAATAGGTGGCATGCCAGCAGGATTCTAAATTGGACAAATACTTACTCGTCTGCGAAGGCCCGACCGATACATATGTTATCAAGCGGTTAGCATCGAAAATCTACGAGGACCTTGGTAAGCCAGTAGAGATTATAGCGCTGGCTCCTCAAATTGATGCAACCACTGGGACTTGGGAGAGACATGGTTGGGGCGGGGTTAGAAACTGGTGTAAAAAATATGGAGTGAAAACCCCACAAGATATTGCAGCAGTACATCCAAATTTAAGGCCTTTACTCGCTAGGCAAAGCTGGCAAGCGCTAATGGCAATTCGAGGCGCTAAAGGGTTGATTATTCAAATTGACTCTGATATTGCTGAGCAAATAAAGGATATTCCGGCATTCAATCCAGCAGTCAAACATCGAAGGGATTACTGCGAAGAGGCCCTGCATCACTGGCTTAAGGAAAAGCCAAGTAAAGATATAGTCCACTTTGCAATCACCTCATTCGCGATAGAGACGTGGTTGCTGGCCACACTAGACCCTGCCAATATTGCTTTCGCTAGTTTGACCGCACCTTACAACCTCGAAGACCTAAGTGATTGGGAAGCTCGCCTTATAGCTGCTGGTTTCAAAGCGCATAATAAGGATGGGGCGATACGTTTACAAAAGAGTCCATCAGAGAGGTACGAGGCATATGGCGAACAGATTGCAAACAGTTCTGTTATTGTTAGGCAGAAGTGCGCATCAGCGGAATCCCTGTGCTCCTTTCTCGAACTTTAATAGAATTTAAATTATTAAGTTTGCTTTAGGTGTCCCCCTTTGTAGACGTGCTCGTATGCAGATATAGTTGTGCTAAAGTTAGCTAAGTAAACTTATAGGACGTTGACTGCCCGCTAATGGTAGGGCGCGGCTTGTACAGTGCGATGTTTGCACAGAAATGGAATCGCCCCGGATTTCGTAGACACTTCTAAGCCTCAACATAGACTTGCTAGGGCACCATTTGCAACAACTGCTTTGACAGCTAGCGCTCACTTGCAAGCGTCCGCATATGGCGAAAGCTGACGGCCACGGCGACCGCTATTGGCCGGATACGGTTGTTCCTGAGCGGCCCCCATCAGCCAAAAGCAGCGTCATTTCTTCTTTCCTTGCCTGGTATTTAAGAGTGAGTTTCGCGATTTCTTAAATTGAAACTTTGCACGAGGAGTAATGCGAGAAATGTTCTTTTTTGAGTTTTCAATATGGTTGTGCACGCTAGAAGAAAAATCCTGAATAACCATATTCATAATTAAAAGATCGGCGCTTTCTGTCTCTACGCAGAGTTCCGCAATCAATGTTGATAGAGATCCTGCTACATGGTCTATCGCTACTTCACATCCGAATGCAGGTGAAACTTCGCTAGCATATTCAATATCCATCCCTAAACTAATTCTCGTTAGGGCAGCTAGCGCGCCTCCGTGAGTTGCACTGTTAGCATGCTGATAGCCTTTCCTCAACATTCCCATTTCAACAAAATCTTCAAGCTCTCGAAAGGTCACTCTTGTGCGACCGAGCTCTACTGCTGCCCAGCCCAGGTCTTTAGCAAAAGATGGGCCGAATATTTCTACTAGTTGCGACTTCTGCTTTCTTAGTGAAATTAGATATTGTTGGTCAGCTTTATTGTTAGTTTTGTGAATCCCCTCCCTGCTACCTGACTCAACCAATCTTAACTCGTCAATTATGCTGTGTGCTAAGTACATTTGCGCACACCTATCAGATTGTTTGCTCAAGAAAATCGCGATAATACAAATTTCATGAATCGTTCGCCACCTCGCTAATGCACCATCAGCATACCCAGCTCGAGCCAGTGCGATGATTTCACCAACCACACTATACAATCGTAAAACTATTCTATTCAACGCGCGCGCGGTATTCACATTGGCGTATGGCCCGCTCTTAATTTCAAATGCAGCTCCGTCCCATTCAATAACTAAGTGTCTTAGCATGTCTAATTGATTTACAGCTTTATTCCAAAGTTTTTCAACTGTGCTTGCGCGCAACTCCTGAATTTTATCAAGATATTCAGTGTGCTCCGTTGCTTTGCTCAGTAGCTCTCCGCCAACTATATAGGCCATTTTTTCCAATGTAATCTGTACCGCCTGTGGCAAAGCTTCAGTTATCTCGGTCGAAACTTCTTTGATTGTAAATTTTAGATCGTCAAAAATCGTTGTGATCGTGGATTGTACGTCTTCCTTCGTCGTGCCAAATGAGCATGGGATGTCTAGATCAATATTAATCTCGCCATGCTTTGAATTAATAACGGCATTTATTAATTCCTTCAGATCTGACTCATCACAGTTCAAGCCCAGTCGTTCAACTGACCTAGACATAGCCAGCGGCAAAATATTCTCGGGAGCTACGGTTTGCTCTATCGCCTTATCAAATTCGTCCTGCATTCCAGACGGTTTTTTCATTGTTGACTTCCGTTTCAAATAAGAATAATTCATTGCCCCCAAACAAGCAGAAAGGGCGTACTTACCCGTAATAATGACGATAATGACGGTGAATAGTCCACGGCTATTGAAAATCCACGTCCACTATTGACCCGAAGGTTCAGCTCTCAAAGGTCCGCTTTTGGCCGAAAGCAGACGTTCGTGAGCGGCAGCTATTGGGCAGATGCGGTCGCTAAGAAAAAATCGTGGAGTGCAGCCAGGAGCAGCTCGATCAGGTTGGGAGGGCCGAGCAATACTTCAATGAAGGCTTCATCACCCGTGAGGAGCGCAGAGCTATGATCGAGAAGGCTACAGCGAACTACAGGAGAGCAGTTGAGGGCGTTGGACTTTGATTGTGATCAACAAAAAAAGGCCTCTGAGAGGCCTTTTATTCAAGCTGCGTTACTTCTTCACCCAGCTTTCAACTTCGTCGGCACCGTGCTTGGATTTCCACTCCTTCAGCGTCTTGTGATTGCCGCCTTTGGTTTCGACCACTTCGCCGGTGTGCGGGTTCTTGTAGACCTTCAGATCGCGAGGCTTACGCTTGCCAGGTGCCGGCGCTGGTGTTGAAGCGCGTTTCGTGCTCTGCGGATCTAGCAGGTTGATGATGTGCTTGAGGCTGAAACCGTACTGATCGAGCAGCTCGCGTAGCTTGGTTTCGAACTCGATCTCTTTTTTCAATGCGCCATCGCTCTTCAGTGCTTCCAAAGCCTGAAGCTGTTCGGCGAGGTGTTTCTCAAGCTGGCGGTATTCGGCGAGTTTGGACATGTGAATTCCTTGTTGTGTTTTAGCGATATCTATCTGAAGTGTATTACAGCACGGAGTTCAGCTCACTTACGCCCTTTCAACTGGTCTTCGATGTAGCTCATTTCGTTCTTGATCAAGTTGACCGTCAGTGTCTGAACATTCGAGACCTTGCCCGTTTTGATGTCCACGATTTTCATCAGCGCGGTCAGGTGGTTTTTGCGTGCCTTCAAGGTGTCGGTCCAGTTCGCGCTGCTCAGTATTGGAGTGATCATGATCTTTGTCCTGATGGGGTTCTAAACAGCCCGCGTGAGCGGGCTGCTTCGGGTTCAAGCTGCCAGCAGATCCTCTGTGCTGATGGAGCGGGCTGCGGAGACTAGGTCTGAGTGACGAAGATCCGAATGGAAAGGTCCGAATTGAGGTACATCGAGCTTGGAGAAACCATATCCCGAGTACCCTCGGGCGTAGTCCGCCGCGAGTATCCGTGCGCCCAGGACTACCAAGTGTTCCGCAGCGGCGTTCCACTCTTCTTCCAGAGTCAGCTTTACAGCGCTCAGGGCCGATTCTTTTGCATCGTTCTCCCGCTGCTGTGCAGTGGCGATTTGCGTTTCAAGGGAGTCGAGCTCAGCCTGCAAGGCCTCCATGATGAGTTCCTGTCTTCTGACGTGCTCATCAGTGGCAGCGAGTTGTTTGGCCGCCTTCTGCATTTCACCATTAGCGGATTTCTCGCCGTCGCTATCGCCACTCGCCAAGCTGCGTGCATACAGGCTTGCTGCATCTCGTTCTGCCTGCTGTGCTTTCTCCAGCGATTGCTGCGCATCCGACTGAATGGTCTGAAGGCGTTGGCTCAGATGCGATTGTGTCTGCTTCAGCGCTTCGATTTCAGCGGCCGCTTCGGACATGGTTTGGATCGACTTTGCCCTGATTTCTTCGACGTGTTCAATGCGCTCCAAGTAAGCCATCTTTTCCTCGATACGGCTGATCGAGGATGGAATTGCCCTCAGGCGACATTCAGCACTTGAGTAACGATCCATGGCGGCACTTCTCTCAGGGCTTCCGATCATGTTGCCGATTGGACTGTAG
>Ga0207655_1004230_pt1 | contig 10284 bp, 9 predicted proteins | sample KBSM44metaG_FD_184398 | JGI IMG/M metagenome (GOLD analysis project Ga0207655, IMG submission 184398) | Miscanthus rhizosphere microbial communities from Kellogg Biological Station, Michigan, USA - KBS M4-4 metaG (SPAdes) (version 2) | ecosystem: Host-associated > Plants > Roots > Rhizosphere >... | reverse complement strand
GTATGTGCGCACGCTTTACTGCAGTAAGAAGGACATTACGTTGAGTCGGATGCCATCAGTTGTCTTAACGACCTGATCTTACACCTGCTTATGGCAGGTGTTTTTTTGTCTGCAGGTTATGACAGGCAAAAAAAAGCCGGGACGAGCCCGGCGTGCACAAAAGTAACAATCGTAAAATCAGGCGCTGGGATTAGTCTTCAGCGTAAGTAACAGGCCTTCGCGACGCATTTTGGCGGCGTCTTCCGGACGATGCAGGCGGTCGTAGACATCGGCCAACCAGGCATAATCAAACGCATCAGGACGCTGAGCCAGCGCTTGCTGGAACGCTTCTGCTGCCTGCTGCCATTCACCATGACGCATCAGCATCTGTCCAAGCGTGCTATGCAACAGCGGCGTGGCGCCGTGCTGTTTAATTTGCTGACGCAGCGCTTTCTCCAGAGATTGCGGATCGCCACTCTTAATACGCGGCATCAATAGCACCAGACGATCGTCATACTGACGTTTCAGCCCGTCCAACACGATACTCTGCGCTGTATCCGGGTCGTCACACTCAATCAGATGTTCCGCCATCGCCACTTGCAGCGCGGTTTCCTGACGCGTTTTGCGGCTCTGACTCTGCCACCATTTTTTCAAACCGTCACTGCCCTGGTCAGCCATCGCCTGATTCATCAGGCCCAGCCAGGCTTGCTGTTGCAGGGCTTCGCGTTGTACTTCATCGTTAATTTGCACTTTTTGCATTGAAGGCAAGATATCGAGCAGTGCGCCCCACGCGCCAGTACGAATGTAGGCTTGTTCTGCCAGACGCAACACTTCCGGATGGCGCGGCGCGACTTCCAGCAGGCGATCAACGCCGTGACGTGCAGCATGATCTTCGTTACGTGCCAGTTGCAGACGTACACGAGTGATTTCAACCGGAATGGTGTCATTAACCGACAGCTCAGCAGCACGCTCCAGATGCTGATTAGCACGGATTTCGTCACCGCGTTGCTGCGCTGCTTCGGCAGCCAGCAAGTAGTTTGCCACCGGCTGATCGGCGTGATCGGCATTTTTCGACAGCAGTTTTTCTGCCTGTTTGAAATCGCCTTCCGCCAGCTTCATCAGCGCGCTTTGCGTATGGCGCTGGGCGCTACGACGCTTGCGGCCCGTGAACCAACCGCGCGTGCGTGCGCCGGTGCGGAATAAGCGACGCAGAATCCATTCCACCAACAGAATCACCAGCAAACTAAGAATCAAAATGATCGCCAGGCCAGTAACGCTGGTTTCAATGTTCCAGTTGTCGGTTTGGATCAGCACATAACCTTGATGACCTGCCACCATCGGTCCAACCACAATGCCCGCAATCAGCAGCAGGAAAAGCACCAATACTTTCAGCATGGTTAGCCTCCCTGTTGATCAGCGGCAACCGATGGCTGGGCCAGCAAATTACGCACGCGGGTTTGCATCAGTTTTTCCAGCAGCGGCTGGCTTTCCAGCGTATCGGGTACATCCATCGATATGCTTTGCTGGCTCAGCTCATCCAACTGAGTCAGGAAGGCTTTAGTCGCGGCATCGTTAGTGTCGTACCAGGCGCGCACCCAGGTTGATACCGCATCGATAGACTGTTTGTAAATCTCATCCTGATGACGTGGTACGGCTTGAGCCGCAATCAGCAGGCGCGAACGAATGTTTTCACGCAGGTAAACGTCTTGATTCGGCGCCAGCAGCGGCTGTGCGGTGTTATCGCGACGGCGGATGGTGATGAAATCATCCATAAAGTTGTGCCAGCTTTTCACCAGGTTTTGGCGCCACTCGTGCAGTGAACTGGAGAGCTCACCGCCATCGGCGTCCATGGGTGAATCATCGCTGTCGTTATCGGCCAGGCGCAGATTATCAACGCCGTTTGATAATTGATTCAGCTTGAGGATGGTGCCGTCATAATCAATCTGGCTGACGGCGGAGAGCGAACTGATATCCTGCGTCAATGCGCGACGCACGTTCATCACGCTCGGATCGTTCATGTCTGCCAGGCTGGTATCGGCACTTTTCAGTAACGCTGCCGCAGTGGTGACATCCTGATCGCTCCACAGTTTACGGCCCGCCAGTTTGACGAGGTAATCCGCCTGAGCCAGCAGCCAGGTACGCGTATCGTTACCGGAAATGGTCGCAACTTTATCACGCAAGGTTTCCAGCTCTTTGGCGCTGTTATCCTGCTGCGTGCGGGTTTCCTGCAAAGCGCTGTTGGCGCTATCCAATTGCTGCGTCAGTTGCTGTTTATCGCTACCCAGTTGCTGCTGCAAGGCGCTCAGCTGCTCACTTAGATTCTGGTTTGTTTGAGCCTGTAAATCGGCCTGGTGTTTCCCATTAAGGTAAAGTCCCGCCCCAATCGCCAGCGCAATTACAATCGCCACTGCACTCAACACTTTGCCATCGCTCTTTTTATCGCGAGGTGGCTTAGTGACTGGAGAGGGAGAATTGTCCGCTGGGGTGGTTTCTTCAACCATGGCGGAGGAGGCTTTTTGTTCCGTCATTATGGCTCATCCCATTGTTAAGTTCAGCGTAACGCGCGCAGCAGCGCATCGTTATCGGCACCATCGGCTACATCAATGTCCTGCCAGCCTAGTTCAGCGGCTTGTGTAGCCAAACGTTCACTGACGACCACAAGCCGACAGTGCAGTAACCATTCCCGTCGATCAATCGGCGAAAACAGAGAAAAGAGTTGTTGTAACATTTCACCGCTGGTAACTACCAGCGTTGTAATACCCCGGTCACGCCAGCGGCGGCCTTCAGTCGCGCCGTTGTAGTACTTTTCGCAGCGCTGATAACATTCGCAATACTGTACCTCCGCGCCGCGTTCAATCAGCGTTTCCGCCAGTAATTCGCGTCCCGGGCTGCCGCGCAGAATCAGCGCGCGTTTGCCGTTCACTTGCTGCAGGCGATTCAGACGCACCAGTTCTTCACTGGTCTCACGCGCATGAGGATAGTCTACTTTTAGATTACTGACGGTATGCAGGGCTAAAGCGGTGCTGCGGCCAATAGCATAATAGTTGAGGCCTTCAGGCCACGCAGTCGCGCTGTGTTGTAAAGCGGGTTGGGCGAAAGTGACGACCTGCTGCGACAGCAAAAACACCAGATCGCCCGGTTGTAGCGCGGCAAGTTGGTTTGGCAGATGAACAAGATCGCGACCCGGCGTGAATTCTATCAGTGGAAGGCTCCATGCCAGCTTGCCCAGGTTTCGCAAACGCGAGACCAGGTCTGTGGCAGCCGGTTCCGGACGGGTCACGAGGATGGTCATGCTGGCGGTTGACCTTGATAGACTTCACGCAGGATGTCGCGTGCGCCGCCATCAAGCAGCTCTTCAGCCAGCGAAATGCCCATTTTTTCGGCGTGATCGCGGGGGCCACGACGCTCGCCCACTACCATTTGATTGCCGTCCGGTGAGCCGACCAAGCCGCGTAGCCACAGTTGATCGTCTTCCAGCACGGCGAAGCTGCCGATGGGCACCTGGCAACCGCCTTCCAGCCGCGTGTTCATTGCGCGTTCTGCACGCACGCACACGGCGGTATCGTCGTGATTCAACGCCTGTAGCAGCGTAATTAATTGTTCATCATCGACACGGCATTCAATGCCAACCGCACCCTGGCCCACGGCTGGCAGGGAAATCTCCGCAGGCATTGCCTGACGAATGCGCTCTTCCAGACCTAAACGCTTTAATCCCGCTGCGGCAAGAATGATGGCGTCGTATTCACCCGCATCAAGTTTACCCAGACGCGTGCCGACGTTGCCGCGCAGTGAGCGAATCACTAAATCCGGACGACGGGCGCTGAGCTGACACTGGCGACGCAGGCTGGAAGTCCCGACAACCGCGCCTTGCGGCAGCTCATCAACACTGTTGTAACGATTGGAGACGAAAGCATCGCGCGGATCTTCACGCTCGCAAATAGTCACCAGACCAAGGCCTTCTGGAAAATCGATCGGCACATCTTTCATTGAGTGCACGGCAAGATCGGCGCGGCCTTCCAGCATTGCCAGTTCAAGCTCTTTAACGAACAGCCCTTTGCCGCCAACCTTTGCCAGTGGCGTATCAAGGATGACATCACCTTTAGTGACCATCGGCAGCAGCTCAACTTGCAGACCCGGATGAGCCGCCATCAGACGCTGTTGGACATATTGTGCCTGCCACAGAGCAAGGGGGCTTTGTCTGGTAGCAATTCTGAAAATTTTGTTTAACATGCTGTTAACCATTTTGATCGTTCATCGAATATCCTATCATTGATAGGGGAATGCTGTCAGTTTCAACGGATTGAAAAGGCCGCGATGTCAGACTGCTTCTGGATTTTGAGGGTCGCAGTTTAGAGTCGAAGTCTGAAAAAAGCAGGGCTACGGTCGGAACATGCTAAACTGTTAAGTAGCGCAACTTTCTTTACGGTCAATCCTCCGGGTGTTAGATTGATCACGTTTCCAGCAATTATTTGCCCAATATCTTTATTATTAAGCGGCAGAATTCGGAAACAGGGTGCTTAACACTGGGACAATCAGGCGAAACGTCTTGTACCTCTACATTGAGACACTGAAACAGAGACTGGATGCTATTAACCAGCTGCGCGTTGATCGCGCACTGGCTGCCATGGGACCTGCTTTCCAGCAAGTCTACAGTCTGCTGCCAACATTATTGCACTACCATCATCCGCTGATGCCGGGCTACCTCGAAGGTAGCGTTCCACACGGCGTCTGCCTCTACACGCCCGATGAAAATCAATTTCAACTGTTGCAGAACTTAGCGGGCGGTCAATCACTTGAACTCAACACTGCCGCAGCCGGCGAACGTCCGATTACCGGTATTTACTCAATGGGCAGTACGTCGTCCGTTGGGCAAAACAGCATCTCCGATCTCGACATCTGGGTGTGCCATCAATCCTGGCTGGATAATGAAGAGCGCCTCAATCTGCAGCGTAAGTGTACGCTGTTGCAAAAATGGTGTGTGTCGATGGGTGTGGAAGTCAGCTTCTTCCTGATCGATGAGAACCGTTTCCGCCATAACGAAAGCGGCAGCCTCGGCGGCGAGGACTGCGGTTCTACCCAACATATTTTGCTGCTGGATGAGTTTTACCGTACCGCCGTGCGCATGGCGGGTAAACGCATCCTGTGGAACATGGTGCCTGGCGAAGAAGAGCATCATTACGACGATTACGTCATGTCGCTCTATTCACAAGGTGTGCTGACGCCAAATGAGTGGCTGGATCTCGGCGGCCTTGGCACGCTGTCGGCGGAAGAGTACTTCGGTGCCAGCTTGTGGCAACTCTATAAAAGCATCGATTCGCCGTACAAAGCGGTGCTGAAAACCCTGCTGCTGGAAGCCTATAGCTGGGAATATCCCAATACTCAGTTGCTGTCGATGGACATCAAACAGCGCCTGCACGATGGCGAAATTGTCTGCTTCGGCCTCGATCCTTACTGCATGATGCTGGAGCGCGTGACCCGCTACCTCACCAGCGTGGATGACATGGCGCGCCTCGATTTAGTGCGTCGATGTTTCTACTTAAAAGTGTGTGAAAAGCTCTCCAGCGAAGATCACCATCATCAGCGCACGGGCTGGCGTCGCGAGATTCTTTCGCAGCTGGTGAAAGAGTGGGGCTGGGATGAAGAGAAGTTAGCGGTATTGGATAACCGTGCGCAGTGGAAAATCGAACGGGTACGTGAAGCGCACAATGAGCTGCTGGATGCGATGATGCAGAGCTATCGCAACCTGATTCGCTTTGCACGTCGTAACAATTTAAGCGTCAGTGCCAGCCCGCAGGATATCGGCGTGCTGACGCGTAAACTGTATGCCGCTTTTGAGGCGCTGCCGGGTAAAGTCACCTTAGTGAACCCGCAGATTTCACCCGATCTGTCAGAAGAGAATCTCACCTTTATTCACGTTCCGGCGGGCCGCGCTAATCGCGCCGGTTGGTATCTGTATAACCAATCGCCGGACATGAGTTCGATCATCAGCCATCAGCCGCTGGAATATAACCGCTATCTGAACAAATTGGTGGCATGGGCGTGGTTTAACGGTTTGCTGACTAGCAAAACGCGTCTGCATATGAAAGGCAACGATCTGTGCGATCTGCCGCGGCTGCAGGAACTGGTTAATGATGTGTCGAGCCACTTCCCGCTGCGCGTGCCGGCTCCGACGCCGAAAGCGCTCTACAGCCCGTGCGAAATTCGTCACTTAGCCATTATCGTTAACCTCGAGCACGATCCCACTTCGGCGTTCCGCAATCAGGTGGTGCATTTTGATTTCCGTAAGCTGGATGTGTTCAGCTTCGGTCAGCAACAGCAATGCCTGATTGGCAGCATCGATCTGCTGTATCGCAACTCATGGAACGAAGTGCGTACGCTGCACTTCAACGGCGAGCAGGCGATGATTGAAGCGCTGAAGACCATTCTCGGCAAAATGCATCAGGATGCGGCACCGCCAGACACGGTAGAAGTATTCTGCTACAGCCAGCATCTGCGTGGCTTGATTCGTACCCGCGTGCAACAGTTGGTTTCTGAATGCATTGAGCTGCGCTTGTCGAGCACGCGTCAGGAACCTGGTCGCTTTAAAGCGTTGCGAATGGCGGGCCAAACGTGGGGCTTATTCTTCGAGCGCATGAGCGTGTCAGTGCAGAAGCTGGAAAACGCCGTTGAATTCTATGGCGCGATTTCTAATAACAAGCTGCACGGCTTGTCGATCAAAGTGGAATCGAACCAGACGCCGCTGCCGCCGGTGGTGAACGGTTACGCCAGCGAAGGCATTATTCAGTTCTTCTTCGAAGACACCAATGACGATCGCGGTTTCAACATTTACATCCTCGACGAAACCAATCGTGTTGAGGTTTACCATCATTGCGAAGGCAGCAAGGAAGAGTTGGTGCGCGACGTGAGTCGATTCTATTCGTCGTCACATGACCGTTTTACTTACGGCTCCAGCTTTATCAATTTCAACCTGCCGCAGTTCTACCAGATTGTGAATACTGGCGAACGTTTCCAGGTGATTCCTTTCCGCAGCCAAACGCTGACGCAGCTCTGCGCCACGCAGCCTGACAACGACAACGGCGACTTCCAGCCGCGCTACCAAATGCATTGATCCCGCTCGCGTTTGCGCGGCGGGATGCGCTGTTACTCTGACCTGCCGCAGGAAATGCGGCTATTTCCTGTTGCTTTTACAACGTCAACTGCGATGATAAGCAACCATGGCTTAAGGACAGAAGAGCAGAAGAATGATACGAGTGATAAGTCAGCTGGGTATAGCGCTGGCACTGGTCAGCCTGGTAGGCTGTGGCCTGAAAGGACCGCTATATTTCCCGCCGAAAGATCAGCCAAATAAGCCGAAACAGCAGGTCACCGAGCAGCAGCAAAAAGCCGCTCAGGATGCTGATGTCGGTGGTTTGGTCACCAGCAAGCCTGGTTCGCAGGCAAACTAAACTCTATGAGTAATCCGGCGGAGCAGAAAATGCAGTTCTCAAAAATGCACGGTCTCGGCAACGACTTTATGGTCGTGGATGCTGTGACGCAAAACGTCTTTTTTTCGCCGGAACTGATTCGCCGCCTGGCGGACAGAAATCTGGGGATCGGTTTTGATCAGCTCCTGATCGTCGAACCGCCCTACGATCCGGATCTCGATTTTCATTATCGCATTTTCAATGCCGATGGCAGCGAAGTCGCGCAGTGCGGTAATGGCGCACGCTGCTTCGCCCGCTTTGTGCGTCTGAAAGGGTTAACCAACAAAAACGACATCCGCGTCAGTACCCAGACCGGCCGCATGGTGCTCAGCGTCACCAATGACGAGCTGGTGCGCGTCAATATGGGCCTGCCCAACTTCGAACCGCAAAGTGTGCCGCTACGTGCGAATAAAGCAGAGAACCTTTATTTGCAGCGTGTTGCCGAGCAAACCGTGATGTTTGGTGCGGTATCGATGGGCAATCCGCACTGCGTGATTCAGGTGGAAAGCGTGAAAACCGCGCCGGTGGAAACGCTCGGTCCGGAGCTGGAAAGCCACGAACGTTTCCCGGAGCGCGTCAATGTTGGCTTTATGGAAGTAGTCAATCGTGAACATATCCGTCTGCGGGTGTACGAACGCGGTGCAGGCGAAACCCAAGCCTGCGGCAGCGGCGCATGCGCGGCGGTGGCGTGTGGCGTTCAGCAAGGTATTTTGGCGGAGAATGTCCGCGTCGATTTGCCAGGCGGCACGCTGCATATTGCCTGGAAAGGGGAAGGGCAACCGCTGTATATGACCGGTCCTGCCACACACGTCTACGATGGGTTTATTCATCTATGAAAAATGTCGAAGAGCAAACCGAAAATGAGGTTTTGCTGGACGATCAATCGGTAAGCGCATTTCTGCGTCAACACCCCGATTTCTTTATTCGCAATGCGCGCCAGGTTGAGCAGATGATGGTGCCGCATCCGGTGCGCGGCAGCGTTTCGCTGGTGGAGTGGCATATGGCGCGTCAGCGCAACCACATTCAGCAGTTGGAAGAGGAGATCACGCTGTTGATGGAGCAAGCCACGGCTAACCATCAGCTGTTTGATCGCCTGCTGGCGCTGCAGGGCTACCTCGCCGCCGCAGACAGCTTGCAAGAGATGCTTACGCGTCTGCATCGCTGGGCGCGCGAACTGGGTCTGGCGGGTGCGCATGTGCGGGTATTCAATGATAAATGGCACATTGGCGCGCCATCGGATTTTACCCAACTCGGTTTGTCACGTCAGGCATTTGAACCGCTGCGTATTCAGCGCTTCGGTAATGAACATCACTATCTTGGTAGCCTGAACGGCCCGGAATTGCTGCTGCTGTTGCCGCAGGCCAAAGCGATTGGCTCGGTAGCGATGTCGCTGATGGGTGAGCGCGGTGAATTGGGCGTATTGATGTTTACCAGTCGCGATAATCAGCATTATCAGGCGGGCATGGGCACGCTGCTGCTGCAGCATCTGGCACAAATGCTGCCGGATTTGCTGTCACGCTGGATTGAACGCGCATGAGTAGCGCCAGTCCGCTGCTGCCGGCCGTGGATGACTTTCTGCGTTATCTGAAGGTTGAACGCCAGCTCAGTCCGCTGACGCAAAAGAATTACCAACGGCAATTGCAGGCGATTATGGCAATGGCTGATGAGATGAAGCTGACGAGCTGGGCGCAACTTGAACCCGCGCAGGTGCGCAGCCTGGCGGCACGCAGTCGCCGTGGCGGCTTGGGCGCCAGCAGCCTGGCGCTGCGTATGTCGGCGCTGCGTAGTTTTCTCGACTGGCAAGTCCATCAAGGTATGTTGAGCGCCAATCCCGCCAAAGGGATTTCCACGCCGCGTAACGCGCGCCATCTGCCGAAAAACATGGATGTCGATGAAGTTAACCAATTGCTGGAGATCGACCTCAACGATCCGCTGGCGGTGCGCGATCGCGCCATGCTGGAAACCATGTACGGCGGCGGATTGCGTCTGTCCGAGCTGGTGAATATGGATTGTCGTCACATGGACTTAGACGCTGGCGAAGTACGGGTGCTGGGTAAAGGCAGCAAAGAGCGCCGCGTGCCGATTGGTGGCACCGCGGTGACGTGGATCCAGCATTGGTTAACGCTGCGCGATAGCTTTGCGCCGCAGGATGATGCGGTGTTTGTCTCCAGCCGCGGCAGCCGTATTTCAACGCGCAACGTGCAGAAGCGTTTTGCCGAATGGGGCATTAAGCAAGGCGTTGCCAGCCATATTCATCCGCATAAATTGCGCCACTCATTTGCCACGCATTTGCTGGAATCGAGCGGCGATCTGCGCGCGGTGCAGGAGCTGCTCGGTCACGCCAATCTGGCGACCACGCAAATTTACACCCATCTGGATTTCCAGCATCTGGCTACGGTTTATGATGCGGCCCATCCGCGTGCCAAACGAGGAAAGTCTTAATGAAGTTTTATCGTCCACTCGGCCCGATCAAAGCGATCACCTTTGATCTCGACGACACGCTGTATGACAACCATCCCGTGATCCGTAAAACCACCGCCGAATCGCATGCTGCATTGCAGGCGTATCATCCGGCGCTGCGTGAGTTTACCCCAGCGGATTATCAGGCGCTGCGTAATGAATTGCTGGCGCGCGAGCCGGAAATTTATCACGACGTGTCTGAATGGCGCCGCCGTTCGGTGGAGCTGGCGCTGCTCAATGTTGGCTTATCGGCAGCGGAAGCGACTGCCGGTGCCAGCGACGTAATGAGCGTGTTCCACCAGTGGCGCAGCGAAGTGACGATGCCGGAAGAGACGCATCAAACGCTGACGTGGCTGGGCGAGCGCGTGCCGCTGGTGGCGAT
>Ga0207655_1004225_pt1 | contig 10291 bp, 8 predicted proteins | sample KBSM44metaG_FD_184398 | JGI IMG/M metagenome (GOLD analysis project Ga0207655, IMG submission 184398) | Miscanthus rhizosphere microbial communities from Kellogg Biological Station, Michigan, USA - KBS M4-4 metaG (SPAdes) (version 2) | ecosystem: Host-associated > Plants > Roots > Rhizosphere >... | reverse complement strand
TGCAGCGTGTCAGGCAACACATCCCCGCCAGGCAGATCGCCATCGCGAGCAAGCTCACTCCTACAGGGTCCGGGACCACCACGGCATTGTAGGAGCGCGCTTGCCCGCGACCGGCGTAGTGTCAGCCATCACATACTCCTCTGACACACCGCCGTCGCGGGCAAGCGCGCTCCTACAGGGTTGCACGTCCGCGCTTTTGATTCTGGCCGCAGGCCGTAGGAGTGAGCTTGCTCGCGATGGCGGCGTGTCAGCCAACACATCCCCGCCAGACAGATAGCCATCGCGAGCAAGCTCACTCCTACAGGGTCCGGGACCACAACGGCATTGTAGGAGCGCGCTTGCCCGCGACCGGCGTAGTGTCAGCCAGCACATATCCCTCAGACACACCGCCGTCGCGGGCAAGCGCGCTCCTACAGGGTTGCACGTCCGCGCTTTTGATTCTGGCCGCAGGCCGTAGGAGTGAGCTTGCCCGCGACCGGCGTAGTGTCAGACAACACATGCCCCTCAGGCACACCGCCGTCGCGGGCAAGCGCGCTCCTACAGGGTGCACGTCCGCGCTTTTGATTCTGGCCGCAGGCCGTAGGAGCGCGCTTGCCCGCGACCGGCGTAGTGACAGCCATCACATACCCCTCAGACACACCGCCCTCGCGGGCAAGCGCGCTCCTACAGATTCCGGGGGCGACGTGACCTGTGCATCTTCCCTAACCCATCACCCACAAAAAAGCCCGCATCGCTGCGGGCTTTTTGTTGGGCGTGGCCCTTAGAAGCGGAACACTTCCAGATCGGTGCGGATCGGCGAGGCCATCGGGATCTTTGGCTTGTCCTGATCGGTGCGGGTCTTGGCGGGCTGGGCCGCCTTCTTCGGCTCGTCAGCGACCAATGGCTGCGCAGCCACCGGCTTGACCGCCGCGCTCAGTTGCTCGGCCAGACGCTGCAACAGCACGCCCTGAGCCTTGACCTGAGCGGCCGAGGTGCCGGCATGCGGCTCTTCCAGGTGCACCAGCTTGCTGTCACGCACGGTGCCGCGACGGTCCAGCAGACGCCATTGAGCATCGAGCACCGCAGGCTGGTTCTCGCCGGAGTCCAGACGAGTGATCGACAGCACCACCTGCACGTCAGGCGTGAAGTTGGCCGCAGCCGGCGCCATCACCACGCGCTGGCTGTCGAGCTTCCACGCCAGTTGGCGCAGCAGCAGTTGGTCGATGTCGGCAGACAGGCTGCCCGCCCAGCGGCCATCCTTCGAGGCAGTCAGGCTGCCATCGGGCTGACGCTGAAGTAATGTTTCCCGTTGCAGGTAATCAGCAACGGAAACCGGCCCGAGCACAACAGCCACGCCGGCACTTTGTTTTGGTTGGCCTGGTTCGCCGCTGTCCAGTTGATAGAGCGAAGTAGGCTGATGAACACTGCACCCGGCCAAACCCAGAACGCCGGTTAACAACAGAACAAAAGGAACGCGTAGAAAATTCATCATTCCGTCCAAGTGGGCACCACACGACGGGCCCACAATGTCAAATACTCAGAGAACATAAAGGCACTCAGCCACGCTGGCGCCAAAGGACGTCATATCATCCGTGAATATGCCCGATGACTCCAGCGATTCTGCGTCGATCTTGGTGACAATACGAAGATCGATCGCTGAAAACGGCCGTTTACGTAGCGCTTTCCACTAACAATGCATCAACTCGCTGGAATCCGCGTGGTAGCTTATTGCCACGTCTGCCCCGCTCCCCTTTGTAATGCTCAAGATCGTCGGGTTTCAGAGACAGCGTGCGCTTGCCTGCCTGGAGCACCAGGGTGGCGCCATCAGGAATGACCGCAAGGTCAGTCACGTATTCTTCGCGGCTGGCCACGCGATCGCCCGGAATACCGATGATCTTGTTGCCCTTGCCCTTGCCCAGTTGCGGCAGGTCGCTGATCTTGAACACCAGCAGGCGGCCTTCAGTGGTCACCGCCGCCAGCCAGTTCTGCTCACGGTCCGGCACCAGGCGGGGCAGGATCACCTTGGCGCCCGCCGGCAGGCTCACCAGTCCCTTGCCCGCCTTGTTCTTGGCCTGCAAGTCTTCGCCCTTGACCACGAAACCGTAACCGGCGTCGGAAGCGATGACGTAGAGCGCATCGTCGTCCGGCAGCAATACGCACTCGAAGGTTGCGGCTGGCGGTGGCGTCAGGCGTCCGGTCAACGGATCTCCCTGGCCACGGGCCGACGGCAATGTATGGGCCGCCAGCGAATAGCTGCGGCCGGTGGAGTCGATGAACACCGCAAACTGGTTGGAGCGACCGTTGGCCGCGGCCTTGAAGCCGTCGCCCGCTTTGTAGGAAAGCCCGGTCGCGTCGATGTCATGGCCCTTGGCGCAGCGCACCCAGCCTTTTTCCGACAGCACGACCGTCACAGGTTCGGTCGGCATCAGTTCGTTTTCAGACAGCGCCTTGGCTTCCGCGCGCTCGACGATAGGCGAGCGGCGATCATCGCCATAGGTTTCCGCATCCTTGAGCAACTCGGTACGCACCAGCTTGCGCAGCTTGGCTTCGCTGCCCAGCAGGGCCAGCAGTTTGGCCTGTTCCTTGAGCAATTCGTCCTGCTCGCCACGCAGCTTCATCTCTTCCAGGCGCGCCAATTGACGCAGACGAGTGTCGAGGATGTAGTCGGCCTGGATCTCCGACAGCTCGAAACGCGCGATCAGCTCGGCCTTCGGATGCTCGGCGGTACGGATGATGTGGATCACTTCGTCCAGGTTCAGGTACGCAGTGAGCAAGCCTTCCAACAGGTGCAGGCGCTTCTCGACCTTGTCCAGGCGGAATTGCAGGCGACGGCGCACCGTGGTGATACGGAACTGCAGCCATTCGGACAGCAGCGCCTTGAGGTTTTTCAGCTGCGGCTTGCCGTCCAGGCCGATGATGTTGATGTTCACCCGGTAGCTGGATTCCAGCTCAGTGGTGGCGAACAGATGCTGCATCAGCTCTTCGGGATCGACGCGGTTGGAGCGCGGGATGATGACGATGCGGCACGGGTTCTCGTGGTCCGATTCGTCACGCAGGTCGGCGACCATCGGCAGCTTCTTGGCCTGCATCTGCGCGGCGATCTGCTCCAGCACCTTGGCCCCGGACACTTGGTGCGGCAGCGCAGTGACCACGATGTCGCCGTCTTCGACGCGATACACCGCGCGCATGCGCACCGAGCCACGGCCGCTTTCGTAGATTTTCAGCAGGTCATGGCGCGGCGTGATGATTTCCGCTTCGGTCGGGTAATCCGGGCCTTGAACGTGCTCGCAAAGCTGCTCGATGGTGGCCTTGGGCTCGTCCAGCAGGCGCACACAGGCCGACGCGACTTCACGCAGGTTGTGCGGCGGCACGTCGGTGGCCATGCCGACCGCGATGCCGGTGGTGCCATTGAGCAGGATATTCGGCAAACGTGCCGGCAACACGGCAGGTTCATCCAGGGTTCCGTCGAAGTTCGGCACCCAGTCCGCCGTGCCCTGGCCAAGCTCGGTCAGCAGCACCTCGGAGTATCGGGACAGACGCGCTTCGGTGTAGCGCATGGCCGCGAACGACTTGGGATCGTCCGGCGCACCCCAGTTGCCCTGGCCATCGACCAGCGTGTAGCGATAGCTGAAGGACTGCGCCATCAGCACCATGGCTTCGTAACAAGCCGAGTCGCCGTGGGGGTGGAACTTGCCGAGCACGTCACCGACGGTACGCGCCGACTTCTTGTGCTTGGCGTCGGCGTCCAGGCCCAACTCGCTCATGGCGTAGACAATACGCCGCTGTACAGGCTTCAGGCCGTCGCCGATGTGCGGCAGGGCACGGTCCATGATCACGTACATGGAGTAGTTCAGATAGGCCTGTTCGGTGAAGTCAGCCAGCGAGCGGCGTTCTACGCCGTCCAGGCTGAGGTCAAGGGAGTCGCTCATGCGGGCCTCATCATTTTGTCGTCTGGCGCAGCAGCAAGGTGCCGCCGCGCTGGGTGAATTCGAGTTGTTTGATGGCGCTCATACCCAGCAGCACCTGATCGCCGTCCAGACCGGGCACCACCAGGGCGCGCACGTTGTCCAGGACGATATCGCCGATCTGCAGCCTGTTCAGCGTGGCCCGGAAAGCCTCGGTGCGGCCATTGGCCGTGCTCACCTCGACCCGGGCACCACGCTCCAGGCGTAATGCGTCAGCCACCGCTTGCGGGATCGCGACGTTGGTCGCACCGGTGTCGAGCATGAACTGCACCGGGCGGGCATTGATCTGCCCCGTCATGACGAAATGCCCCTCGCGATTGCTCACCAGTTGCACCTCGACGTAACCGTCACCGTGCGACGAACTGACGGTGCTGTTCGGGTTTTCCTGACGCTGCTCCCACTCGCCGAAAAACCGCGTCGCCAGGAACAGCGCCGCGGCCCAGACGATGATCAGCATCAGGCGCCCGGCGCGCTTGCCGGGAGGTGCCTGGGTCAAGGCCTGGCGCTCCAGCCACCCTCAGGCGCGGCAAAGCGCCAGACAATGGGGCGTTTTTCGCCATCGGCGCGAGCACCGAAGTTGTTGTCAGTCCCGACCCAGGCGCCCTTGTCGTCAACGATCAGCGCCTCGGTCAGGCCGTATTTCTGATCGTAGAGCCGGTTGGGTTTCAATGCCTCCTTGGCGAACGACCAGCAGGTTTCCAGTTGCCCGGTTTCCAGGGTACGCCGACAGATCCGGTACGCCGCCCGCTCCAGGGTGTACAGCTTGCCCTTGTACAGCGAGATGTCGGAGAAATCCTTGGCGACCGATTTACCGCCCAGTTCAGGCGGCAGGATGTCGTTGCCGGACTCGACCTTGAGGATGCAACTGGCATCACATTCCCAGCCATCATTACCCAATTTTGCAGTCAGCAGCCCGCGCTTCTCGCGCTCGGCGGCCAGCCACAGCCGGTCGCCGGCAGGGTTGATCGCGATGCCTTCGAAGATGGCGTTGAAGTGCTGCAGCATTCCCGCCGACTGCGCCTCCTCGACCAGCGCCCTGGGCAGGTCGAGCCAGGTCGGTGCGCCGTCCACCGGCACTTTCAGCACCGTGGCATAGGCCTCGCTGACCAGATAACGGTTGCCGGCAGCGTCACAGCTCACGCCCTCGAAATCCAGATCGCCGCCACGCACCAGCGCCGAAGCCTTGGCCATGCCGCGCAGGGTCGCTGACAGGCCGCTGTCGGGAATCGGCGGAATCTCGAGGACCTGCGCCCGCGCCTTCCACACCGTCGCCGAAGTGTCGAGACGGTACAGCAGCGTGTCGTCGCGGTCGGATACCGTCCACAGCACGCCATCGCACGAGGCCAGCCCCGAGAGATTGCCGCCCACCATGTCGTCCACCGGATGCTCGGACAACAACTTCAGCTCCGGCAGCGGCGCGGCGAACGCGGGAGCGGCGGCCAGCAACAGGGCGGCCAGCCAGCCTCGCCTCAAACCATCACCTCGGCCAGGTTGCCTTTGGATTCAAGCCACGCCTTACGGTCGCCCGCGCGTTTTTTCGCCAGCAACATGTCCATCATCTGCGACGTGGCTTCGATGTCGTCCAGCGTCAGTTGCACCAGGCGCCGGGTGTTCGGGTCCATGGTGGTCTCACGCAACTGTGGCGGATTCATCTCGCCAAGGCCTTTGAATCGGGTGACCTGTGGCTTGCCGCGCTTCTTCTCGGCCACCAGGCGGTCGAGAATGCCATCACGTTCGGCTTCGTCCAGGGCGTAGTAGATGTCCTTGCCCAGGTCGATGCGGTACAGCGGCGGCATGGCAACGTAGACGTGACCGGCCTCGACCAGCGGGCGGAAGTGCTGGACGAACAACGCACACAGCAGGGTTGCGATGTGCAGGCCGTCGGAGTCGGCGTCGGCCAGGATGCAGATCTTGCCGTAGCGCAGCTGGCTCATGTCAGCCGCGCCCGGATCGACTCCGATGGCCACGGCGATGTTGTGCACTTCCTGGCTGGCGAGCACTTCGCCGCCATCGACTTCCCAGGTGTTCAGGATCTTGCCGCGCAACGGCAGGATGGCCTGGAATTCCTTGTCCCGCGCCTGCTTGGCCGAGCCACCGGCCGAGTCACCCTCGACCAGGAACAGCTCGGCGCGCATCGGGTCCTGACCGGCGCAGTCCGCCAGTTTGCCCGGCAGCGCAGGCCCCTGGGTGATGCGTTTGCGCTCGACCTTCTTGCTGGCTTTCAGGCGACGACCGGCGTTGTTGATCGCAAGCTCGGCCAGCTGCATGCCCATTTCAGGGTGGGCGTTGAGCCACAGGCTGAAGGCGTCCTTGACCACGCCGGAGACGAATGCCGCCGCTTCGCGAGACGACAGGCGCTCCTTGGTCTGGCCGGAGAATTGCGGCTCCTGCATCTTCATCGAAAGCACGAAGGCGATGCGTTCCCAGACGTCTTCGGGGGCCAGCTTCACGCCCCGTGGCAGCAGGTTGCGGAATTCGCAGAACTCGCGCATCGCATCCAGCAGGCCCTGACGCAGGCCGTTGACGTGGGTGCCACCCTGGGCGGTCGGGATCAGGTTGACGTAGCTTTCCTGAACGCTGTCGCCACCCTCGGGCAGCCACAGCAGCGCCCAGTCGACCGCTTCCTTGTTGCCGGCAAACACGCCGCAGAAGGGTTCTTCCGGCAGGCGCAGGAAGTCACTGACCGAATCCTGCAGGTAGGAGCGCAGGCCATCTTCGTAATGCCACTCGACCTTCTCGCCGGTGCCTTTGTCTTCAAAGCTGACGGTCAGGCCCGGGCACAGCACGGCCTTGGCCTTGAGCACGTGCTTGAGGCGGCTGACCGAGAATTTGGGGCTGTCGAAATACTTGGGGTCCGGGGCGAAATAGACGCTGGTGCCGGTATTGCGCTTGCCGACCGTGCCCACGACTGCCAGTTCGCTGGCCTTGAAGCCGTCGGCAAAGGACATTTCGTATTCGTTGCCGTCACGCTTGACCCGCACCCGCACCTGGGTCGAGAGCGCGTTGACCACGGAAATCCCTACGCCATGCAAGCCGCCGGAGAACTGGTAGTTCTTGTTGGAGAACTTGCCGCCCGCGTGCAGCTTGGTGAGGATCAGTTCGACGCCCGAGACGCCCTCTTCCGGGTGAATGTCCACCGGCATGCCGCGGCCATCGTCGGCGACTTCCAGGGAGTTGTCGGCGTGCAGGATGACCTGCACCGATCTGGCATGTCCGGCCAGTGCTTCGTCGACGCTGTTGTCGATGACTTCCTGGGCGAGGTGGTTCGGCCGCGTGGTGTCGGTGTACATGCCCGGCCGCTTGCGGACCGGGTCGAGGCCCGAGAGGACTTCGATGGCGTCTGCGTTATAAGAGCTAGCGCTGGGATTGGCCATGGGGTCTCGTCATCAAGTCGTTCATGAAATTTCGGAGTGACGCTATTGTTCCAAGCGTGTTCTACATATTTGTTGCAGCAAAGGCTTTGATCGGTCGCACATTCACAACGACGACAGATCGATGGCCTGGAGCAGTTCCGGGGCAAACCCGGCAAAGCTCAACAGGGTGGGCAGTTTATCGGCAAACCCCTGGAAACTGTGATCGCCACCGGCCTCGATGCGCAGCGCGCACGCCCGGTAGAAGGCCTGGGCGCGGCGGTAGTCCAGCGTCTCGTCGCCTGTCTGCAGCCACACCTGGATACGCTGGGGGTCCTGCGGCGCCGGCACTTCGATCTCAGCCAGCGCAGCCACGTGATCGTGGGTCAGCTCCCAGGTTTCGCCGGTGTACAGGTTCTGTTGCGTGCCCAGGAAGCCGTCGAACAACTGGTGCGGATTGACCGCGGGGTTGATCAGCACTGCCTTCAGACCATGCCGCTCGGCAAGGTGAGTCGCATAGTAGCCGCCGAGCGAGCTGCCGACCAGTAATGGCCGACCGCCTAGTTCCTCGATGGCCGCCTCGAGCTGGGCGATGGCCTGGCGCGGGTGATGGTGCAACTCCGGCACGCGCAATTGCTCGCCAAGCCCCAGCGTTCGCATGAGGGAGGCCAGTTGCGTGGCCTTTTTCGACATCGCCGAGCTGTTCAGGCCGTGAATATAAAGCAGAGTCGAATGTTGCGGGTTCACGGGATCGTCTCCGTAAGCTGCGATTCAAGGGGCCGCCTGGGGCTGCCTCACACGGCAAAGCCACGCAGTTTACAGGGACAACGGCGTGAACACTCGTTTGTTGGCGGTGTGTGGCGAATTCAGGATGTTTCCTTCAATACCCGGCGCCACTGAGATCGACCTCGAACAGGTCCGGATCAATGCGCGACACACCGGTTTCCATGTGCCCGTCGTCGAACAGCCGCAGCCAGCGATACCCCGGAGCCTTTGCGTCGAGGGCGAAGTCTTCGCTGTTCGGCGCGAATTGAATGCAGGTCGAGGGCGAGGCCATCAGGCGCAGCCCATCGCGCATCTGGTCGAATTCCTGATGCACGTGGCCCCAGAGCAAAGCACGGGCCTGGGGAAAACGTTCCAGTACCGAGAACAGGGCATCCGGGTTGCGAAGACCGATGGGCTCCATCCACGCCGCGCCAATGGGCACCGGATGATGATGCAGACAGATCAAATGATGGCGTTGCGGCGCCTCGCTCAGGGCCTGGGCCAGCAGTTGCAGTTGCTTGTCTTCCAGATAACCGGGCACAGAACCCGGCACGGCGGAATCCAGCATCGTCACGCGCCAGTTGCCGATATCGATAACGGGGTCGAGCACGTCGCTCTGCTGCGCGGCAATCGCCATCTCCCGCAGCTCGTCATGGTTGCCCGGCAGCCAGCGCTTGGGCGCATCCAGCCGCTCGCTCGCCTGGCGAAACGCCTGATACGACTCCACCGTGCCGTCCTGGGATAGATCGCCGGTGGCCAGCACCAGATCGATCTGCGGCTGCTCGGCCAGCACCCGGTCCACGACCGCCGTGAGGCTGTCGCGCGTGGTCATGCCCAGCAGCGCGCCGTCCGCTTCGGCAAACAAATGGCTGTCGGATAGTTGCACCAACAATACAGAGGACGAATTCAGGGCTGCGCTCGGCAAAGGCCATCTCCTTGAGCGGGTATGGCCGGATTATGGTGTTTGATTGGAGCAACGGCAAACCCGGAAACAGGGTTGCAGTTCTCATTTGTGCAAGATCGACAGGCGCGTGGGTGTAATCGGTCCCGTAGCAGTCCGGCTTGCCGACGACAGCGATCTTGAGGGCGCCTCGCCGGCAAGCCGGACTGCTACAGGGCGGTGGGGTGCTTTGGATTTTGATCTTTGTGCGCGATGGTGCAGGCGACGCCGAACGCGACGTAAAGGCGCCAGGCCGAGCGTAGGTGTCGTGGAGGGGGATGAGCGGCAGGAAGCCGCGAAAGCCGTGCGGGCCATGGATGGCCCATCATGGCGTGCCCCCGGAACGACGCCGGAGTCGAGGGAAGTCCGAAGGACCCCAGCCAGGAGCAAATGGTTTGCCTACTTTCCCGAAAGAAAGTAGGTCGCCCGTAAGGGGCGAAACCCTCAGGTCCAGTGCACTCGATAACGGATCTGCCCCCAGTGGTAGTGGTCCAGATTCTGGTGAGCATATCCGTTCGCGATGTCGACTCGGAATCACCTTTGCGCCTTTACGGCGCGCTACTTTGTTTCGGCAAAGTAGCCAAACCATTTGCGACAGGCTGGGCCGCGACTTCGTCCCGGTTCCCTCACTCCGGCGCCGCTCCGTGGGTCCGCCGTGATGGGCCATCCATGGCCTGCACGGCTTTCGCGGCTTCCTGCCGCTCAACCCACTACGCGACACCTCCGTTCGGCCTGGCGCCTTGACGTCGCGTTCGGTGGCGCCTGTACCATCGCGTAAGAAGATCAAGATCAAGATCAAGAGCTTTGGTTGTACACCGCCCCGTAGCAGCACGGCTTGCCGGCGGGGGCGGTGTGTCAGGGACAGATGGGTTGACTGACACACCGCTCCCGCCGGCAAGCCGTGCTGCTACGAGAGAGAAGTGCGGATAAGGGAGGCTCAGCGAACCGCTTCGAACTCGTGCCCGCAGGCCAGGCAGTGGCTCAGCCATTCGCCGAGGAAGATGTTGAGCTGGGCCTTTTCGTCGGGCTGGTGCATGTGGGCGTTGGGGTACGGGTAGATGCCGCGGAAACGCCGTGCGTGCTGGGCGCCGATGACTTCGGCCATGCGCGCATCGTGGTACACCTGCACTTCCAGGACAGGCACCGGCAGCCACGGCAGGCTGTGTTCCTGACGCACCAGCAACGTCGAGGTGTACGGGCAGTTCTGCACGACTTCGACCGACAGCACGCCCAGCATCTGATCGCCCTGGGTGACGGCCACCCGGCGCGAGCGTTGTTCGTTGCGCATCTCG
>Ga0207655_1004223_pt1 | contig 10296 bp, 5 predicted proteins | sample KBSM44metaG_FD_184398 | JGI IMG/M metagenome (GOLD analysis project Ga0207655, IMG submission 184398) | Miscanthus rhizosphere microbial communities from Kellogg Biological Station, Michigan, USA - KBS M4-4 metaG (SPAdes) (version 2) | ecosystem: Host-associated > Plants > Roots > Rhizosphere >... | reverse complement strand
AGTTCGTGGGCCTCTTTGGTGAAATCGGCACCGGCTGCAGCGGCCTCGACAGCCAGCCTCCATGCATCCAGTCCCCCCAGCAGGAATTCATGGGCCACTGTGAGCTCGCCGGTGGCCGAACCGCTTTGGCCCTGACCATCCCAGGAACCCGTGATCCAACCCAACGTTGCCGGGACCTCGGTTGTCCCTGCTGCCGTCAGCGCAGCACCCAACTCCACCTCGGGATTCTTGCCTGCCGCCAACACACGGAAGATCTTCACGATCGCCGTCGAACCGCCGTCGTCAATGATGACGGACGTGTTGGACTGCTCGCCGGACAGCACGCGGACCGAGGTGGGCCCTTCCGGAAGGGCCACACGGCCCCGGGTGAGATGGCCCGCGGCGAGGCCGTCACCCACCGTGTCCTCCCGGCGCATGAGGTCCAGCCACGCCGTGATGAACTCGGTGTCGTACACGGCGTCGTACACGAGTCGCAGCCCCAGTTCCGGATCCGTGACCTCCCCCAGCAAGGCAGTGGGAGCATCCGGCAACGGCTGGCTCCTGAAGCTCAACGGCACCTGGACAACGTCGGTCCGGGGACCGCCGTCGGCCGTCCGATAGGTCACGGCCAGCAGTTCAACCTGCAATCCGGCGCTACCTCCCGGGTATGGGAGGTTGAAGCCGCCAACACGCTCCAGCGTAAAGTCGGGGCTCTTCACCGGGAACCAGCGTTTGGTGGGAAGCCAGCTCCGGAGAAGACTTTCGATCGAGGGGTTAAGTGTTCCCTTTTTCATCTCATCCTTTGGTCGACACCACGGGAATCGCCTGGGTAAATGGCGATGAGGGGTTGGAAAATGCTGAGCGCAGCCGCAGCCAATAGAAGTTGTGGCTACCCAGCATGACCGTCAGTTGGCCGTTGTCTCCAACGGCCGGGAATGTTTGGCCACCGAAAATGTCGCGGAAGCCCCTGCCTGCGTATTCCGGCAGATCCAGCGTGGCGGCCACCGGGTGCTGTGAAAGGTTGAAGACGCAAAGAATGGTCTCCGCATCCTCGCCTTCAGGGTTGCCCGCCGGCAGTTCCCGGACGTAGGCCAGAACTACCTCGTTGTCCGCTTCAATGTGGCGGAAACTTCCCAAGCCGAACACAGGGTGGTTCCTTCGCACGCTCAGGATCTGCCGGGTCCATCGCAGCAGTGAGCCTGAATGCGCTGCCTCCGCTTCAACGTTGGCCATGCTGTAGTTGTAGACCAGCGACTGGATCACCGGCAGGTACAGCTTGCCCGGGTCCGCGCCCGAGAAACCCGCGTTCCTGTCCGGGTTCCATTGCATGGGTGTGCGGACGGCGTCGCGGTCATCAAGCCAAATGTTGTCGCCCATGCCGATTTCATCCCCGTAATAGAGGAAAGGGCTACCTGGCAGGGAGAGCAACAGAGCGTTAATGAGCTCAATCTCAGCCCGGGAATTGTCCAGCAGCGGAGCCAGCCTCCGCCGGATACCAATGTTGGCGCGCATCCTGGGGTCCGGTGCGTACCAGCCAAGCATGGCGGCGCGGTCGTCCGCGCTGACCATCTCCAGCGTGAGTTCGTCGTGGTTTCGCAGGAAGGTCCCCCACTGGGCGCCCTTGGGAATCTCCGGAGTCTCCCGCAGGGTCTGGATGATCGGAGCCGCCTTCTGGTCCCGCAGGGCATAGTAGAGCCGGGGCATGATCGGGAAGTGGAAGGCCATGTGGCATTCCGGGGCTTCCTCGGTGCCGAAATACTCCACCACCTCGTGAGGTGGCTGGTTTGCCTCGGCGATGATCACGCGTCCGGGGTAGTTGGCATCCACCATCCTGCGCAGGTCTTGCAGGAAGGCGTGGGTGGCCGGCAGGTTCTCGCAGTTGGTGCCTTCCTCCTCGAAGAGGTACGGAACGGCGTCCGCGCGGAAGCCATCGATTCCCTGGTCCAGCCAGAACCGGATGACGTCATAGAGTGCCTCGATGACTTTAGGGTTCTCGAAGTTCAGGTCCGGCTGGTGGCTGAAGAAGCGGTGCCAAAAAAACTGGCGCCGGATGGGATCGAAGGTCCAGTTGGATTCCTCCGTGTCCACAAAGATGATGCGCGCATCCTGGTATTTCTCATCCGTATCGCTCCAGACATAGAAATCGCCGTAGGGACCCGTGGGGTCCTTCCGCGATTCCTGGAACCACGGGTGCTGGTCCGAGGTGTGGTTCAGCGGGAGGTCGATGATCACCCGGACGCCGCGGGCGTGCGCCTCCGCCACGAGGCGTTTGAAGTCGCTGATGGTGCCAAACTCGTCCAGCACCGAGGTGTAGTCAGCGATGTCATAGCCGCCATCACGCAACGGTGAATGGAAGAACGGCGGCAACCAGAGGCAGTCGACGCCCAGCCATTGAAGGTAGTCCAGTTTCTCGATCAAGCCGTGGAAGTCACCGGAGCCATCCCCGTTGGCATCCGCAAAGGCCCGCACCAGTACTTCGTAGAAGACTGCCTTGCGGTACCAGTGCGGATCATGCTGGAGACCGGGGGCATTCAGCTCGAAGGTGTTCTTCGGAGTGAAGTACTGGCTCGGGTTTTGCGGAGAAAAACTCACTAAGGCTGCCTCCGGATGCTCAGGATGTGTGCGGGCTCCACGTGTGCGTCGAGCCTGACGTAGTTGTGTTCACCCCACCACCAGCTTTGCCCGCTGATCAGGTCATCCACCAGGAACCGGCCGTCCTCGTTGAAGTCCGCAGGGTCCAGCTGCAGGGCAGCCAGGTCCAGGGTAACCGTGCTTTCGCGGGTGCTGTGCGGATCCACGTTGACCACGATGATCAACGTGTCCTTGGTGCCGTCCGGCAACGTCTTGTGTTTGGAATAGACGATCGTTGCGTCATCGGTGCTGCTGTGCAACGTCAGGTTCTGCAGGTCGCCCAGGGCAAGGTGGTCCTTGCGGATGGTGTTCAGCCTGGTGATGTACGGCGCCAACGTGCGGCCCGACGCAGCAGCGCCTTCCCAGTCCCTGGCCTTGTACTCATACTTTTCGTTGTCGATGTACTCTTCTGCCCCGGGCCGTGCCACGTGTTCGTACAGCTCGTAACCGGCGTACATGCCCCAGACCGGGCTTGCCGTCGCGGCAAGGACAGCCCGGATGCGGAAGGCCGCGGGACCGCCGTACTGGAGGTACTCCGTGAGGATGTCAGGCGTGTTCACAAAGAAGTTGGGCCGGAAGAAAGCGGCGCTCTCGTGGCTGACCTCATGGAAATACTGCTCCAGTTCGGTCTTGGTGTTCCGCCACGTGAAGTAGGTGTATGACTGCTGGAACCCTGCCCTGCCCAATGCGTGCATCATGGGTGGACGAGTGAAAGCTTCGGCCAGGAAAACTACCTCTGGATTCTTTTTGTTGATCTTTCCAATCAACCATTCCCAGAACCAGACAGGCTTTGTATGCGGATTGTCCACGCGGAAAATCTTCACGCCATGGCTGATCCACAACTGCACGATCCTCAGGATTTCCTTGGAAAGGCCCGCCGGATCGTTATCGAAGTTCAGGGGATAAATATCCTGGTATTTCTTTGGCGGGTTTTCGGCATAGGCGATGGACCCATCCACGCGGGTGGTGAACCATTCCGGGTTGGACGTTACCCAAGGGTGGTCAGGGGCTGCCTGCAACGCCAGGTCCAGTGCAACTTCGAGTCCGAGCTCGCGGGCGTGGGAAACAAAAGCGTCAAAATCTTCAAAAGTGCCCAAATCCGGGTGGATTGCATCGTGGCCACCGTCCTTGGAACCAATAGCCCACGGCGAGCCCGGATCCTGCGGGCCCGGTGTCAGCGTGTTGTTGCGGCCCTTGCGGTGCTGGAAACCGATCGGGTGGATCGGCGGCAGATAGATAACGTCAAAGCCCATCTCCGCAACCGCCTCCAGGCGCTTGGCTGCGGTGCGGAAATTGCCCGAGGTCCACATACCCGTGGCGTGATCCAAAACCGCGCCCTCGGAACGGGGGAAGAACTCGTACCAGGAACCACGACCGGCGAGGTCACGTTCCACCTGCAGCGGGAACGGCTCCGAAACCGTCACGAGCTCGCGGATCGGAACACGTCCGACGGCGGCCAGCACCTCTGGGCTGAAACCGGCACCAAGGCGCTCCTCGGCAGATTTGGTGGTGTCGGCAAGGACAACTGAAGCAGCACGCAAGGTGCGCTTCTCCGCAGCGGTGCGACCGGCGTCGTCCTCGGCTGCCTCCGAAAGGAGGGCGGCGCCCTCAGCGAGCATCAACTCGACGTCAATGCCGGCGCCCACTTTCACTTCAGCGTTGTGGTGCCATGTTCCATAGCGGTCATGCCAGGCCTCAATGACGAAAGACCACGCGCCCGTTCCGGATGGCGACAGCAAACCCTCCCAGCGGTCCAGGCCTTTCCAGCGCTCATCCTTGGCCGGTGCCATACGGACCCGCTGGCGCTCCTTGCCCTTGGGATCGAGCAGGACGGCGGAGACGCCGAGTTGATCATGTCCTTCACGAAAGACGGTCGCGCCGATGGCGAGATCCTCACCCGGAAGGGCCTTCGCGGGGAACCGGCCACCCTCAACCACCGGCTGGACAGCCGTGATGGGGAACCGGCCGAAGCGAAGTCCGGCGGTGATGTCCGTTTTCGTCTTGGATTTCAAAGCGGTCATGGTTCGCGAGGTATTCGTCACAACCACGACGTTAGCGACAAAAATCCAAGAATGCTAAGCACACGAGCCATCTTCGCGACGCAAGATGACTTTTACCTAAAAGAAACCCAAACCAGTTCCGACTGCCATGTGAGTCCGTTAGTGTGGCGCTCGTGAAGGCAATTCGAAGATTTACAGTCCGTACCGTCCTCCCTGAGCCCATCCGGCCGCTGGCCCGCTTGGCGACCAACTTGCGCTGGTCCTGGCACCGGCCCACCAGGGAACTTTTTGCGAGCCTTAACCCGGCTCTCTGGGAGGCCGCGCAGCATGACCCCATCGCCCTCCTGGGGTCCATCAGCAGGGAGCAGCTCCAGGACCTGGCCAGCAACGGCGAAGTCGTTAACCGGGTACAGGAAGCTGCAGCCGATCTGGACCGCTACCTCAGCGAGCCGCGCTGGTACCAGGGCCTGGGTGAAGAAGCCCCGGCGTGCATCGCCTACTTCTCTCCCGAATTCGGCATCACCGAGGTTCTCCCCCAGTATTCCGGTGGCCTGGGCATCCTTGCCGGCGACCACCTCAAAGCCGCCTCGGACCTCGGTGTCCCGTTGATCGGCGTCGGGCTCCTTTACCAGGCCGGCTACTTCAAGCAGTCGCTGTCCCGTGACGCCTGGCAGCAGGAAACGTATCCGGTACTGGACCCGGACGGCCTGCCGCTGACGCTCCTGCGCCAGCCCGCCAAGGACGGCGTTCCCGGCAAGCCGGTGCACATTTCGCTTCCGCTTCCCAACGGCCGCGAGCTTCACGCGCATGTGTGGCGTGCCGACGTCGGACGCGTTCCGCTGCTGCTGCTCGACTCCAACGTCCCCTCCAACGACGAAGCCGCGCGCGGCATCACCGACCGCCTGTACGGCGGTGGCGGCGATCACCGCCTCCAGCAGGAACTGCTGCTGGGCATGGGCGGCGTCAAGGCCCTGCGCGTCTACCAGGAACTGACGGGCACGCCCGCGCCGGAGGTCTTCCACACAAACGAAGGCCATGCAGGATTCCTGGGAATCGAACGCATCCAGGAAGCGATGTCCGACGCCAATGATCCCCTCACCTGGGACGAAGCCCTCGCTGCAGGCCGTGCATCCACCGTCTTCACCACGCATACCCCCGTACCGGCAGGAATCGACCGTTTCGAGACCCTCCAGATCAAGCACTTCTTCGAAGCCGGGCTCGCCCCGGACGTGCCTGTGGACCGGATCCTGGAACTCGGCCGGGAAAACTACGACGGCGGCAACCCCTCCGTCTTCAACATGGCAGTCATGGGCCTGCGCCTGGCGCAGCGTGCCAACGGCGTAGCCAAGCTGCACGGCGTGGTTTCGCGGGAAATGTTCTCGGGTCTCTGGCCCGGATTCGACCACTCCGAAATCCCCATCACCTCCGTGACCAACGGCGTCCACGTTCCCACCTGGGTGGACCCACGGATATCCTCCTTGGCACGGCAGCAGTTCGGCGCAGAAGCCGAAGCCCTGGGCCGTTGGGACCTCGCCTACAACGTCAGTGACGAGGACGTGTGGGGCCTCCGCAAGCAACTGCGTACCCAGCTCGTCGAAGACGTCCGACGCAGGCTGCGCGCCTCATGGAAGACACGCGGTGCTGCCGACGCCGAGCTCGGCTGGACGGACAGCGTACTGGATCCGGACGTGCTGACCATCGGCTTCGCCCGAAGGGTGCCCACCTACAAGCGACTCACGCTGATGCTGCGCGACCCCGCCCGTCTGAAGGCCCTCCTCCTGGACCCCAAACACCCCATCCAGTTGGTTATCGCAGGCAAATCGCACCCCGCAGACGACGCCGGCAAGAAAATGATCCAGGACCTTGTCCGGTTCACCGACGACCCCGAAGTGCGCCACCGGATCGTGTTCCTCCCGAACTACGACATCGCCATGGCCCGCACCCTCTTCCCCGGCTGCGACGTCTGGCTCAACAACCCACTGCGGCCGCTGGAAGCCTGCGGCACGTCCGGGATGAAGGCAGCCATCAACGGCTCGCTCAACCTCTCCGTCCTGGACGGCTGGTGGGACGAAATGTACGACGGCGAAAACGGCTGGGCGATCCCCACAGCCAACAACGGCGCATCCGCAGATGAACGCGACGACATCGAAGCTTCCGCTCTCTACGAGCTGCTGGAAACCCAGGTGGCACCGCGCTTCTACGGTACAACCGTGGCCCAAGGCGCCGGCGCAGCAGGACCCTCCGAATCCAGCCGCGAGACCGTGCCCACCCACTGGGTGTCCATGATCAAGCACACCCTGGCGAACCTGGGCCCGGCAGTCTCAGCCGAACGCATGCTGCACGACTACGTCAACAACCTCTACTGCCCCGCAGCAGTAGCCGGACGCCGGGCCACCGCTGAATCGTTCAAGGAAGCCAAGGAACTCGCGGCCTGGACCTCCAAGGTCCGCAGCGCCTGGCCTGAAGTCGTAGTGGAACACGTCGACTCGGTCGGAGTGTCCGAAGAACCCCAGGTCGGCGACACCCTGCAGGTCAACGCCTACGTGGCACTCCACAACCTGACCCCCGACGACGTCTCCGTGGAAGTAGCCTTCGGACGTGCCGAGGAATCCGATGAGCTTGAGGACATCGTCGTAGCGGAACTGGACTCCTTGGAGAACCTCGGCGGCGGACGCCACCTCTTCCACGGCGACCTTGTCATCAACCGCTCAGGCTCCTTCGGCTACACCGTCCGGGTGTTCCCGAAGCACTCTGCCTTGGCTTCAAAGGCTGAACTGGGGTTGATCGCGAACGCCTAGTCCGTAACCAGACGACATCCGCCGGATGTCAGTCATCCTCCGCGTGCTGCTCCTTCGTCGCTTTGACGCACGCTTCCGGATAACTGACATCCGGCTTTGTTGTTTGGTCCGGCCAGGCGTTGCGACTTTTAAGAATTAGTTTTCGAAGACGGCGATGACTGCGAGGTCGCGGCCTGCGTAGCGTTCGGCGTCTTGGAGGATTTCGCAGACTACGCCGAAGGAGCGGTCCGTGCGGTAGGCCGCTGGGACTTGCCAGATCATCGTGACGGGAGTGCCGTCGTCGTCGGACAGGGCGTCTGCGAAGTCATGCAGGGAGTCGTTAAGGGCGTCCAGGTTCACGCCGTAGTATTCGGGGAAGTCCAGGACCTGGGCGAAGACTTCCAGGACTGCCTGCTTTGTTGTTGCCGGGGGGACGAGGATGGTCCTGCGGCCAGCGTCGGAAATCTGCTCCTGAAGTTCTTCGATGGTCCAGGTGTCTGCGGAATAGATCTTCATGGGCTCCTACTTGCCTTCGACGATGAACTTGAACGAATCGTAATGGTCAGCGGTGTAATACTTGGCCGTGTCCTTGCCAACAATGATTCGGCGGGCGCCACGGTCTGACTCACCTGGTGTTGGGACCGTGTATTCCTTGTAGAAGCCGCTGGATTTTTTGGGCAGGAGTCCCTCAAAGTTGCTGAACGTCACGCCGTCCCGGTCATAGGGGTACGGCCCGCCTTTCGCAATCAGGGCAAGCGTCTGTTGCGCTTCCTTGGGTAGCTGCGAGGCGTTGATGGTGGGCAGCGCAGAGGGGTTTGCCACGGACGGCGCCGTTGACGCGGAGCCAGGCTCCGCCGTCGTGCTTTGTATGCTTGACGTTTCCGGAGGGGCGGTCAGCGGGCCGCCGCCAACCATTGCGGCCACAAGCGCGACGACGGCAATCACCAGAGCTGCGAAGGCCAGCAGTTTGCTGCTGCTCCGTTTCATGCAGGGGCTCCTAGGTGCGATAAATGTTGATGGTGTTGGCTTGCAGGATATCCCGCTCGCCTGACGCCACCAGCGCACCCTTCCGGCGTTCATGCAGCACCGAGGTTGTGAACCGGAGTTCGAACATCCGCTTGCCGATGCCAGTTTCGCTGAGGATCTCGGGAAGCACCATCTTCACGTCCTGGTTGCTGCCGTTCACCACGATCAAGCCACGGATTTCGCTGTCCTCATGACCCATCAGGAGCTGAATGGAGCGCGCATTGGGATCATTCCAACGCGCGGGCGTCATGCGCTTTCCCTTGTCGTCGAACCACTGCAGGCTGGAATCATTCGCGTGAGCGGGGAAGCTCTCGGGTTGGTGGCGAAGGAACCACCGGCGAAGCCTGACAAGCTCCCTGGTGGTCTGGAACATGGCGTTGGCTTCCTGGGTCCGGCTCCAGTCCAGCCATGCCGTGGGATTGTCCTGGCAGTAGGCGTTGTTGTTGCCGTGCTGCGTACGCCCGATCTCATCACCAGCGGTGATCATGGGGACACCGATGGACAACAATAAGGTGGCCATCAGGTTCCGGACGGAGAGTGCCCGGGCAGCCACGATTTCCTCGTTCTCGCTGCGGCCTTCAACGCCATGGTTGTAGCTGCGGTTGTCTCCGTGGCCGTCGCGGTTCTGCTCACCGTTGGCCTCGTTGTGCTTTCGGTCGTAGCTCACCAAGTCCTTGAGCGTGAAGCCGTCGTGAGCCGTGATGAAATTGACCGAAGCCAAGCGCGTGCGGCCGGACGGCGCGAACAGGCTCGCCGAACCCGCCATCAGCTCAGCCAGCGAGGCGACTGAGCCGCCTTGGCCGCCGGCTTCGATCGCAGCGCGGTCGGACAGCCAGAAGCGCCGGACGCCGTCGCGGAAATGATCGTTCCAATCGGACCATCCCTGCGGGAACCGCCCTGTCTGCCAGCCGCCGTAACCCACGTCCCAAGGCTCGGCGATGAGCTTGACCTCTGACAGGACCGGATCCTCGGCAATGGCCCGGAGGAACGGATGATTCGGATCGAATTGATTGCCGGCATCCCGGCACAACGTCACGGCGAGGTCGAAGCGGAAGCCGTCCACGTGGAACTCATTCACCCAGTACCTCAGGGAATCCAAGGCAAGGTCAATCACCACGGGATCACTGAAATCCAGGGTGTTGCCGCACCCGGTGGTATCCAGATACCGTCCATGCGCATCGTGCCGGTAGTAGCGCTTCTCCGCGAGGCCGCGGAAACTCAGCGCAGGCCCGTCTGGTCCGGCTTCCGCGGTGTGGTTGTAGACGACGTCCAGGATGACCTCGATGCCGGCGGCGTGGAGCAACTTGATCATGCCCTTGAGCTCGTCCTGCACAGCGTGGGGGCCGGCGTTCCGCGCAGCCTCAGTGGCGTAATCGGAGTGAGGAGCAAAGAAGGCCGCGGTGTTGTATCCCCAGTAGTTCGTCATGCCCAGGTCCTGGAGGTGGGACTCGTCCAGGTGGAAGTGGATGGGCAGGAGTTGCACGGCAGTGATTCCAAGCTCGGTTAGATGTTGGATCATTACCGGGTGCGCCATCCCGGCATACGTTCCGCGGAGGTGCTCCGGGATCTCCGGGTGAAGCATCGTCTGACCGCGGACGTGGGCCTCGTAAATGACTGACGTACGCATGGGCGTCCGCGGCGGTGCGTCGTCTCCCCAGTCGAAATCCGACGCCATGTGGACACTTGTGAGGAATTCGCCCCGCTGGTCCACAGCGCGACCATAGGGATCCAGCAACAGTGACTGTTCGCCGTCGTCGTCAACATCCAGTGCCGGTACTGACATCGGCAGCCCGCCCTCAAGCGGAGCAGCGCGGAAACCGTACCGTGTGCCCGGCGGCATGCCGCTGACGATGCCAAAGTGCACACCGTCCTCCAGATTGGGA